>Ga0335070_10000393_pt1 | contig 49740 bp, 41 predicted proteins | sample Lox_Sample_13_FD_206722 | JGI IMG/M metagenome (GOLD analysis project Ga0335070, IMG submission 206722) | Soil microbial communities from Loxahatchee National Wildlife Refuge, Florida, United States - Lox_Sample_1.3 | ecosystem: Environmental > Terrestrial > Soil > Wetlands | place: USA...
CGCCACCACGTCCGTCGTCTTGAACAACTCGGCTACCAGGTCGTGCTGAGTCAGCCGGCCGCCTGACAGCAGCCCTGTTTCATAGGAAGATACGGGTCCGGGAAGGACACCCCCGCCCCCACCACCCCCCGCCCGGTTCCACGAGCGCATACCAGGCCCTCATCGGCCACCTGCGGCTAGGGAATGCGCTGGAGGAGGAGGCCTGTGAGGTAGCGCGATTCGGGGACGGTCAAGAGCACGGGGTGGTCGGCGCTCTGCGTGAGGGTGCGGAGGAGGCGGACCTGGACGGAGGCGTCGCCGGCGGCATCGCGGCAGATGTCTTCGAAGAGGGCTGGGGTGATGTGGTGGGAGCAGGAAAAGGTCGCGAGGACTCCGTTGGGCTCGAGCAGGCGGAAGGCGCGGATATTGATTTCCTTGTACCCTCGCGCCGCCGCTTCGATCGAGTCTTTTCGGCGGGTGAACGGTGGGGGATCGAGCACGGCCACGCCGAAGTGCTCGCCGGCGGTCTCGAGCTCGCGCAGCAGATCGAAGGCATTGCCTTCCCGGAGCGCCGCCCGGTCGTCCACGGCATTGAGCTCGAGATTGCGGCGCGCCAGCGCCAGCGCGTCGGGTGACGAGTCGAGCAGGATGGCCTGCGTCGCCCCGGCCTTGAGCGCGTGGCAGGCGAAGCCGCCCGAGAAGCAGAAGGCATCCAGCATGCGTTGACCGGTGGCGTGGCGCGCTACGAGGGCGCGGTTCAGGGCCTGGTCGAGATAGAGCCCGGTCTTGTGCCCGGCGCCCGGCGTGACACCGAAGCGGCAGCCGTCCTCGGCGATCACGAGCTCTGGGCCGGCAGGATCCTGGCGGGGCTCGAAGCCTTCCAGGCGTGCCGCCGTCGCATCGTCCAGGCGATGAATGCCGCCGCCCGGAAAGAGCCGTCCGAGGGCCTCCGCGATCCACTCCGACGCCTTGAACATCCCGAGGGTCAGGCACTGCACGACGCTCAGGGGGCCGTAGCGGTCCACCACGAGTCCGGGGAGCCCGTCGGCCTCGCTCCAGCAGAGGCGATAGGCGTCGGAGATCAGGCCCGCCGTCCGGCGATATTCCCAGGCGGTCTCGAGGCGGCGCCGGAAGAATCCGGCGTCGACGGCCTCATCGCGCCGGGTGAGAAGGCGACAGCAGAGCGATGGGCGCGGGTTGTAGAATCCCTGGCCGAGAAAGCGCCCGCCGGCGTCCAGCACCTCCACGGCTTCGCCGGCCTCGGAGAAGCCCTTGAGGTCGGCGATCTGCGTCCGGTAGATCCAGGGATGGCCCGCGTGAATCCTGGCTTCCGCCCCGCGCTTGAGAATGAGCCTGGCCACGGGGTTTGGAAACCGCTAGAGCTTCCGGAGGACGACGACCATCAGGAGTGGGTGATGGGCCCGGTCGAGCTTGAGATGGGGCTTGAAGCCGTAGAACCACTCGACCAGCTCGAAGCCCCCGGCCAACGCCACCAGCGTCCTGAGCTCCTGGGGAAAGACCATGCGCGAGGCGTGGCGCTGCCGGTAGACATGGCGCTTTCCCTCTTCGTGCGCCTCGAGCTCCATGTCCTCGTAGAAGGTCTGGGTAACGGGGTTGAGGTCCTTCAGCGCCTCGAAGGTTGCCCGCACGGTCGCCCGGCCGCGGGTGCGCGTCCAGGACCAGCGCCGCGCGGGGTCGGTCCACGATGAGCACATGTAACGATCGAAGACGTAGAGCCCGCCCTTGCGCACAGCCTTGGCGACGCAACGGAGATGGGCCAGGATCGCCTCGTTCGTGAGTAGGTGGCCCTGCGAGTCCTGCATGCAGATGGCGGCGTCCACGGGCTTCGGCAGCGTGAAGCGCGTCATGTCGCCGACGTGGAGCCCCACGTCGAGGCGCTCCTCGGCTGCGCGCTCGCGCAAGAAGGTGATGTTCTCCGGAGAGAGATCGAGGCCCGACATGCGGTAGCCGCGGCGCCCGAGACGGATCAGGTGTGGGCCGGTGCCGCAGGCGATGTCGAGCACGGTCTTGATCGGACGCCGGGCGTAACGGCGGAAGCAGTGGGCGAGGAAGTCCACCTCCTGCTTCCGGTTCATGTCGAAAGCGATCTCGTAGTAGCGCGGCGCCGAGTAGTGACCTCTTTCTTTCATCCTCAACATGGCTGAGCCATGTTGACCGTGGGCCTGTCCGGTTAGGTCCCGTCCGCTGCTCATTTTCCCGTCTTCATCCTCAACATGGCTGAGCCATGTTGACCGTGGGCCTGTCTGGTTAGGTCCCGTCCGCTGCTCATTTTCCCCACCACGTCAGGATTGCTTCTCTGAGGATCCAGGAGGCGGTGATGCCGGTGCGGCCCGAGGGGTCGAAGGCGTGGGCGACTTCCATGAGATCCGTGCCCACGATGCGGCAGGGCTCGAGCAGCCTCACGATCTTCACTAGGTCCGCGGCGGTGATGCCGCAGGGCTCGGGCGCTCCCGTTCCGGGCGCTTCCGACGGATCGAGGACATCGATGTCGATCGTGACATAGAGCGGATGCCGGGTGAGCTCCGGCACGAGGCCCCGGACGGCCTCGACGGGGCTCACCGCGTGCGCCGGAAAAACGTGCGGCGCCTTCCGCTGATACTCTTCGCGGGCGCCCGAGCGCATGCCGACCTGGTACACGCGCTCCGGCGCCACCACCTCCATGACTCTGGCCATGGCCGAGGCGTAGTTGTAGCGCTCGCCGAGGAACTCTTCCCGCAGGTCCGGGTGCGCGTCCAGCTGCAAGATCCGCAGATCGGGGATAGCCGGGGCCAGGATTTCCACGACGGAGAGGGTCGCGGTGTGATCGCCACCCAACATGATGGGGAGCACGCCGGGCCGCCAGAATGTGCGGATCTCCTCACGGGCCCGCGCCAGCTGCTCCCGGGGAGTGCCCGGACCCAGCTCGCAGTCGCCCAGATCGGCGATGTCGAGGTCTTCGAGGTCCCGCTCGAGAGCCGGGGAGTAGGTTTCGATAGAATCCGAGGCGATTCTGAGGTCGCGGGGGCCGTGGTCGGCGCCCGTGCGGAGGTTGACCGAGCCCTCGAAAGGAATGCCGAAGACGACGATCCGGGCGTCCGGGTACGGGGCGCGGCAGGCGATGAAACGAGGATCGGCGGGCTTCACGGGCGTTGCTCGCCGCGGACAGCGGGGCGGGATCCCCGCGACGTCCCGCGGCTAACCGTATGCTGAAAAATCTGCAGGCCGCTCAAAAAGGTCCAGATGCGAGACGGTGCCCGAAGGCCGCACGCGAGGCGTACTCTCTGTACGTTGAGCGTGCGGCTGAGGGCGCCAACGAAGCAGATGGGCCTTTTTCAGCGGCCTGCTAGACGATGTCGTCGTCGGAGAGCAGCGCCACGGCCGCCAGGGCGCAACCCGTCCGCTCCACGCGGTGCTCGACGGCGCAGACCTGCATATCGCGGATCTTCCAGCCGCGGGTCTTGAAGGACTCTTTGAGCATGTGGACGATGGCCCGCTCGGCCTCTTCCCGCGTCGCCTTGTCATGAAATTCCATGATGACACCGTTCTTCGTCGGGTCATCGGGGCGGGCCCAGCCGACGGCCGCGGCCACCACTTCGCCCGGCACCTCGCTGGTCATGGCGGCGAAGGCCGTGGGCACGATGGCGCCGGGCCGGAGCCGGGGAAGGTCGACCACCTCCGCCTCGGGCGGCAGGATCGAGGAGACCTTTACGAGGTTGATATTGCCGATGCCGGCCGCCAGCAGGGCGTTGTCGAAGGCGTTGAGCGAGGTCGTGCCCTCGGCGCTTCCCGACGTCGTCGCTGCCTTGGTCACCGGTTTCCATCCCATCGCTCGTTCTGACCTCCGTAGCTCAGGTATACGCCGTGATCGGGGTACACGCTGTCGAAAAAAATACCCGCTCATGTTAGCGACTCACGAGGGGAACGCAAGAGAAAAGTGGCCTCCGGCTCCGCTCCGCGACCTCGTCGCGGCTCGCCGGAGCCGCTCGCGGAGGCGTCCCGGTCGCCCCGAAACCGCTCCTCCCGCTTCGCCGACATCCGTCCGAAAGGGCATTTTTTCCTTGCAATGCCAAAAACATGGCCCTACATTCGAAAAACATGCTCGCAGAATTTTCGCGGGCGAACGACGAACGGAGAGGAGGGAGAGAGTGCAAGCACTGGGGCGACACCTGCTACTCGAGCTCTTCGATTGCGACGCGGAAGCGCTCAACAGCCTTGAAACCGTGAAGTCGTCCATGGTCGAGGCCGCCAAGCGCGCGCAGGCGACCATCGTGGACGTGGTGTTTCACGAGTTCAACCCGTTCGGCATCAGCGGCGTGGTCGTCATCGCCGAGTCGCATCTCGCGATCCACACGTGGCCGGAGTACCGCTACGCCGCCGTGGACGTCTTCTCCTGCGGCGACGTGCTCCAGCCCCAGACGGCGGCCGACTATCTGGTCGAACAGCTCGGGGCCGCCCGGGCCTCCGTCGTCGAGCTCCAGCGCGGCATCTTCCTCCAGGCCGCACCCATGCCGCACAAGCCAGCCGGCGCCAAGGCAACCGTCGCCAGCCCCAAGGTGTCTGTCGCCAGCCCCAAGGTATCTGTCGCCAGCCGCAAGGTGTCTGTCCCCAGCCGCAAGGTGTCTGTCGCCAGCCGCAAGGTGTCTGTCGGAGGATGAGCGGTCCGCTGCAGTACAAGTGGTTCTTCGAGAGCACCACGCCGGTCGAAGGTCACATGCACGCCATCTCCCGCACCATCAGCACGCTCCAGACCAAGTTCCAGTTCATGGAGATCTTCGAAACCCATTCCTACGGCAAGGTCCTCGTGCTCGACGGGCGGATACAGTCGAGCCAGCACGACGAGTTCATCTATCACGAGATCCTGGTCCAGCCCGGCCTCCTCGCTCATCCCAAGCCCATACGGGCCATGGTCATCGGGGGCGGCGAAGGCGCGACGGTGCGGGAGATCCTGCGGCATCCGACCATCACCGACTGTCTCATGGTCGACATCGACGGCGAGGTGGTCGAGGAGTGCAAGAAGCACCTGCCCGAGATGCATCAGGGCGCCTTCGAGGACAAGCGCACCCGGGTGCTCCACGAAGACGCGCGGGCCTATCTCGAAAAGACCAAGGAGCGTTTCGACCTCATCGTCGTGGATCTGCCGGAGCCGCTCGAGGAGGGCCCGGCCTGCCAGCTTTTCACCACGGAGTTCTACACGCTGATCCGGGACCGGCTCACCGACCACGGCGTCATGACCATGCAGGCGGGCATGACCAAGATCAACGAGCTTTTCTTCTACGGCGCGGTCAACCGCACCCTGCGCGACGTCTTTCCCGTCGTCGCGCCCTACCAGGGTTTCATCTCCTGCTTCGGGACGCCGTGGGGCTTCATCCTGGCGTCCAAGGGCACCGATCCGCGCCAGCAGACGGCGGCTGAGATCGACGCTCTCATCGCCGCGCGGATGAACCCGGACACCCTCGGCTACTGGAATGGCGCCGCGCACCTGCACTCGTTCAACCTGCCCAAGTTCCTCACCACCGCGCTGGCCAAGAACGATCGCGTCATCACGGACAAGAACCCTCTCATCGTTTCCTGAGCAGCAGTTGGTCCCGAGCAGCACGCCTGCGCTCGTTCTCGCCTCCGCTTCGCCTCGACGTCAGGAGCTTCTCGCCCGGCTCGGCATCCCGTTCACCGTGCAGCCGAGCCGTATCCCCGAGATTCATCCGCCCGGGCCCCACGCCCAGGCCGTGGCCGCCGTCGCTCTGGACAAGGCGCGCGCCGTCGCGAGCCGCTGGACGGCCGGGGCGGCCATCGTGCTGGGTGCCGATACCGAGGTGGTACTCGAGGGCCGCTATCTGGGCAAGCCCCGCGACGCGGCGGACGCCATTCGTATGCTCCACGAGCTCAGCGGGCGAACCCACGAGGTGATTACGGGCGTCGCGCTGGTGGCAGCACCGTCGGGCAGGGAGGAGACGGCGGCGGTGACAACGCTCGTGACCATGGTGACGGCAAGCGACGAGGAGATCGCGGCATACGTGGCGACGGGCGAGCCTCTCGACAAGGCCGGGGCCTACGCTGTCCAGGGCCTGGGCGCGAGACTCGTGGCGCACGTGGACGGATGCCTGACGAATGTCATCGGCCTGCCGGTCGAGACGACCAGGCGGCTTCTCGCGCGGTGTGGCCTCCTCTAGCGGGCCGGCGGAAGCGAAGCCTCGATGGCCCGCTGGAGCGGCGCGCCCAGGAGCAGCGAGGACCAGCTGAACCACGGCAGCTTGACGGCGGAGGGGAATGCCCCCCGCTCTCGTGCCTGGTTGATGCTCGCCTTGAGCATGTCGTCCGTCACCCGGCCACGCGGGAGATAGCTCTGGCGGGCGCCGTCCAGCCGCGCCCGGAAGTCCTCGGGTTGGCCCGTCACCGGTGCCGGCAGCACGGCCAGGAGCGACTCCGGGGTCGCCTCGGTGACCCTGGCCACGGCACGGAGCAGGGCGCGGGCAAGCGCCGTGAGCTCACCCTCATCCAGGCTGCGGCCGGCGCGCACGAAGAGGGCGGCATGGACGGTCTCCGCGCCCAGCCAGCGCGCGGCATCGCTGCGCTCCCGGAGATCCACCAGGATCGAGCCCGTCTGCTCCGAGACCATGCGCGTGATCAGCGGGTCGGCCATCACGCCCGCCGCCACCTCGCCCCGCGCGACCGCGCCCTCGAGGGCACGGGTGCTGAAGCTGCGGATCGGCACCTGGTGGATCTTCACCCCGGCGCGGATCAAGACGGCGTCGAGCATGGTGTGCTCCGGCGTGCCCGCCCCGGGCAAGCCCACCGGCTGGCCGCGCAGCTCGGCGGGCGAGCGAATGGTGTCCTTGTGCTTCGGCGAGACGACAATGGCCACGGGCGCCGCCGCGGTCAGACCGAAGAAGAGAGGCGGCGGTGCTCCCGCGACATGGCCCAGGCGGTAGGCCGCGTCCAGCGAGGTGGCGGCGATATCGGCGCGTCCTCGCGCGAGGGCCTGGGCGGCTTCACCCTCGTTGCGCTCGACCGTGAGGATGACGTCGAGCTTTTCCTGGGCGAAATAGCCCTCGGCCTTGGCGACCTGCAGTGGCAGATACTCGGGCGAGGTCGCCGGACCCGCCACGGCGATGGTGATCGCGGCCCACAATCCCACGCCCAGCCCTGTCACGCGGTCTCCAGTCCTTGTTGGGTGTGGCGTCGATGAAACGGCGCCTGATTCGGCTCTACTCGGCTCTCCACGCCCGCTACGGCCCTCAGAGCTGGTGGCCGGCGCGAACGCCGTTCGAAGTCGCCGTCGGCGCCGTGCTCACCCAGCATACCGCCTGGAGCCAAGCCGCGCGGGCGATAGCCAATCTCCGAGCCGCCCGTCGCCTCGAGCCAGGTCGGCTTGCAAGGCTATCGACACCAGCTTTGGGCAGACTCATCCGTCCTGCGGGCACGTGGCGGCTCAAGGCGCGGCGCTTGCTGGCGCTGACTGACTTCCTGCTCAAGCGGGCGGGAGGGAGGCTTGAGCGGCTGGGCAGGGCCCCCCTCGAGCCTCTGAGGGGCGAGCTTCTGGCCGTGCCCGGGATAGGACCCGAGACGGCCGACGCGATCCTGCTCTATGCGGTGGGCCGGCCCGTCTTCGTGGCCGACGCCTACACGCGGCGCGTGCTCTCGCGGCATCGGATCGTACCCGGCCACGGCGACTACGAGGCGGTCAGGAGGCTCCTCGAGGCGAACCTGCCCCGGGACCCTGCGGTCTTCAACGAGCTCCACGCGCTCCTGGTCGCCGTTGCCAAGTCGCACTGCCGCGCGCGCCCTCACTGCGAGGGCTGCCCGCTGCGCTTCGATCTCAGGGGGCGGCGACCTCGCGGATGAGCCGGGCCAGCCGCTCGGCTGCGTCCGGCACAGCGAGCGTCCGGGCCCGTGCTGCCATGCCCTTCAGCGCGGCCGTATCCGCCAGGAGGCGCGTGAGAAGGTCTACGAGCCTGTCAGCCGTGAGTTCGGCCTGCGGCAGCACGATAGCGCCGCCCGCCGCCTCGACGAGTCTGGCGTTGGCAGTCTGCTCGTCACCGCTGGCTCCCGGCAGCGGGACGAAGACGGCGGGCAACCCGAGGTTGCAGCACTCGTTGACGGTGCCCGCCCCGCTGCGCCCCACGAGGAGCGCCGCCGCGGCGTAGACGTCGCCGAGCTCGGCGCCGATGTAGGGCCGCACGACGTAGCGCGGGGCGATTCGCGGCGGCAGCGTGCGGGCCCGGTCCTGGAGCCACTGCTGATCGCCGGTCTCGGCATTGTCGCCGCACTGGTGGAGGATCTGGCAGAGCCCGAGGAGGCGTGGCAACGCCTCGCCGACCACGCGGTTGACCCGGTGAGAGCCCTGGGCGCCGCCTGTCACGTAGACCAGCGGCAGGGCCGCGTCGAAGCCGAAGCCGCCCAGGGCGGCCTCGCGGCGCCCCTCCAGCAGCTCTGGCCTGACCGGATTGCCTGTCACCACGACACGATCGGGGCGCAGGCTCGCGCCGGAGCCCGGAAAGGACACGGCGACTCGGGCGGCGAAGCGTCCCGTGATGCGGTTGGCGAGCCCGAGCACGGCGGTCTGCTCGTGGACCACGAGCGGGATGCCGAGCGCCCGGGCCGCGAGCGCGGGCGGGACGCTGGCGAAGCCGCCCGTGGCGAAGAGCACTGCGGGCTCGAGCCGCCGCAGGAGCGCCCAGGACTGCACGAGGCCGGCCGGCACGTTGACGAGCAAATCGCTGACATTGCGCCGGTCCCAGTAGCGTCGCAGCTTGCCGGTGGAGATGGGGTGGAAGGGCAGGCCGGCCTCGGGCACCCGCCGCGCCTCGATGCCTTCGCGGCTGCCTATCCAGTGGATGTCGACGCCGCTCTCGACCAGCGTCGCCGCCACCGCCAGCCCCGCGCTCGTGTGCCCGCCGGTACCGCCGCCGGCGATGACGACCCGCACGGGCTCAACGCGGCTCGAGGGCGAGATCGATCAGCCGCGAGATCAGCTCGGTGTAGGAGATGCCCGAGGCTTCCCAGAGCTTGGGGTAGGCGCTGGTCGCGGTGAAGCCGGGCAGGGTATTGATCTCGTTGACGAGCACGTTGGTGTCGCCCTCGATGAAGAAATCCACACGCGCGAGCCCCGCGCAGTCGACGGCGCGGAAGGCCTCGACCGCGAGCTCGCGCACGCGCCGGGTGACGTCGGGCGCGAGCGGCGCCGGCACCTTGAAGGTCGTGTGGCCCTCCCCGTACTTGGTCTCGTAGTCGTACCACTCGCCGGCGTAGCAGACCTCGCCGGGGACGGAGGCCTGCGGGTGGTCATTGCCGAGCACCGCGACCTCGACCTCGCGCCCCTGCACGGCGCGCTCGACGAGGATGCGGCGATCGTGCAGCGCGGCGAGCGCCAGCGCGGCGGGCAGATCCTCGGGCGCCTTGACCTTGCTGATGCCCACGCTCGAGCCGAGGTTCGCGGGCTTGACGAAGCACGGGAAGCCGAGCGCTTCGCCGACGGCACGCTCGACGGCCGCGGGCTCCCGCCGCCACTCGTGGCGCTTCACGAGGACGTAGTCCACGATGGGCAGGCCGTGGGCGCGGAACATGTCCTTCATCGCGCCCTTGTCCATGCCGATGGCGGAGGCCAGCACGCCGGCTCCGACATAGGGCACACCGGCGAGCTCGAGCAGCCCCTGGATGGTGCCGTCCTCGCCGCGGGGGCCGTGGAGCATGATGAACACCACATCCAGGCGCTCGCGCAGCCCGGGGGGCAGGCTTTCGGAGCTTTCCATGCGCTGAAGCGCCGTGGCGCCCGCCGCGTCGCCCGCGCGCACAGCCAGCGACTGCTTGACCGATGCCTCGGCGCCGCCTTCACCGAGAGCCCTGCGCGTGGCCTCCTCGGCGAGTGCCCGCAACGGATCGCCGCCCACGAGCCAGCGCCCCTCGCGTGTGATGCCGATGGGCACGGGCTCGAAGCGCTCGCGATCGATGGCGGCCAGCACCGAGGCCGCGCCGGCCAGGGAGACTTCGTGCTCGCCCGACTCGCCGCCGAAGACCACACCCACGCGGAGCTTCTTCGCCATCGTCCTACTCTAAACCGGCTGGGCCCTGCGCGTGAACTCCTTGAAGCCGACCGCCAGCGGCTCCAGGAGCGCCACCACACCGAGCAGGCCGAAGGCCCAGATCCACTTGCCCCCGCTCGAGGCGCCCCAGCGCGGTGCCCAGTCGAGCACGAGCCCCACGGCCCAGGGCGCCAGCGCGCCGGCGGTGAAGCCCCTGGTAGAAGGAGACGATGAGCCCCGCTTCGCCATTGCTGAGCGACCATTTCTTCTGGAGCAGCGGCAGGAGGGCGGAGAAGCTCGAGAAGACGAGCAGCGTGCCGAGCTCGGAGGGGCAGACGGCGGCGAGCCACGCGCGATCGCTCACCGCTTGTCTTGCTGCTCCCGCCATTTCCTCCAGGCCGCGAGGCGGCCTGCGAGCTCCTTCTCGAGGCCACGATCCACCGGCCGGTAATAGATGCGGCCGCGCAGCGCATCGGGCAGATGCTCCTGCGAGACCTTCGCGTCGGGCGCGTCGTGAGCGTACTGGTAGCCCTTGCCATAGCCCTGGTTGGCCATGAGCCCGGTTGGCGCATTGCGCAGGTGGAGCGGCACGGGCTCCGCGGGCTTGTCCTGTATGTCCCTCCGCACCTGGTTCCACGCCGCGTAGACGGCATTGGATTTGGGCGCCAGCGCGAGATAGCAGGCCGCCTGCGCGAGCGCGAGATCGCCCTCGGGCGAGCCCAGGAAGTGATAGGACTCCTTGGCGTCGAGGGCGAGGCGGAGCGCCTGCGGGTCGGCGTTACCGATGTCCTCGGAGGCGAAGCGCACGAGACGCCGCGCGACGTAGAGCGCGTCCTCGCCCGCCTCGAGCATGCGGCCGAGCCAGTAGAGCGCGCCGTCCGGATCCGAGTCGCGCAGCGACTTGTGGAGCGCCGAGATCAGGTTGTAGTGCTCCTCACCTGACTTGTCGTAGAGCAGCGCCTTCTTCTGCACGGCCTCGCGGATCGCCGCTTCCGTCACCACGCCCGCGTGGAGCGTCACCGTCAGCTCGAGGATATTGAGGGCTCCACGCGCGTCGCCGTCCGAGAGCCGCGCGATGAGCCTGAGCGCATCCGACTCGGCGGTGGCGCCGGTGGCGCCGAGCCCGCGCTCGGCATCGCTCAGTGCTCGCTCGAGGATGTGCGTCACGTCCTCTTCGGACAGCGGCTGGAGCGAGTAGACCCGGCAGCGCGAGAGCAGCGCCGCGTTGACCTCGAAAGACGGGTTCTCCGTGGTGGCGCCGACCAGGATGAGCGTGCCCTTCTCCACGTGCGGGAGGAAGGCGTCCTGCTGGCCCTTGTTGAATCGGTGGATCTCGTCCACGAACAGGATGGTGCGCTTGCCGCCGCGCGCGCGGTCGGCCTCCGCTTCGGCGACAACCTGGCGGATCTCCTTGACGCCGGCCAGCACGGCCGAGAAGGGGACGAAGCGCGCCCCGGCGACCTGAGCCATGAGGAAGGCCAGTGTGGTCTTGCCCGTGCCCGGCGGGCCCCAAAGAATCATCGAGTGGAGGCGTCCTTCCTCGAGCGCGCGCCGGAGGACCTTGCCCGGGCCGATCAGATGCTGCTGGCCCACGACCTCGTCGAGGCTTTGCGGTCGCATCCGGTCGGCGAGCGGCGCGGGAGGAGACTTGGCGGGAGCGGCAGGCGTATCGAACAGATCCACGGCGAGATTATACGCCGCGCCAGAATCCCTCTCCCCCCAGGGGAGAGGGCAGGGTGAGGGGTGGTCCCTGCGGGCGAGGGGCGGCTCAGCTAGGCGAGGGCGGCAGGGAGATCGAGGAGCGAGGTGATGCGGGCCGTGACGTTGACGCCGCGGCGCTCGAGCTCGGCAGCGTCGGCTCGGTAAGCGATGAATGGGATGCCGCCGGCCTGGGCGGCCACGCCGTCGACCCAGGCGTCGCCGACCATCACGACGTGGGGCGCCTCCGGCCAGCGCTCGCGGACGACGCGGAGGCCGTCGGGATCGGGCTTGAGCGCGGTGACGTCGTCGCGGGTCACCACGAGATCGAGATGGCGCAGGAGGTTGAAGCGGCCCAGGACGAAATCGGCGACCACGCGGTCGTTGTTGGTCCAGATCGCCGTGGCGAAGCCCAGCTCGCGAAGGGCCTGGAGCGCCTCTTCGGCGAAGGGCTCGAGCGCCGCTCGTTCCATGGCACGCCGCTCATGCGCCTGGGGTATGGCGAGGATCTCGATCTCGAGGTGAGGGGCGTGTGCCCGCACGTGGGCGAAGATCTCCGCCCCCGACCAGCGAAGCTCGCGCTGCGGCAGCGGCACGCCGCGCTCCCGCACGAAAGCTTCCATCTCGCGTCCCACCGCTCGGAGATCCAGAGGGGAGTTGACGAGCGTGTGATCGAGGTCGAACACGCAGACCGGCGGAGCGGAGGTCACTGGCTGGATTCGCGGCGGGCGGGATCGGGCTCCAGCAGCAGGTCCCGGAGCAGCTCAATCCCGCCGCGATCGAGCGTACGATCGGCCACGATCAGCTCCACGTCCATGGGCAGGCTCGCGCGGATACGGGCCGCGGCCTGCTCGGAGCACACGACGGTACGGGTGCGCTCCAGCATACGATCCAGCGACCAGACATCGTCCGTGGAGGCGAGCACGGGCGTGATGTGCATGAGCCCGGCGGACTGGACCGAGCGCAGGAGGTTCTGGCCGCCCGTAGCGGTCGTGCAGACCAGCCCAACGACGGAGCCCTCGGGCAATTCAGTGAGGCGCAGGAGGGTCTTGATGCTGGCCTCTGCCAGGAGAGCGACCGCGGGCGGTGCGTCCACCGGCATGAGCCGCTTCACTTCGTGGATATGGAAGAACGTCGTGATGATCACCCGGTAGGTCTTGAGAAAGGCGGGATCGCGGGCCGCTTTCGCCTCGAAGTCCTCCACCAGCATCCGGTCCACCTGGAGCGGCAGCTCCGCCTCGAGCTCGTCGCGATAGCGCGCCAGCTCCGCGTCGTTGCATTCCACCAGCATCGCGCGCTGGCGGGACGCCTTCTCCGCTCTTTCTGACGGAGCGCTCGAGGCCAGGGCGGCCAGAAACTCGTCCAGGGTGAAGCCGAGGCGGCGTGCGCGCGTGAGGCTCTCGACCACGAGATGCTCGAGGCTTCGCGCCGCGCGCCCCTCGCGCGTGGGCCGATCGGAAACGAAGGTGCCCCGGCCCGGCTGTCCCTCGACAAAGCCGTCGCGTTCGAGATGGGCAAGAGCGCGGCTGACGGTATTGGGGTTGATGCGGAGAAAGCCAGCCAGCTGGCGCACCGTCGGAAGCTGCATGCCGGGCTTGAGCGCCCCCGTGGAGATCAGGTGCCGGATCTGACTCATGAGCTGCACGTGCACGGGCACAGCGCTCTTCCGGTTGACCCGAAGTCCCGACGGGGGCGCGATACGGCACGACTCACGCGCCATGGGAGGCGGCTCCTAGGCGGGCACGCGTCGCGGGTGAGCGCTGCGTTTGGCGGCGTGTCCGGCCAGGTAGCGGCCTGCCCGGATGAGGGCCAGTCCAAGAACCACACGCAGGGGCTCCGGGGCTGAATTGCCCAGCAGCCGCGCCTGTGTGGCCATCTCCCGCGCCTCGTTCAGCCTGTCCTTCGCGATCTGCTCTGCCAGGTAATAGTTCACCATCTCGTCCTCCTCTCGGGCCCGTCCGCTTCTCATCGTGGCCGTAATAGTGTGTTGGTACATTAGTACACTATAACGCACCGCATTGCAAGCGGGCCGGCTATCGGTATATATAACTAGTTGAAAATATTAGACGAGCCAGCTGAGAAGGGCTGTTGCGAGAGACAGGAAGATGGTGACACCCAGCACGTCCTGGAAGGCTGTCTCGAAGGGTCCCGCCGTCAGGGCAGGGTCGAAGCCCATGCCCTTGGAGAGCATCGGAATGCCCGTCCCTGCGCAGCCCGAGAGATTGACCGAGACGAACATGGAAATGGCTACCACGAGCCCGAACGTCAGCGAGTGCCACAGGTACCCGATCACGCCGACCACCACGGCGCAGACGGCGCCCAGGATGGCGGAGGTCTGGATCTGGCGCCACAGCGGCTCCCACCAGCGGCTGAGCTGGACCTGCCCGGTCGCCAGACCCCGCACGACCATGGTCACGGACTGGAGCCCCGTGTTGCCGGAGATGGCCTGAATCACCGGCATGAAGGAAGCAAGGAGGATGACCTTGCCCAGCGTGCGATCGAAGTAGTGGATCACCACCCCGGCCAGCATCTCGATGAGCAGGGTCAGCAGCACCCACGGCAGGCGCAGCATCGCGACCTGGCCCGGCGAGCGCCGCTCGAGCTCCGCCGCATCCGAGCCTGCCATGCGGAAGATGTCCTCCGACGCTTCCTCCTGGACCACGTCGATGACGTCGTCCACCGTGATGGTGCCCACCAGGCGGTTCTGCTCGTCCACCACGGGCACGGTGACGAGGTCGTACTTGGCGACGACGCGCGCGACCTCCTCCTTGTCCATGGTGGCGCTCACGCTCACGACCTCTTCGTCCTCGAGTATGCCGAGGATGAGGCTGCGCGGATCGGAGAGCAGGAGGCGTCGGAGCGGCACGCGCCCAATGAGGTGCTGGTGGTCGTCCACCGCATAGACGCCGAAGGGGCGCTCCTCGGTGACGGTTTTCCTGATGTGCTGGATGGCCTCCTCGACGGTGGACGTCTCGCGCACGGCCACGACATCCGGTGACATGAGGCGTCCCGCCGAGTCCTCGGGATACTCGAGGATTTCCTGGATCTCTTCCGACCGCTCGTCCTCCATGAGGTCGAGGATCTTCTCGGCGTGCTCGGTCGAGAGCTCGTCCACGACTTCGGCGGCATGCTCGGCCGGCATGCGGTCGAGAATCTGCGAGACCTCGACGTCGTCGAGGGAGCGCACGAGTCCGAGGAGCGTGGCGTCGTCGAGCTCGGAGAGCACGTCGCCTGCCTGCTCCGGGTCCAGCGAACGAAAGATCGTCGCGCGATCGGTGGAAGGCAGCTGCTGGAGCACGTGCGCGATGTCGGCGGCATGCGCTTCGGCGAGGGCCAGCTTCGCGCGAGAGTCGTCGCGATTTTGCAGCAGCTCTTCGGCTGATCGAAGCAGGCGGTCGTTCGCGTCCATGATGTGATCTCCGGAGCCGATTGTACAGGGCCACTCGCACCACCGCGACGCAAATCCCCGTCACGACGGGCGGTTGGAAGATCCCTGGTCCCCGGACGCGGAGACGTAGAGCCTCACCAGCGGCTTCATCGACAGGCCCTGCACGAGGACGGAGAAGACCACCACGAAGTAGGTCATGACCAGCAGCACGTCGGCCTGCCGGGCGGGCAGGTGATCCCGGAGGACAAGCGCGAGAGCCACCGCGAGCCCGCCGCGCAGGCCTCCCCAGGTGAGGAGCCGCACGGTATGGGGCGCCGGCGAGGTTCCCGCGCGGATCAGCTGGAGGGACAGCCCGGTCGCGACGAATCGAGCCAGGAGCACCGCCGGGACGGCCAGGATCCCCGCCAGGACGTACTCGCGACGAACGGTCAACGCGAGCACCTCGAGCCCGAGGAGAACGAAGAGGAGGGCGTTGAGGATCTCGTCGATGAGCTCCCAGAACGCGTCGAGGTGCTGTCGCGTGCGATCAGACATCGCGAACGTCCGGCCCTGATTGCCCACCAGCAATCCCGCGGTGACCGCGGTGATGGCCGCCGACAGGTGCAGGCGCTCGGCCAACGCGTAGCCCCCCATCACGAGGGCCAGCGAGATGAGGACCTCGACCTGGTAGTGGTCGATGCGTTTCAGCATCAGGTAGGCCAGCAGGCCCAGCACGAGCCCGAGCGCGGCCCCGCCCAGCACTTCCCGCGCGACGAGCACGAGCAGATCGAGCGTCAGCCTGCCGGCGGCCGGCATGGGGCGGCCGCCGAACTGGAGGAGCGCCAGAAAGACGACCACGCCCACGCAGTCGTTGAACAGAGACTCGCCGGCGATCTGGACTTCAAGATGCCGCGGCGCTCCGAGCGACTTCAGCATGCCCAGCACCGCGATGGGGTCGGTCGGGGAGATGAGGGCCCCGAAGAGCAGGCATTGATACGGGGTGAGGCTGAGCTCCAGCGAGCGGCTGAGCAGCCAGCAGAGCCCGCCGACGATGCCCGTGGACAGGAGCGTGCCCACGACGGCCAGGACCCCGATGCTGAGCCGGTGCTCGCGCAGATCGCCGAGCTCGATGTGGAGCGCCCCCGCGAAGAGCAGGAAGCCGAGCACCCCGTGCAGCAGGAGCTGGTCGAAGTCGATGAGGGAGAGGAAGCGCTCGGCGTCCACCTTGATCGACGGGTACACGAGCGACAGCGCGATGAGCGCCAGGGACAGCGTGAGCCCCATGGCCATGACGCCGACCGTGATGGGGAGCCGGACATACCGGTCGTTGACCCAGCCGAAGGTTGCGGCGAGGACCATCAACACTGCCAGGACGTCGAATATGGCCATGGCGCTTCGTCGAGCGTGGACGATAGCACACGTGCGCCACTGATCCGGGCGCGGGTCGGGCGGGTGAGCCGCCGGCGGCGGCTACCGCAGTCCGAGCTGTTCGACGATGGGGCCGAGGGCCAGTACGGGCAGGTAGCTCAGTGCGCCGACGATGAGAATGGTCGCGATCGTGAGCAGGGCGAAGAGCGGGGTGTCGGTCGGCAGCGTCCCCTCGCTCGCCGGCTTTCTTCCCTGCCGGGCGAACCGGCCGGCCAGCGCGAGGGCGGGGATGGCCAGGCCGAAGCGGCCGGCCATCATCGCGAGCGCGGTGGTGAGGTTGTAGAAGGGGGTGTTGGCGCTCAGGCCGGCGAAGCTCAGCCCGTTATTGGCCATCGACGTCGTGTAGGCCACCAGGATCTCGCTGAGCCCGTGCGCGCCCCTGTTGGTGGTGAGGCCGGCCAGGCCCGCGTCAGTCACCAGCGCCGCCGCGGCGAGCGGCAGGATGGTGAGCGGCGCCATGATGGCATACAGCGCGATGAGCTTCATCTCGGTGGCGGTGACCTGCTTGCCGAGGTATTCGGGGGTCCGTCCGATCATGAGGCCGGCGACGAACACCGCGACGAGCGCGATCAGGACCAGGCTGTAGATTCCGGTACCGAGCCCGCCGAACACGACCTCGCCGAACAGCATGTTCAGAATGGTGACGAGGCCGCCGACCGGGGTGTAGCTATCGTGCATGGAGTTATACGAGCCGGTCGCGCCGTTGGAGGTGGTGATCGCGGCCAGCACCGAGCCGCCGATTCCGAATCGGACCTCTTTCCCTTCCATGTTGCCACCGGCCTGGAGACCGCTCGCCAGGTGGTCCACCCCGAGGGCGGCCAGGCTATGCCCGCGCTGCTCCGATATGTGGCACGCGACAAGCCCTGCCGCGAACAGCGCGACCATCACTGCGAACAGCACCCAGCCCTGGGCGGGCCGGCCGGTCATGCGCCCGAAGGTGTAGGTGAGCGAAGCGGGCAGGACGACGATGGCCAGCAGCTCGAGGAAATTCGTGAGAGGAGTCGGATTCTCGAAGGGGTGGGCCGCGTTGGCGTTGAAGAATCCACCGCCATTGGTGCCGAGGTTCTTGATGGTCTCGAGAGCGGCGACCGGGCCCATCGGGATGATCTGCTCGGTGAGGAGAGCCTTCTTCGTCTTCGGCTGCCCCTTCTCGTCGAGGACAGGCTTGCCGTTGCGGTCCGTCACGGGCTCGTCGTAGCCGACCGGCTGGACCACCGCCACGTGCGCGTAGTGGGCGAAGTTCATCGGCACGCCCTGCCACACGAGCACCGGGGCGCTGACCACCGCCAAGGGCAGCAGCACCCAGAGAGTCGCGCGAGTCACGTCGACCCAGAAATTTCCGAGCAGATTCGTATGCTGCCGGGACAGGCCCCGGATGAACGCTATCCCCGCGGCGAGGCCGGCGGCCCCGGCCAGGAAATTCTGGGAGGTGAGACCGAAGACCTGGCTCAGATAGCTCATCGTGGTCTCGCCGCCGTATGCCTGCCAGGTCGTCGTGGTCGCGAAGCTGATCGCCGTGTTCATCGCCAGGTCAGGAGAAAGCGGCCCCGGCCGGTAGCCTGGGTCGAAGGCGTGGAGGAGCGGCTGCATCCGCAGCACCGCGTATAGCAGCAGCGTCCCCCCGAGGCCGAATCCGACAAAGCATCCGGCATAGTGCTTCCAGTCCATCTCGGCGGCCGCGTCGATCCCGGCCAGCCGGTAGACGGCCCGCTCCAGCGGACGCATCACCGGGTCGAGCCAGGTCCGCTCGCCATTGAAGACCCGGGCAAGATAGGCGCCGAGCGGCTTGACGAGCAGGGCAACGATCAGCAGGAATGCGCTGTACTGGGCGAGAATGGCGGCGTTCATCGGGGGCACGGGGGCGCTACGAAGCGTCGTTGGTCAGGCCCGTCGGCTTCCCCAGCGGTAGTCACGCGCATCATCGTAGCCTAGAGCACGACCTCCGTGCCGAGCCCAGTATGGGTGAAGAGCTTGAGCAGCAGCGCGTTCGGGAGTCGTCCGTCGACGATATATGCCTGCCCGACCCCGCCCTTGAGAGCACGGGCACAGGCTTCGACCTTGGGCAGCATGCCGCCCTCGATGACACCCTCCCGGGTGAGCGCGTTGAGCTCCGCCACACTCACGCGCCGGAGAGGGCGGCCGTCCCGCCCGCGGATTGCCGGAACGTCCGAGAGAAAGATCAGCTTCACCGCACTCAGCGCGGCGGCCACGTCTCCCGCCACGAGGTCGGCATTGATGTTCAGAAGCTCGCCGTGCGGGCCGACTCCAAGCGGCGCCAGCACGGGCACGAAGCCGTTTTCCTGGAGGAGCCGGAGCGGCTCCGCATCCACCGCCTTGACATCGCCGACCCGCCCCAGATCGAACTCTTTGCCGTCCGGCAGGACACAGGTGCGGCGGCTCGCACGGATGAGCCCGGCGTCTCCACCGCACAGGCCCACCGCGCGCGCGCCGTGGGCGGCGATGGCGCCCACGATCTCCTTGTTGATGCTTCCGGCCAAGACCATCTCGACGATTTCCATCGTTTCATCGTCGGTGACGCGGAGGCCCCCGACGAAGTGGGGGCTCTTTCCGAGCCGCTTCATCATGCGATCGATCTGCGGGCCGCCGCCGTGAACCACCACGGGCGCCACGCCGAGAGTCCGGACGAGGGCGATGTCGCGGGAGAAGAGATTGCGGAGGCCGGGCTTCTCCATCGCCGTTCCTCCGTACTTGATGACAACGGTCTGGCCGTGAAGCGGCTCCAGCAGGCCGTGTACGCTCGCGCTGCCGCCCAGCGGGCTCGCGCTTGCCGCCGTGATGGATCCTTCCTGGGAACTCGTCAAGCTCATGGATGAGCCCTCCTCTGCACAAGATGCTAGCGGGGGCTCTCCTCACGGGGCTGTCAAGAACTTCCGCATGACCGTCAAGAACGCCTCAAGAGAGACGGGTCTGGATCTTGAGCATTTCTTGAGTCGGAAGGCTCCTGATTTGACGCCATCCTGACGTGTCGAGAGTGTTTACTGAAGCAGAGGAGCGATCCATGACGCGAGAGGGATTGGCGTTTGTCACCGGGAGTTGGATGGAGGCGAAGGACGGGCCGTCCGCCGGCGAGGGGAGTGGAGTGCCGGCAGTCCCACCGAAGCGGCATCCGGGGCGGAGGGCTGCTCGCCGCCGGTGGCGGCGTCGGTGAGACGCCACTGACCCTCGTATGACGATCGGTCCGCTCCCCATTCATCGGTCGCGAGGCCGCTCCAAGGAGGGATCATGAGCAACAATGCGGCGTGGCTGCTCCTGTCCTTTGCCATCATGGTGATAGCGGCGCTGGTCACCCTCTACGAGAAGTTCGAGGAGCTGGAGAAGCGCCTGAACCGTCTCGAGGGAGGGAAGGAACCCGACGAGGACGGTATCCCGGCGTACGCCGGCTCCAACGCGCCGGAGGGGTTCCGGCGCCATGACCATCACGCCTGAGGCAAGCTGAAGTGCTGGCGATCTTCACCAACCCTACCTACGATTTCATCGGACAGCGGCGCTGGGCGTACGCGGTGTCTGTCGCCCTCGTGCTGCTGGCCCTGGGATCGATCATCGTCAAGGGCGGACTGCAATATGACATCGATTTCACCGGGGGCACGCTGATCGAGGTCCGAATGCCGCGAGCGGTGTCGGTTGGGGCCATCCGCGCGCGCCTGGCGGCGGTGGGACTCGAACATAGCCTCATCCAGGAGTTCGCCGATTCGCGGGACGTCCTGATCAGGACCCAGATCGCGGCGACGAATCCGGCGGAGCTGAGCAAGCGGATTCAGGACGCGCTGGATGTCGACCGAGCGGGCGTGCCCGAGATTCGACGGGTGGAGATCGTGGGGCCCCAGATCGGGCACGACCTTCAGCAGCAGGCCATGTATGCCGTCCTCGCCGCCCTGGCCGGAATCCTCCTCTACATCTGGCTGCGCTTCGACCTCAGAGGAGGCGTGGCCACGATCGTGAGCGTGGGACACGACGTGCTGATTTGCCTGGGCGCGCTTTCGCTGACGAACCGGGAGTTCTCGCTGCCCGTCCTGGCTGCTCTGCTGACGGTGATCGGCCTTGCCGTCAACGACCGGATCGTGATGTATGACCGGCTGCGGGAGATCCGGGCGAAGAAGGTGGCGAAGGGCGGCAACTTTGCGGAGCAGGCGAACCTCGCGGTGAATCAAACGCTGTCACGCACGGTGCTGACAGTCGCAACGGTGGTCCTGTCGGCAGCGATGCTGTTCCTGTTCGGCGGCGCCTCCCTCGAGACCTTCGCCTTCGTGGTCCTGGTAGGCGCGATCACCGGCCCATTGTCGACGGTCTATGTGGCGGCGGCGCTCGACGTGGACTGGAGGGCGTGGATCGCGCGGCGGCAGGCGACGCGCGTCGCAGCGCCGGTCCGGGGTGGGCGCGGCAGGGGGCGGTCCTGAGCCGCACGGCTGGAGGGGCCCGAGGACAACGACGCTAACTGACCGTCGCACGATGAGCGGTCCGCCCCACGTTCATCGGCCGTGCGCGGCGGTGGGGTTCCGGTTGTCCCGGCAAGGCACATGCCTACGATCTCCAGAACGGGTCTACTGCTCCGCCAACTGGTTCGGGCCTCCTGCCGTCGCCCGGGCCTGACGGTCCTCCTCTCCCTCCTGTTCGCGGGCCTCGGCGTTGCCTACACGCTGCACGCGCTGAGCTTCAAGACCTCCATGCGGGCGTTGTTGCCGCAGAACGCCGGCTACGTCGTCCGCTACGCCGAGTACGCTCGCGACTTCGGAGAGCTGGAGGACATCGTCGTGGTGGTGGAGGCAGGCTCCTTCGAGAGCGCCCGGGCCTATGCCAGCCGACTCACCCAGGAGCTGCGCGCGTCGCCGGTGAAATTTCACCGGATCGCCTACCGTATCGACCCCATGCGATTCGAGGGTCGTCAGCTCCTCTACCTGCCGGCGGAAGAGCTTCGGGAGATCCGGGACAAGATCTTCGACCACCAGGAGTTCATGGAGAGCTTCGCCAGCGACCCGAGCCTCGCGCGCCTCCTGGAAGGCGTCAACACGCAGATGGCGGCCGCCTTCGTGTCGAACGTCTTCGACCTCGGCCTGCAGGACAAGGACCTGCCGGTGGACACGCGCTTCCTCAACGTCCTCCTGGATCAGATGTCGAGCCGGCTGGAGCGCCCGGCGCCCTACCGGTCGCCGTGGGGCACGCTCTTCTCCTTCGGCGAGGATCAGCAGGCGGACGCCGGCTACTTCCTCTCCGACGACAAGAGCCTGCTCTTCATCCTGGTGGAGACGCCGGAGGGCCGCGGCGGGAGCTTCGTCGGCGACGAAGAGGCGATCAAGACCGTCCGGGAAGCCGTGGCGCGTCTGCGGCCGGCCTTCCCCAACGTGCAGGCCGGCGTCACCGGCGCCCCCGCCCTCTCGAACGACGAGATGTCGGCGGCCTTCCACGACAGCGAGATCGCCACCGTCATCGCCTTCGCCCTCACTCTCCTGGTGATGACGCTCGCCTTCAGGCGCGTGGGCAAGCCTCTGCTGATCCTGGCCGCCCTCGCGGTCACGCTCGCGTGGTCGATGGGGATCGTCACCCTGACCGTGGGGCACCTCACCCTCTTCTCGGTGATGTTCATCTCGATCGTCATCGGAATCGGCACCGACTACGGCATCTACTACCTCTTCCGCTATGAGGAAGAGATCTTCCTGGGCCGTAGCTTGCAGGAGGCCCTGGAGCGGACGGCTGCGCGCACGGGCCCCGGAATGCTCATCGCCGCGCTGACCGCCTCGGCGACCTTCTTTGTCCTCACGCTCACCGCCTTCCGCGGGATCCAGGAGCTGGGCTTTATCGCCGGGATCTCGATCCTGCTCGCGTGGCTGGGCATGATGACGTTCCTTCCTGCCCTGCTGGTGTTCGTGGACCGTCACCACGCGGCCCGTCCGCGCGATCAGAGGGAAAGCGCCCACCAGCTGGCACATATCCACGTGCCGGCCCTGGACCGCCTCACCATGTACCCCCGAACGGTGCTGATCGCTGCCGGCGTCGTGACGGCGTTCTCGGTCTGGGCCGTGCCGCACGTGGGCTTCGACTACAACGTGCTGAACCTGCAGGCCAGGGGCACCGAGTCCGTGGCGTGGGAAAGGCGGATCCTGGCGACCACTGGCCGTTCGGGCTTCAACGGGCTGTCCTCGGCCGCGACGCTCGAGGAGCTGCGACGGAAGCAGGAGGCCTTCGAGCGGCTGCCCTCGGTCTCCGAGGTGGACTCGGTGCTCCGCGTCATTCCTGACAACCAGGAGCGGAAGATCACCCTCATCAAGAGCTTCGCCCCCCTGGTGGCGCCGGTGCGGATCGGCCGGTCGAGCCCCGTCGATCTGGACCGTCTCAAGAAAGCGCTCGGCGACATCAAGCGGCGCTTCGACGTGGTGGCCGCCGAGGCCGGCTCGAAGCTGCCGGCCGAGGTGAAGGCCACCACCCAGAAGACCCAGATCGTGCTGCGGCAGCTCGAGCGTGTGGACCGGGATGCCGCGGAGGCGGCGCTCAACTATCTCCAGGTGCAGCTCTACCGTGATTTCGTGAACAAGTTCTACAGCCTGCAGCGAAACCTCAGCCCGACCGTGATGACCATCAAGGACGTCCCGGAGGAGCTGCGCCGAAAGTTCATCGGCCAGAGCGGCCACTTCCTCATCCAGGTGCATCCCAAGGTGGATATCTGGGAGAAGGAGGGCGCCCGGCGGTTCGTCACCGAGCTGCGCTCGGTGGATCCCGAGGTTACCGGGTCGCCCATCATCACCTACGAGGCCACGCTCTTGATGGAGCGGGCCTATCTCCAGGGGACCGTCTACGCCTTTGTCCTGGTTGGAGCCCTCAGCCTGCTGATGATCCGTCGCTGGCGCGAGACGCTGCTGGCGCTCCTGCCGCTGGTGCTGGGACTCCTGTGGACCATCGGGCTCATGAAGGTCTTCGATATCCGGTTCAATCTCGCCAATATCTGGGGCCTGCCGCTGATCATCGGCACGTCCGCCGAGTTCGGGCTCAACGTGATGTTCCGCTACCTGGAGGGACGCTCCCACGGTGGCCCGCTGGTGGCCCGGAGCACGGTCATGGCGGTGGCGCTCAGCGGGATCCAGACCATGGTCGGATTCGGCAGCCTGATGATCGCGACCCACCGCGGGATCTTCAGCCTTGGTGTGCTGCTCACCATCGGCATGGCCTGTGGGCTCGTGGCGTCTCTGGTGGTCTTGCCGGTGATCCTTCGGGGAATGTTGCGGAGATCGGTCGTGAGGAGGAACGTCAGCGAAGAGCACCGGCGGGGCGGCCGCCTTGGCTCTGGAGCTTCACGGAATCCAGTGGCTGGTCCATGATAATGTCCTTCGCGGCACCGACCATCCCTAGGAGACTCACCGCGCGAGAACGTACCCACTGATGAATGACGACACGCCCTCCCCCAAGCCTTCGCCTGCCGACGGTGACGCCTCTGCGTCGACCCAGGGGCCGGTCATCATCGTGATCGAGGACGAGCCGGATATCCGGCGCTTCCTTCGAGCCGCGCTCCTCAGCAGCGGCTACCGCCTTGTCGAGGCGACGACCGGCCAGGAAGGGCTTCAGGCCGCCGAGACCCGTCAACCCGACCTCATCATTCTCGACCTCGGCCTTCCCGACATGGATGGCCTCGAGGTGATCCGGCAGCTGCGCGCGTGGACGGCCGTGCCGATCATCGTTCTCTCGGCCAAAGGGCAGGAGACGGTCAAGGTCGCGGCCCTCGACGCGGGAGCGGATGATTACATCGCCAAGCCCTTCGGAGTGAGCGAGCTGCTTGCGCGGATGCGGGTATCGCTTCGCCATGCGGATCGATCCGCGCAGGGAGGAGCCACGCCGGTCTTCGTGACAGGAGACCTTCAGGTGGACTTCGCGCAGCGGCGGGTGCGGGTGAAGGGAAAGGACGTGCACCTGACGCCGATCGAGTATCGGCTGCTCACGACGCTCGCCAAGCACGCGGGCAAAGTCTTGACCCGGAATCAGCTCCTCACGGAAGTGTGGGGTCGCGCCTACGCCGATCAGGTCCACTACCTGCATGTCCACATGGCCCAGCTTCGCCGGAAGCTCGAGAGCAATCCGACCCGACCGCGGTACCTTCTCACCGAGCCGGGCGTCGGGTACCGGCTCGTGGGGGAAGAAGCCTAGCCTCCGGCGTGTCGACGGGAGAGATGAAGTCCCAGGATGGACGCGGCGATGGCCAGGGTACGGCTCTCGTCAATGCCAAAGCCCTGCGCGTCCCCCTCCCACAGATCGAGCGAGGCGGCATCGCGGTCGGAGCCGAGTCGTACTCGCCCTCCCCCATCGGGAAGGCGGAGGCCCCGGGCTCCGAATCGCAGCCTGCCTTCATCCGAGGGGAAGAGCGTCTCTGGTGTCAGTTGGGCTTCCGGGATCGAAGCCGGTGACGATCCGACGGGAACCGCACCGAGGACACGGCCGCCAGAGTCTCGCAGCACGAGCGCGCTGAGGCCGAAGCTCTTCCGCAGTGAGCCCAGAACCTCGTCCAGCGGGGCTCCCGCCGTCAATTGGTCGACGAGCTTCTTCAGCACGTCCAGTTCCGTGCCCGCACGACTCACGACCTCCGACAGCACGGCTCTCCGACTACCGAACCACGCGGCAATGAGCCCGCACCCGATCAGCGCGAAGAACGCGATGACGTCATCCCACTTGTCAATGTTCAATGTGAGATAGGGTTCCGTGAGGAAGAAGTTGAGACTCATTCCGGACACGAGAGCGGTCACGAGCGCGGCGGATCGGCCCCCGAGCTCGGCCACCACGATGGTGAAGGCCAGGAAGACGAAGGCGAGATTCGACGCTGAGGTCAGGGTGCGCAGCGGCACCAGCAAGACGGCGAGAATCATCGACCCGAGGCCCCCCGCCACCATCCACATCAATCTATTCTCGTCCTGCTTGCCCATCGCTGATCCTCCTCTCGCGCTTCCGGGTCTCGTCGGTTCTGACCGCCGTCGCAATCCTGATTCGCAGGGGTGAGCCTGTCAAGAGGGAGAGCGACGAACAGAGCCACGTCAGCGGGCGGAGGCACCGTAGCGCCGCCGGAGCTCGAGATTCACCTCGAGCACGTTGACCAGCTTCTCACCCACGGAGCCGCCGAGCGGCGCCCACGTCTTCTCCCGGAGGATCTGCTCGATCTCGCGCCGGATTCGCGCGGGGTCCCGCTTCGTATTCGCCGCCCACTTCACGGCGACCCGATCGAGCTGATACTGCGCATTCTCAAGGGTGATGTGTGGATCCAGGCCGGAGCCCGAGCTCATTACCATGTCGCCCGGAACTGTCGCGAGCTCCACATCCGGATGATCCTGCCGCCACATATCGAAGAAGATCGACGAGATCTCCTCCCGGTCGGGAAACCGCCCTGGGAGCTCCTTCGAGTAGGACGTGAAGAAGGTCACGGCCAGGTCCGCGGCCTTGAGATCGGGCATTCCCAGATTGGCCTTGCGCCACTCTGCCACCACGTCCGGATGCTTTGTCGCCCATTCGCCCACCAGCCGCGCATGGGAGGCGTCAGCATTCACCCAGGCCTGGGCCAGGCCACTGTGAGCTTGCGCCCACTGGGCAACGATGGAGCGGTTGCCGCGGTACCGGTCCATCTCGAACCAGCGCTCGATATCGGGCGCCACGAGCTGTCCCGCCTTCGGCCCGCTCCGGTACTTCACGATCGGTCCGAGGGCTCGGGCCACCCGATGGCGGAGCAGGTAGTTCGACGGCGCCAGCGTCGAGGAAGCCGAGGCCGAGCCGTTGTACGACGCGGCGGAGGGGCGAGGCTGGAAGTACTCGTCCTTGGTGAACGGTTGCGCGATGAGCAGCGAGCCCACGATCCCGCCTTCGGGCCCGCGAAGCAGGCTGCCATTCGCCTGGAAGGGAAACACCGTCTGGCCGACGAGCCACAGCACCCCCGGATAGAGGCCGCAGAGCAGCACCACCGAGAACCCGAGTAGCCACAGGCTTTTCGAGATATGGCGCAGCATGGCGTGCCTCTCCTTGCTCCTCCTCAGTCGACCAGGCGCAGCGCGACCATGACGAGGTCGATCAGCTTGATGCCGATGAACGGGACGATCACGCCGCCGAGCCCCCAGATCAGGAGATTCCTCCGCAGCAGAGCCTCGGCGCCCAGGGGCCGATAGACGATGCCCTTCAGGGCGATGGGAATGAGCATGGGAATGACGATCGCGTTGAAGATGACCGCGGACAGGATGGCCGACGTCGGCGAGTGAAGGTGCATAACGTTCATCGCGTTGAGCCACGGCAAGGTGCCGGCGAACAGGGCGGGCACGATCGCGAAGTACTTGGCGACGTCGTTGGCGATCGAGAAGGTGGTCAGGGCTCCACGCGTCATGAGGAGCTGCTTGCCGATCTCCACGACCTCGATGAGCTTGGTCGGGTCGCTGTCGAGGTCGACCATGTTGCCGGCCTCTTTGGCCGCCTGCGTGCCCGAGTTCATGGCGAGGCCGACGTCAGCCTGCGCCAGCGCCGGCGCGTCGTTGGTTCCGTCCCCCATCATCGCCACGAGCTTGCCCTCGGCCTGCTCCTTCCGGAGGTACGCCAGCTTCGATTCCGGATTCGCCTGGGCGACGAAGGCGTCCACTCCCGCCTGCCCGGCGATGGCCGCGGCGGTGAGCGGATTGTCTCCGGTGATCATGACGGTGCGCAGACCCATCCGCCGAAGCCGCTCGAAGCGCTCCCGCATGCCCGGCTTGAGGATGTCTTCGAGGACGACCAGCCCCACGATCTGGGCCCCGTCGGCCACCACCAGCGGCGTCGCGCCTCGCGCGGCGACCTGCGTCACGAGCGGGATGAGCTCCGGCGGGACGTGTCCGTGCCGTCGCTCCGCGTAGTCGATCACCGCCTCCGCCGAGCCCTTGCGGATATGCCGGCTGTCGGGCAGGTCGACCCCGCTCATGCGGCTCTGCGCCGTGAACGGCACGAAGTGGGCCTCCGGGGCCGGGGTTCCCGTCAGCATCCGACTCTGGGCCAGCGCGACGATGCTCTTGCCCTCGGGCGTCTCATCGGCCATGGACGCCAGCGCGGCCAGGCGCCCCACCTCCTCGGCCGAGCGCGACCCGATCGCGATGAACTCGGTCGCGCGGCGATTGCCGATCGTGATGGTGCCGGTCTTGTCGAGGAGGAGGGTATCCACGTCGCCGGCGACCTCCACTGCTTTGCCGCTCTTGGCGATGATGTTGGCGGCCAGCGCGCGATCCATGCCGGCGATGCCGATGGCCGCGAGCAGGCCGCCGATCGTGGTGGGGATCAGGCACACGAGGAGCGCGACCAGGGTGGGGACGTCGGTGCCGAGGCTCTTGATGGGCTCGGGCAGGCCGAGGTACCTCATCATGTACTGCTCCGCGTTCCACGCCATCGCCCACAGCGGCACCACGACGATCATGAAGATCAGGGTGAAGGCGGTGAGGACGAGCGCAAGGGCGATCTCGTTGGGCGTGCGCTGGCGCACCGCGCCCTCGACGAGGGCGATCATCTGGTCGAGGAACGATTCGCCGGGACGCGCGGTGATGCGCACCACGATCCGGTCCGACAGCACGAGCGTACCGCCGGTGACCCCGGAGCGGTCACCGCCCGCCTCCCGGATCACCGGGGCGGACTCGCCGGTGACCGCCGACTCGTCAACCGTCGCGATGCCTTCAACGATCTCGCCGTCAGTGGGAATGATCTGCCCCGCCAGCACGAGCACCAGATCCCCCGGTCTCAGGGCGGTCGACGGGACCTGCTCGATCTGGCCGGTATCCTCGAGACCTGTCCCGGTCAGGCGGAACGCCGGCGTGTCGCGCCGGGTGCGACGCAGCGATGCCGCCTGGGCCTTCCCCCGCTCCTCGGCGAGAGCCGTCGCGAAATTCGCGAAGAGCACGGTGAGGAACAACCAGACATCCAGGCCGATGAAATACGTGATCCTGACCCGGCTCGCGGAGGCTCCCAGCGCGGCCTCGACGATGAACAGGAGCGTCAGGAAGGCGCCGATCTCGACGACGAACATCACCGGGTTCGTCCACTGGATGTCCGGGCGCAGCATCACGAAGGCCTGCTTGACGGCGGCCCGGACGAGCTCGGCGGTGAAGAGGGTCCGTCGCCGGACCCGGCGCGACGGCCGCACGCCGGGCGGCGGCGCTCCGCCCCCCGAGGGCGTCCCGATCACGACCGCCGGCTCCACGCCACCCGCTCCTTGTCTGCTAGCCACCGAAGGGGATGGGCCCCAGATGCTCGGCCAGTGGCCCCAGCGCGGCGACGGGAAGGAAGAGCAGCGCCCCGATGATGAGAATGGTCCCGAGCAACAGGAATCCGAAAGTGGGAGTGTCATCCCTCAGTGTTCCCGTGGTGACCGGGGACTTCTTCTTTCGTCCCAGCCCCGCGGCCAGGGCCATCGGCGCGACGATCGGGATGTAACGGGCGAAGAGCATGACGAGGCCGCCCGCGATGTCCCACTGCCGAGCGGACGGAGCGGGACTCGGGTTGTCGTTGAAGCCGTACGTCACGTTCAGTCCATTGAAGGCCGCGCCGTTGTTCGCCGAGGACGAGGAGAACTGAAAGACGATCTGCGAGAGCCCGTGAGCGCCGGGGTTGCTCACCGCCTCCATGCCCCACGGCGTCGCCGCGAACAACCCGCTCGGCCCGAGAATCATGATCGGGTGGACGAGGAGGGCGAGCATCGCCAGCTTCATCTCGCGCGCCCCGACCTTGCGGGCGAGGTACTCCGGGCTGCGCCCCACCATCTGGCCGGTGACGAAGATGCCGATGACGAGGAACACCAGCAGGTTGATCATCCCCACGCCCTTGCCGCCGTAGATGCAGTTGAGCCACATGCCGACGAAAGGCGAGAGGGCGGCGAGGGGATTGAGGCTGTCGAGCTCGCAGTTCACCGCGCCACAGGTGAACGTGGTCGTGATCGCCGCGAACGTCGCGCCCGCGGAGGTGCCGAAGCGCAGCTCCTTGCCCTCGAGGTTGCCGAGCTTCTGCTCCACCGGGAGGCCCGCCACCGCCGGGATTGCGAGGATGCGCCGCCCCCCCGGTGCCTTCGCGCTCGGGATCTCGAACTCGGCCGCGGCCCGTGAGGTCAGCCCGGGATTCGGCCGCAGCGTGTCCCAGTAGATCGACCAGCCGATCAGGCCGATCAGCACCGTGAGCATGACGGAGAAGATGACGACGGCGTGACGGAGCCTCCCCAGCATCCGGCCGTACATCAGGACGAGCGCCATCGGGAACAGCATCATGAGGAGGGTGGTGAGGAAGTTCGTCCAGGCGCTCGGGTTCTCCAGCGGGTGCGCGGAGTTCATGGCGTAGAATCCCCCGCCGTTCGTGCCCAGCATCTTGATGGGGACGAAGGCGGCCAGCGGCCCCACCGCGATCTGCTGTGTCTTGGGCTCACCCTTGACGCCCATCGCTCCCGTCTCGAGCGGCGCGACCTCGATCGCGGTCTGGTACGTCATGGGCATACCCTGGTGGAGGAAGAGGACCCCCGAGATGAGGACGATCGGCAGGAACGTATAGATCAGCACCCGCCACATGTCGACGAAGAAGTTGCCGACGGTCTCCTCGCCCCGGAGCGAGCGGATGATAGCGGTCAGCGCACAGAGGCCGACGGCGGCCGACAGGAACAGATTCGGGATCACGAAGAAGAGCTGGCTGAAGACGGACAGGTGCTGATCGCCGGCATAGTGCTGGATATCGGTGTTGGTCATGAAGGAGATGACGCTGTGGAAGATGGTCGTCGGCGCCAGCATCCCGCGTCCGAGCGGGTTCAACGGCATGACCGGCTGCAGCGCCAGGACGATGAACCCGTAGACGAAGAGGGCGGCGTTGAAGACGAGCAGCGCGATCGTGTACTGCTTCCAGTCCTGGGGCCCGCTGTCGAGGCGCCGCTCGAACCACTCCAGCACACGCGGCGCGCGATAGGCCCCGTCCATGATCCAGGCGAGGTAGCGGCTCAGCGGGATCGACAGGGTCACCGCGGTTATGACGATCAGGAAGGGCAAGAGCCACATGGGAGGCCCCTCAGAACCATTCCGGGCGGATGAGGGCCACGAGCAGGTACACGAGCACGAGCGCGGTGACTCCTACCGTGACGTAGATCACGCCCGTGTCTCAGATCTTGTCGCAGGCGCTGAGGAACGCGAGACACAGGGCCATGCCGGCCAGACCCAGCAGGAACATGGCGGGCAACCACAGCATCAGGCTCATAGGGCCCTCCCTCGGCCACGAGGAAGTGCAGGATGCGCGCCAACTTGAAACGAGAGCCTTTGCACAGCCTTAGACGTCGCGGTGTTGCTCTGAGCCACCCGCTAGATGGGGAGGGATCGCCTCAGGTGTCGCGGGGGCCGGTCTTTTCCGAGCCCGACGTCAGGGCTCGGCCGCGCAGATGGCAAGCGCCATACGCATGCCGTCGAGGATGTGGCGATGCAGCCGGTGTGCGAGACACCGTTCGAGCGGACGCCAGAGGCGGCGCGGTCGCAGGTGGCTGCAATAGTGCGTCGTGAGCACGACCTCCGAGCCGCCACCGATGGCGCGAATCTCGTACGATCCCTGGCTCATCGACACGCAGTCCTCGACGCCGAGGCGCTGCTCGAGCACGTCGAATCGCACCAGGCGCGCCGGCTCGACGGCGGTGATGCGCTTCAGCAGATGGCCGCCGTCGTACGTGCAACGGACGATCGCTCCCACCCGCGTCTTCTCTCCATCGGTGCGGATCGGCCTCGGCAGGAAGACCCGCAGGAACCACAGCGGGCGGCGCGGCACCTCTTCATAGAAGAGGATGCCCTGCCACACCGCCTCGGGCGTGGCGTTGAGGTGCAGCGCCGTCTCCACGGCCTCGCTTCGCGCGTTGCGCGGGAAGAGCAGCCCGACGCGGCTCGCCAGGTTGCGCAGGCTGACGCGCTGACGGGAAGTGCCTCCCGCCTTCCCGCTGGGCTGCGACACCACTTCACCGGGCCTCATGCGCTTCCTCTGCTCCATCACGCGTGCCTCACAGCGAGGCCGCGGGCTTGACGTCAACGACCCCCCAGAGCATGGCGCGGTCCTCGCGAGCGCGGTTCGTCAGCAGGGCAGTCGGCGCCTCGCCGAAGCTGCGCAGCACCACCACCGCGTCCGTCGCGGCCGCGCGCTTCACCGCACCGCAGAGCCGCGCGCGGTAGGAGTCCCCGACACCATCGAGGATGTTCGAGAGCGTGAAGCCATCGAAGCTGCCCTCGGGGACGGCCTCGAGATACGCGGCCGCATCGGCGTGCACGAGACGGATCCCCCCCGCCGCGGCGGGTGCAGGCTCGTCGCCGAGCTCGCCGAGGAGCAGCGCACGCGCGTACGGGTTCGTGCGGTTCGGGTGCGTGGCGAAGGCGCGCTCCATGCGCGCACGGACGACCCCGCCGAAGCGTGGCGGCAGACAGGCGAGGAGAGGAGCGGCGTAGGCCGCCCGGAGCAGCGGTCGCGAGAAGAGAATGCCCATGGCCGCCCTGAGACGCCACGTGTCGAGATGACGCCGCCAGTACGCCGCCTGGTCCTCCGGTCGTTCGAGATCGAGGAATGCGCGCAGCCGTGAAGGCCACCACCCGGCGAGAGGAAGGAGCGTGCGCCCGAAGGACATGAGCCGTTCGGCGGTGCCGCGAACCATGGGCTCTCCCGCAATGCGCCGCTCCGCGTAGGCGAGCTGCGCGGGATTCAGGTCCACCGCCACGACCTCGTGGTGGGGCGCGAGCCTGAACGCGGTGCACCCGGCCGACGCGATGCAGAAGATCCGGCCGCCCGGCCGAAACGCCGCAAGCTCGATGGAGGCGTCCTCGTACATGCGGCCGAAGAGGACCTCCTTCGGCCCTGTGCCGCGATCAAAGCGTCCCAGCGCCCAGACATTCTCGCGGGCGGCGATGCTCATGGAGTTGCGCGGGAGAGACCGGCCGCGACCCAGACGAGAACCAGAAACGCGAAGTTCTTGACCACCATGCCGCCGGGATCGTGGATGAGGTGGCGAGCCCAGATGAGCCCGTTCGCGTTCAAGGTAACAAGGAGGAGCGTCTGCGCCAGCGCACACAGGCCGGGCGCAATCCCGCTGAGGACCCAGACCCCGAGGCCGATCTCGCCAACGCCGAGCGTCGTGAGGAAAAGCGCGCCCACGCGGGGACCGAAGTAGGGAACCGCCTCGACGATCTGGAGCTGACGCCGCTCGCGCCCCAGCACCTTGCACCACAACCCCTCGTAGAGCCACACGGAGGCCACCGCGACGTGAATGAACCAGAGTGGCGGAAGGAGCGTCATCTGCAGGTTTTCCATGTGACGCTCCCGAGTCTGTCTGTCACGCGGAAAATACTAACATTTCTCTGTACAATCGACAGGCTCATGACCCTCGTCATCACAGCGCTGGCTTGCCTGGTCGGCTTCATGATCCTGGCGCTCTACGCGAGCTTGGCCGTCAGCGTTTATCACTTCCGCCGGGAGCACGCCGGCCCCGACGAGCCGCTGCTTCCGATGACCTTGATCAAGCCCGTGCGGGGCCTGGACGATGGCATGCGCGAAAATTTCGAGGCCATTGCGGACTCCGATCCCGAAAACGCCCTCCAGGTCATCATTGCCCTCGAAAGCGACGCGGATCCTGCGGCCGCGGTGGCCAGAGGCTTTGCCGCCTCGCACCCGGAGCGCGACATCCTTGTCCTTTATACCGGGCCCGCTCGCCGACGCATCGGCAAGGTTCACAACATGATCGAGGCGCTGTCCAAAGCCAAGCACGCGCGCGTCATCTTCTCCGACGCCGATATCCGCACGACGCCGGGGCTGTTGCGCGGCACGAGCCGGGCCTTCCGGCACGGCTACGAGGCGGTCTTCGGACTGCCGTACCACGTCTACGTCCCGAACCTGGGCGGGTGGATGTTCCGCGTCGCCTTCAACCACAATTTTTCGATCGCCGCGGCCTTGACCTACTACCTCGGCCTCTACAGATGCGCTTCGGGCGCCTGGATGGCCTACACTCGCGAGGCGCTGGAGCGCGCGGGCGGGCTCGAGCCGTTCGCGCATTACATCTCCGACGATTTCGCCATAAGCGACACGGTGCGGCGCCTGGGCGCTCGGCAGTACCTGCTCCACGAGCTGGTGCGGGTCTCCGAGACGGGCACAACAGTGTCGGAGGCCTTCTGGCATCTCGTCAAATGGTGCCGGATCACTCACTCGTCTGTACCCGGAATCTACTTCGGGCTGGCGGTACTCAATCCCGGGCTCGCCGCCGTCTCCCTCTGGGTGCTGTGCGAGGTGTCCCAGGACCGGCCCTGGCTGGGCCGTGGACTTCTTGCGGCATTCCTGGTCTCGCGCTCGCTGGTCGCCTGCCTTCAGGACCGTCTGGCCGCGCGCGCGCGGCTGCCTCTGTGGGAATATGCCAGCCTGATCGTGATCGATCTCGGCTACCTGCTCTTCTGGGCCTTCGGCTTGCGGCGCCGCATCGTCTGGCGCGGGGTGCGCTATCGGCTGCATCCGGGCGGCGTCGCGGAGGTCCTCGAGTAATGGGCAGCACCGACGACGCTCGTCGGGAAGCGCGAGCTAGCGACCGCCCTGTTGCGATCTCGGCTCTTTCGCTGATTCTTCCCGAAGTTGCCGCAAGAGGTCGCTCAAGCGCCGAAGCTCCTCATTCGCGCGCGTGAGAGCAGAGGCCGCGGCATCCAGCAGGGTCTTCGCCGAGCCCTCGGCCGCCACCGGCGGAGTCGGCGCTACCTCGACCCCCGCCCGCACCACTGGCCCACCGAAGACCCGAGCCATGGCGCCCTCTAGCGTCTCCTCCATGGCGATCCGGTCTCCGAAGCCGACGATCACCCGCTTGAGCTCCGGGAGCTGCCCCTTCTCGGCAGCGATGTACAGCGGCTCGACATACACGAGGGAGCGCTCGATGGGAATAACCAGGAGGTTGCCCCTGATCACCTGGGAGCCCCGCTGATTCCAGAGGGTGAGCTGCTGGGAGATGAACGGGTCCTGATCGATCCGGGCCTCGATCTGCCGCGGTCCGTAGATCAGTTTCTGCTTCGGGAAGTTGTAGACGATGAGCTTCCCATAGTGGGGCGGATCGCTCCGGGCCGCCAGCCATGCGGACAGGTTGTCCTTCTTGCTGGGATTGAAGGGGATCAGGAGAACGAACTCCTCCTTCGGCTCCCCGGGCAGGCGCAAGATGAGGTAGTAGGGCTCCATCGGGAGCATGGGAAGATTCGGTCCACTCTCATGGCCGATCGGGATGCTCCAGAGGTCCTCCTTGTTGTAGAACACCTGGGTGTCGCGCATGTGGTAGACCGCGTACATCGCCGCCTGGATTCGGAATAACCCCTCCGGGTAGCGAATATGGACGCGGAGGTCGGCCGGCATGGCATCGAGCGGCAGGAGGAGGCCGGGGAAGATCCGCGCGATGGTGCGGATGAGGGGATCTGCCGGATCTGCGATATAGAAACGCACGGTTCCGTCATAGGCATCCACCGTGACCTTCACCGCGTTGCGCACATAGTTTCCCAGTCCCCGCGTCGCCGTTGAGTACGGGAACCAGTCGGAGAGCGTGTAGCCATCCAGGAGCCAGACAATGCGCCCCGCTGCCGAGATCACCATGTAGGGGTCATCGTCGTACCGGAAAAACGGGGCAATGCGCTGGACCCGCTCCCGGATGTTTCGGTAGAGCAACACGCGGCTTGCCGTCGTCAGATCATTCGACATGAGGAGCTTGATGTCTCCCAGATGCGCCGCGAACAGCAACTTGCGCCAGAAGGACTGCAGCGGGATCCCGCCTTGCCCCTCGTAGGTGGTGTAGACATTTTGATCTCCCGCCGGATAGTTGAATTCCTTGGCCCGGGTCTTCACGAACACATACTCAGGGGCCAGCTCGCTGAAGTAGAGCTCCGGGCGAGAGATGCTGAGGTCCGTGGAGGCCCCCGGCGGGATGTTCTTGATCCAGAACTCGGGGAGCCCCTCGCGCGTCACGCGGTTCACCGGCCCCACCACGGCACCGTAGCCGTGGGTATACGTCAAACGCTCGTTGATCCAGATCCGACTCGGCAGATCCTTCGAGGAGAGCTCCCGCGGCGACAGGGTCACCTGTCGGTACTCGCCGTTGATACGGTACCGATCGATGTCGATATCCGTGAACTTGTAGTAGGTCCGGATCTCCTGGAGCTGGCTGTAGGTGGCGAGCAGGGGGCGGGTGTCCCACAAGCGGATGTTCTTGATTGTGGCCTCGTTCCTGCGCAGGTCCTGGAGGGTCAGCGTCTCCTCCGCCGGGAACTCCCGCTCCTCGATGTTGTCGAGGCCGTAGGCCAGGCGGGTGTAGCGGATGTTGAAGTCGATGTAGGGCTTCTCCTTGTCGATCTCGTTGGGCGACACCCGATAGCGCTGGAGCAGAGCCGGGTAGGCTCCACCTCCCAGGATGGCCACGCCCACCAGCGCGGCGAGGCTCCACAGGAGGGGGCGCCAGTTCCAGAGACGAATCGTGACGACACACAGGACAGCCACCAGGCCGGTCAGGACCATCAGCGCTTTCAGGACCGGAAGCTGGGCGTGGACGTCGGCATACCCGGCGCCAAAGACCACACCTCGCTGGGAGAAGAGGAGGTCGAACATGGCCAGGCGGTACCCAACGGCCTTCAAAAAGAGCAGGAGGGCGGCGAGCACCAAGAGGTGTCCCCCGGCCCGTCGGGAGATCGAGACACCCGTCGGCGAGATCTGAATGCCTCGGGTAGAGAAGTGCACGGCGGCGGCGGCCAGCCCTGAAACGATCAGGCTCCCCATCAGCCAGTGATAGAGGGAATTCCAGAGCGGGAGCCGGAACACATAGAACGCCACCTCCTGGTCAAAGAGCGGATCCCGGACCCCGAACGGCGTTGGATTCAGGGCCTTCAGGACCAGCTCCCAGCGGTCCGTCCCCAGCCAGCCAACGAAGAGGGCGATCATCACGCTCAGCGGGAAGGCCAGCCGGCGCAGGTACGGATCGAGGACCTCCGGACTGGGTAATCCCGCGGTGTCATTCACGGCCATGAGGACCTGCCGCGAAGCGAGCCGCCAGGCAAGGATCACGTTACCGTAGAGAATCAGGAAGAACGCGGCGCCGGTGACCACCCCGAGGAGCACCTGCGTCTCGAGCACCGTGACAAAGACCGAGGTGAACTGCACCTCATGGAACCAGAGCCAGTCCGTGTAGAAGCCCACGATCTGGCCCGCGGTGCTCAGGAGCGCCAGCGTGGCGAGGGCGAGGAACAGCCATGTGAGACCCCCAACTTGCGCCGGCCAGCCCCTCTGTGCCTGCTTCACCGCGCTCCCGCCTGCGGAAGCGGCTCCGCATCGGCGATCAATTGTGCGAGCGCGGCGCGATCCACAACTTCCTTCTCGATCAATCGCTTCGCCAGCGCGTCGAGGATCACCCGTTTCTTGCCCAGGGTCTCTCGGACCCGCCGGTGGGCCGCGTTGAGGAGCTGGTCGATCTCCGCATCGATCTTGCGAGCGGTCTCCTCGCTGTACTCGCGCTGGGCCATCGACGGGACATTGAGGAAGAGGGCCTGGCGGGGCGCGTCGAAGGTCGCGAGCCCGAGCGCCTCGCTCATCCCGTAGCGGGCGACCATATGGCGCGCCATGTCGGTGGCCCGCTGGAGATCATCCTGCGCCCCGGTCGAGATATCGCCGAAGACGAGCTCCTCCGCGACACGGCCGCCGAGCAGCACGTCGAGCCGGTCCAGGAGCTCGGCGCGGGTCATGAGATATCGGTCCTCGGTCGGCTGCTGCTGCGTGTACCCGAGGGCGGCAACGCCTCGAGGGATCACCGAGATCTTCGCGACCCGGTCCGCGTGCTCGCGGGACTCGGCGACCACGGCATGGCCGGCCTCGTGATACGCGACGATCTCCTTCTCCTTCGGGTTGATCACGCGCGACTTCCGCTCGATCCCGCCCACGACGCGGTCGATGGCCTCGTCGAAGTCGGCCATGTCAACCGCATCCTTCCCCGTGCGCGCAGCGTGCAACGCCGCCTCGTTGACGAGATTGGCAAGGTCGGCGCCGACAAAGCCCGGCGTCCGCGCCGCCACTGCGGAAAGGTCGAGATCCGGAACCAGGGTGACGCCGCGGACGTGCACTCTCAAGATCTTCTCCCGCCCCTTCAGGTCGGGACGGTCAAGGACGACTTGGCGATCGAAGCGGCCCGGCCGGAGCAGCGCAGGGTCCAGGATTTCCGGCCGGTTGGTCGCCGCCAGGATGATGACGCCCTTCTGGGTGTCGAAGCCGTCCAGCTCGGCAAGGAGCTGGTTCAGGGTTTGCTCGCGTTCGTCGTGGCCCCCGACGATGGGACTGATGCCGCGCGCCTTCCCCAGGGCGTCCAGCTCGTCGATGAAGATGATGCTCGGGGCTTTCTCCTGGGCCTGGGCGAAGAGGTCCCGGACGCGCGCGGCGCCGACCCCGACGAACATCTCGACAAAGTCCGAGCCGCTCAGGCTGAAGAAGGGGACACCCGCCTCGCCGGCGACCGCCTTGGCCAGCAGGGTCTTGCCGGTGCCTGGCGCGCCGACGATGAGCACGCCCTTGGGGATCTTTCCGCCGAGGCGGCGGTAACGATCGGGATTCTTGAGAAAGTCCACCACCTCCATCAGCTCCCCACGCGCCTCGTCAATGCCGGCGACGTCATCGAACGTGACACCGGTTTCGTGCTGGACGTAGACCTTGGCCTTGCTCTTGCCGATGGCCATGAGCCCCTGCTGCGGTCCGAGACGTCGCATGAGCACGAACCAGAGGCCGACGAAGATCACGGCGGGAAGGACCCAGGAGAGGAGAGCGGCCAGCCACGTGTTCTCCAGCCGCCCGGCGAACTTGATGTTGGCTGCTTCGAGCTCGGACACGAGTGCGGGATCCTCCACGCGCGTCACAGTGAACTGGTGTACCCCATCCCCGGCGCGCTTCAGCTCGTCGAGTTTCTCCTTGGGCAGCAGGCCCTCGAGACCCTCGCTCGCCAGGGTGCCGGTGATCGTTTGCTTGTCGAGGAGGAGATTGCTGACCTTGCCTCTGTTCACCAGGGTCTTGAACTCGCTATAGGACAGCGTCTCCGCACGAGGCGTGAGGAGCACCAGCTGGAGAACAAGCAGCACCATCATGGTCGCGACAAAGTAGCGGATCGAGAACTTCCACTCTTTCGTTTCCATGTTGGTTAGTCTCCAAGTCGGTACGACGCAACATTCGTGCCGCAGCCGAAGCCCTGCAAAATCATGGAGATGAGTCGATTCAACCGGCGTCCGGCCGCCCCACGTGGGGCGGCCGGTCCCCTTCCCCAGGATCATGGCGCTGTCGATCCTGGGCGGGCCTCTATTGGGACCGGTCGTCGGCGCTTTCAGCTACATGTCAGTGCTACCCTCGGAGGGATCGACGAGCTCGGACTGCCCTAACCTGAAGTCTTCTGACGCAGGGGAATCGACATGGCCGCCACGGATCGCGTCAACCCCGGGTCTCCCCGGTTCGTCAGCCGTCTCACCAAGAACACCTTCGGCTTGGTGCTGGCCGGGGGCCGCGGCTCACGGCTCAAGCACCTCACCGACTGGCGGGCCAAGCCGGCCGTGCCCTTCGGGGGCAAGTTCCGGATCATCGACTTCGTGCTGTCGAACTGCGTGAACTCCGGCATCCGGCAGATCGGCGTGGCCACCCAGTACAAGTCGCACAGCTTGATCCGCCACATTCAGCGGGGCTGGAGCTTCCTCTCCGGCCAGTTCCACGAGTTCCTCGAGCTGATGCCCGCCCAGCAGCGGCTGGAAGAGGTGTGGTATCGAGGCACCGCCGACGCCGTGTGGCAGAACCTCGACATCCTGAGCGACAACAAGCCTGACTTCGTCCTGATCCTGGCCGGCGACCACGTCTACAAGATGGACTACAGCAAGATGCTGGCCGCCCACGTGGCCACGGACGCCGACGTGACGGTGGCCTGCCTCGAGGTGCCCATCGCGGAGGCTCGAGGCTTCGGGGTGATCGGTGTCGACGAGCAGGGGCGGGTGGTGGAGTTCCAGGAGAAGCCGGAGCAACCGAAGAGCCTGCCCGGCACGCCCGACCGCTCCCTGGCCAGCATGGGCATCTATGCCTTCTCCACCGATGTTCTCTACCGCGAGCTGGCCCGGGACGCCGCCGATCCCGCCTCGAGCCACGACTTCGGCCGGGACGTGATCCCCTCTCTCGTCCCCCGAATGCGCGTGGTCGCGCACTCCTTCACGGAGAGCTGCGTCGACATGAGACACGGCGTCCCATACTGGCGCGACGTGGGCACGGTCGACGCCTACTGGGAAGCGAACATGGAGCTCACCCGGGTGACTCCGGACCTGAACCTCTACGACAAGGACTGGCCCATCTGGACGTACCAGGAGCAGCTACCTCCGGCCAAGTTCGTCTTCGACTCAGACGACCGGCGGGGCATGGCCGTGGACTCGCTCGTGTCGGGCGGCTGCGTGATCAGCGGGGCGATGCTGCGCCGCACCCTGCTCTTCTCCAACGTGGTCGTGGAGAACTACAGCAGTCTGGAGGACTCCGTGATCCTGCCCGACGTCGTGGTGGGCCGCCACGTCCGCCTGAGCCGGGTGATCGTGGACAAGGGCGCCACTCTGCCCGACGGTTTTCAGGCGGGCCTCGACCCCGATGCGGACCGCGCGCGAGGCTTTCTTGTCACCGACGGCGGCATCACCCTCATCACCCCCGACATGCTCGGCCAGCACATCCACGAGGTCCGCTGACCTCGCGGAGTCCAATGAGCCATCACCGCTCGCCATCGGGCTCGAGGGGACTGGGCGGTCGTGGTTACGTCACTACCCGGATCCGGATATCGCCCTCGCGCCGCAGCACGGTGACGCCCTCGCTGTGCTCGTGACCGACGAGCAGCAGATCGATCGTCGCTCCCGCCACTTCAAGGCGCGGGACACCCGACATGCCATCCTGCCCGAGTCCTTACCGGCCGTTCGACCGGCGTGATCAGGGGCATCGGAGTAGGATAGGCCTCGCTCGAGCCGGCCGCACCCATCCGGACGGACGGGCAGGATCAATCCGACCCTTCGCTGGCGACCGATCACGACGCATATCGCCCCGTTGCCGAAGGACGGCAAGGGCATTCGGAAGGTGGTGTCTGGCCATGCAGCGATTGAGCCACGGTCCGGACGATCTCCTGGTGTCGGCGTTTGCGCTGCGGGAATCCATTCAGCGACACGCCAGGTACTCGCTGGCTCAGGCGTGGGGGACCCTGTCTCCGCACCAGCTTTTCGAGTGCGTCGGGCTTGCCGTGCGGGATCTCCTGGTCGACCGGCTCCTCGAGACCGGAGAACGTCACCGGCAGGCGGATGCCAAGCACCTTTACTACCTCTCCATCGAGTATCTTCTCGGACGGTCCCTGACCAACAATCTGATCAATCTGGGCATCTACGACCTCTGCCGGGACACTCTCGGAAGCATCGGGGTGGACCTCGGGCTCGTGGAGGAGAGCGAGAAGGATGCCGCGCTTGGCAACGGCGGGCTCGGTCGGCTCGCGGCCTGCTTCCTGGACTCGCTGGCCACGCTCGACATTCCGGCCGCCGGCTACGGCATCAACTACGACTACGGGCTGTTCCGTCAGGAGATCGACGACGGCGACCAGAGGGAAAGGCCGGACAACTGGCGCGCCCTCCCGACGCCCTGGGAGATCGAGCGGCCCGAGGAGGCATGCCTCGTCCCTGTCTATGGCCGCATCGAGCACGGTGTAGATCGCCGGGGCCAGTACAACCCGATGTGGCTGGACTGGCGGCTCCTGATCGGCGTACCCCACGACTTTCCCATCGTCGGCTACGGAGGCCGGACGGTGAACCTCCTCAGGCTCTTCTCCGCACGCGCGTCGCATGACTTCGACATGCAGATCTTCAACACGGGCGACTACATGAAGGCGGTGGAGCAGAAGATCGCCTCGGAGACCGTCACCAAGATTCTCTATCCGTCGGATGCCGTGCCCCCCGGTCAGGAGCTCCGGCTGGTCCAGGAGTACTTTCTCGTCGCCTGCGCCCTGCGAGACATCGTGGCGCGATACGAGCGGGATCACCCCCGCGGCTTCGACGCGTTTCCGGGCAAGGTCGCCATCCAGCTCAACGACACCCATCCCGCCCTCGCCGTGGCCGAGCTGATGCGCATCCTGGTCGATGAGCGAGATTTGGCGTGGGAGACGGCCTGGGACATCACGCAGGCGACCATGGCGTACACGAACCACACGCTGCTGCCGGAGGCGCTCGAGAAGTGGCCCGTCTCCCTTCTCGAGCGCGTCGTCCCGCGGCATTTGCAGATCATCCAGGAGATCAACCGGCGCTTCCTGCAGCACGTGGCGTCCGTCTGGCCCAATGATCTCGCCCGCTTGCAGCGGCTGTCGCTCATCGAGGAAGGGCCGTCGGAGCAGGTACGCATGGCCCACCTGAGCATCGTCGGCAGCCACTCCATCAATGGCGTGTCCGAGCTTCACAGCCGGCTCGTGCAGACGACACTGGCGCCCGACTTCTACCGGCTCTGGCCGGAGCGGTTCAACAACAAGACGAACGGCGTCACGCCCCGCCGGTGGCTCGCCCAGACCAATCCACTGCTGTCACACCTGATCAGCCGGACGATCGGCGAGGGTTGGATCGCCGACCTCGATCACCTGCGCGAGCTCACGCCATGGGCGAATGACGCATCCTTCCAGCGCGAGTTCATGGCCATCAAGCGGTCGAACAAGGAGAGGCTGGCCCGGGTGATCGAGGAGACGACCGGGATCGTCGTCGATCCGGAATCGCTCTTCGACGTGCAGATCAAGCGCATCCACGAGTACAAGCGGCAGCTGCTCCGGGTCATGCACATCGTTCACGAATATCTCCGACTCGTCGAGGACGGCACGGAGCCCCCAGTGCCGAGGACGTGCATCTTCGCGGGAAAGGCGGCGCCGGGATACTCGGCGGCCAAGCAGATCATCAAATTGATCTGCAGCGTCGGCTCGGTGATCAACCACGATCCACGGGTCAAGGGCCGGCTCCGCGTTGTCTTCGTTCCCGACTACCGCGTGTCGCTGGCGGAGAAGATCATCCCCGGAGCCGACTTGAGCGAGCAGATATCGACGGCGGGGACGGAGGCCTCCGGGACCGGCAACATGAAGCTCGCCATGAACGGCGCGCTGACCATCGGGACGCTCGACGGCGCGAACGTCGAGATCCTGGCCGAGGTGGGAGCGGAGAACATCTTCATTTTCGGTCTCACCGCGGACGAGATCCAGGCGTTGCGCGACGGTGGGCGGTACCGGCCACGCGACGTCTACGAACAGAATCCGGCCGTGAGGCGAATCATCGACGCGCTCGACTCCGATCTGTTCTGTCCGAAGGAGAAGAGGCTGTTTCGCCCGATCACTCGAGCGCTCCTGGACCACGGAGACGTCTACTTTCATCTCGCCGACCTGCCCGCGTACATCGAGACGCAAGACCGGGTGGGCGGCGAATTCGGACATCCAGCGGCGTGGGCGTCCAAGGCGATCCTGAATGTCGCCCGCATCGGCCGATTCTCCAGCGATCGCACGGTCCGCGAGTACGCCCGGGACATCTGGAAGATCGGCCGGGTCGAGGGCTGAGTGATGGCCGGTGGCATGCTCGGGCTGCCGCTCTCGATCGTCGCGACCTTCGCGCTCGTCGTGGTCAACGGGGTCTTCGTCGCCGCCGAGTTCGCCATCGTGCGCGTGCGCCGCACGCGACTCGAGGAGCTGGCCGGCGAGGGGAAGGAAGCCGCCAAGCAGGCGATCCTCGTCGTCGATGGCGTGACCGAATACCTCGCGGTGACGCAGATCGGCATCACGGCGGCCAGCCTCGGGGTCGGCTGGTTCGGCGAGGACTCGTTCGCCGGGCTGTTCACCCTGCTGCTTCCTGGAGCCTACATCCCCCACGCAATGGTCCACGTGGCGGCGGTCGTGCTCGCGTTCCTGCTCATCACCACGATGCATGTCGTGCTGGGGGAGCTCGTGCCAAAGCATCTCGCCATCCGGCGGGCCGAGCATCTCCTGCTCGTCCTCGCGCGTCCGCTCCGGGTCCTCCACGTCGTCTTGCGGCCCCTCCATCGGTTCTTCGAGACGCTCTCGACCTGGACCCTGCGTGGGCTGGGCCATGGGGAGGTCCCCCGGACGGCGCTCACCGAGGAGGAGCTGAAGCTCGTCCTCATGGACTCGCACGAGGAGGGTGTCATCACGGCAGGCGAAGCCAGGATCATGATCCGGGCCTTCGAATTCGCCGACAAGGATGCCGAGGAGATCCTGATCGCCCCCGAGCACGTCGATTTCGTCTCGCTGTCCCGCACGTTCGAGGAGAACCTCACCGTGCTGCGGCGGCACATGCACGCGCGCCTCCCGCTCTGCCGCGCCGGGCTCGACTCGGTGGTCGGGGTCATCGGCATGAAGGACGCATGGCCGCTTCTCCTGCGCGAGAAGTCCAACGCCGTCTTCGAGCGGGCCGCGCGGCCCCCGATCAAGATCCGCGCCGATCTCCCCCAGGACGACATCCTGCGACTCCTGCAGGAGGGTCACGGACAGATGGCCATCGTCCGGGATCGAGCCGATGAGAAGACCCTGGGCATCGTCACCCTGGAAGACGTCCTGGAATCCCTGGTGGGCGACGTGCGGGAAGCAGCCCGCGGAGGTAGCCAGTCATGCTAGCCGACATCTCGCACCGAAGAGGCGCCGCGTACGGGGCGGCGATCCTGGGGGTCGCCCTCGTGACCGCCATCTTCGCGCCGCTGCATTCCACGCTGAACGCGACGACCGTCGCGCTGGCGTATCTCCTCGTCGTCCTCTTCGTGGCGACCGGCTGGGGACGGAGGCCGGCGATGGTCGCGGCGGTGCTTGCCATGCTGTGCTTCAACTTCTTCTTCCTGCCGCCCGTCTACACCTTCACGATCGCCGATCCGCAGAACTGGATCGCCCTCACTGCCTTTCTGGTCACCGCCTTCACCGCGGGGCAGCTCTCGGAGCAGGCGAAGCGGCGCGCCGCCGAGGCCGAGGCGGGGAGGGCGGCGAGCGCCTACAACCGCAGCCTGATCGAGGCGAACCTCGATCCGCTCGTCACCATCGGGTTCGACGGCAGGATCATCGACGTGAATTCCGCCACCGAGACGGTGACCGGTCGCTCACGAGACGAGCTCATCGGCACGGACTTCTCCGCGTGTTTCACCGAGCCGGACCTGGCCCGGTCCGGCTACCAGCAGGCGTGGCGCGCAGGCTTCGTGCGCGACCATGCCCTGGAGCTCCGGCACCGCGATGGACACAGCACGTCGGTGCTCTACAACGCGTCCGTGTATCGAGACGATCGCGGACACGCCATCGGAGTGGTCGCGGCCGTCCGACCCATCCGCACGTCCGCCGGACAGGCCGCGTCCGCGAAGGCGGATCCCGATGTGGCCAGGGGCCTAAGTCAGTTCATCGCCGTCACCAGCGGGGTGTCCGTCGCCGTCGGCTTGCTGGGGCTCATCGGCTGGGTCTTTCGCGTGCCGGTCCTGAAGAGCGTCATCCCGGGTCAGGTGGTCATCAAGCCGAACGCGGCCATCTGCCTGGTCTTGATCGGTCTCTCGCTGTGGCTGATGCGGAAAGTGGACGATCGGCCCCTCCCCAGGGCCAGGGAGCTCGGCGGTCAGCTGCTGGCGGCCCTCACCGCGACGGTGGGCCTGCTGAGCCTGACCGAGCACGTGGTCGGCTGGAACCCGGGAATCGATCAGCTGCTGTTCCAGGAAACCGCCGGTGACGCGATTGGAAGCCTTCGTCCAGGCCTGATGGCGCCGATCACCGCCATGAATTTTCTTCTCCTGGGGCTCGCGCTGCTCGGGCTGGACTGGACGGTTTCGTGGCGGTCGCGCCGGTATTCGCCCGCCCAGGTCCTGGCGGGGGTGGCGGGCATCGCCTCCATCGTCGGCCTCCTCGATTTCGTGCTCGCGTCCGCCATCTCCTACACTCACATCGCGCTGCAGACGGCGGTCACCCTGTGTCTGCTTTCTCTCGCCGTGGTCTGTGCGCGCACCGCACGGGGGGTCCCGGCCCTGCTCGTCAGCGGGAGCGTCGGCGGAACACTCGTCCGGCGGCTTCTGCCCGCGGCCATCGTCATCCCGATACTCATCGGCGCCCTGTGGTGGAAAGCCTTGTCCGCGGGTCTCTCCTCCGAGTGGACCGGGGGCACCCTGATGATCGTGTCGATGATCGCCCTGCTGGGAAACCTCACGGTGTTTGTCGGATTCCTCATCGATCGCGCCGACGTCGAGCGTCGACACGCGGAAGGAGCTCTCCACCGGAGGGAGGAGGAGCTCAGAGAGGCGCAGCGTCTCGCCCGGGTGGGAAGCTGGTGGTGGGATCCAGGGACCGACAACGTCACCTGGTCTCCCGAGCTCTACCGCATCGTCGGCCGCGATCCGAAGCTGCCACCCCCCGGCTATCACGAGCACTCCCGCTTCTATACGTCGGAGAGCTTTGCCCGACTGGACGCGGCAGTGCAACAGGCCCTGCGGACAGGGGTCCCATTCGAGCTGGATCTGGAGCTGGTGACGGCCGCCGGGGCTCTGCGCTCGGTCACGGGCCGCGGTGAAGTCGAGCGCGATGCCGATGGCCACGTCGTGCTCGTGCGCGGCACCCTGCACGACATCACCGAGCGCAAGCAGGCGGAGGAGGCCCTGAAGAGATCGGCGGACGAGATCCGCGATCTCTACAACCACGCGCCCTGCGGCTATCACTCGCTCGACAAGGAAGGCAGCTTCGTCCGGATCAACGACACCGAGCTGGAATGGCTGGGCTACGCGCGGGAAGACGTGATCGGGAAGGTGAAATTCCCGGATCTCCTCGCGCCGGGCAGCCGGAGCACCTTCGAGACCGAGTTCCCGCGACTCAAGACGGAAGGTATGACGAGGGATGTCGAATTCGACCTGGTCCGCAAGGACGGCACGATCCTGCCCGTGCTCATCAGCGCGACGGCGATCACGGATCCCGACGGGAACTACCTGATGAGCCGCTCGATGGTCTACGACATGACCGAGCGCAAGCGGGCGGAGGAGGCGTTGCGGCTGGCCAGCGCGTACAACCGGAGCCTGATCGAGGCCGCTTTGGACCCGCTGGTGACCATCGGCCCGGACGGAAGGATCACCGACGTGAATGCGGCCACCGAGGGGGCGACCGGGCATTCTCGCTCGGCGCTGGTCGGCACCGACTTCTCGGACTACTTCACCGACCCGGAGAGGGCCCGGGCAGGCTATCGCCAGGTGTTTCACGAAGGCTTCGTGCGCGACTACGCCCTGGAGCTTCGCCACCGCGACGGACACCTCACGTCGGTCCTGTACAACGCCTCGGTCTACCGGGACAGCCGGGGACGCGTGATCGGAGTGCTCGCGGCGGCGCGTGACATCACGGAGCGGAAGCGGGCCGAGGACGAGATCCGCCGGCTGGCTCGCCTGCAGGCGGAAGCCGCCGAGCTGGGGCAAGACGCCCTGCGCGGCGCGCCCCTGCAGGAGGTGCTGGACGGCGCGGTGAGGCGGGTGGGCCGGGCTCTCGGCGTCGATTTCTGCAACGTCGCGGAGATGCTCCCGGGCGGCGAGGAGTTCCTCTTGCGCGCGGGCGTCGGCTGGAAGGAAGGAGTGGTGGGCCGAGCGACGGTGAAGAGCAGTGGCTCCCAGCCCGGCTACACCGTCCTCGGCGACCGCCCGGTGATTGTCGAGAACGCGGCGACGGAAACACGCTTTACCCCACTGCCGCGGCTGCTCGGTGAAGAGATGGTGAGCGCGATGAGCGTGGTTATCCCCACCGGGGAAGGCCCCTATGGCGCCCTCGGTGCCCATAGCCGGCAACGGCGGCTGTTCAGTCCAGACGAGGTCAACTTCCTCCAGGCGGTTGCCAATGTGCTCGGGATGGCCATCGAGCGCCGGCGCGCGGAGGAGCGCCTCCATCGCGTCAATCGCGCGCATCGTGCCCTGAGCACGTGCAACGAGGCCCTGGTGCGCGCCAGCGACGAGTCCGCGCTGCTCCGGCAGATATGCCAGATCATCGTCGAGGAAGCAGGGTATCGACTCTGCTGGGTCGGCTATGCGGAGCAGGATGCCGCCCGGACCGTGCTGCCCATCGCGCAGGCGGGCTTCGACGAAGGGTACCTGAAAGGGGTAAATATCACTTGGGCCGACTCCGAGCGCGGCCGCGGACCGACGGGGACCTGCATCCGCACGGGCCAGATCCAGTTCGCGAAGAACATCGCCACGGATCCGCGGCTGGCCCCATGGCGCGCGGATGCGCTGCGGCGCGGGTACGCCTCGAGCATCGCCATTCCCCTGATGGCCGAGGGGAAGCCGTTCGGCGCGCTGACGATCTACTCCTCGGAGATCGAGGCGTTCGGGGACGAGGAAGTCCGGCTCTTGACCGAGCTGGCCGGCGATCTGGGCTACGGCATCGTGTCCCTACGCACGCAGGCCGAGCGCAAGGAGGCCGAGGTGGAAGAGGCGGCCCATGAGCGCGAGGTCGCGATCGGCTTCAGGATCCAGCAGATGCTGCTGCTCGACGAGCCGCCCCGGGACGTCCCCGGGCTGCGCGTGGCCGCGCTCAGCATCCCCTCGCAGCGGATCGCCGGTGACTTCTACGAGTTCTTCACCCACCAGGACGAGAGCCTCGACCTCATCGTCGCCGACGTGATGGGCAAGGGAATCCCTGCCGCGCTCCTGGGCGCGGCGGCCAAGAGCCATTTCATGGAGGCCCTGTGCCACTTGATTGCGCTGTCCCCGACCGGTGCGCTGCCGGAGCCCCGGGAAGTCGTGACCCTGGCGCATGCCGGCATTGCGCGGCATCTGATCGAGCTCGAGAGCTTCGTGACTCTGTGTTACGCCCGCGTGGACCTGGCCCGCCGCCGCCTCGACCTCGTCGATTGCGGGCACACGGGAGTCATTCACGTGCGGGGCGGCACCGATCTCTGCGAGATGATCCACGGGGACAATCTGCCGCTCGGGATCCGCGAAGGCGAGATCTACGACCAGATCGCCGTTCCGTTCGAGCCGGGAGACGTCTTCGTCTTCTACTCGGACGGCATCACGGAAGCGTCCGATGCCGCCGGAGAGCTGTTCGGCGCCGACCGCCTGATGGCCTGTGTACGGATGAACGGGAATCTCGCGGCCGACGAGCTGGTGGGTGCCATCCGGGCGGCCGTCGTGGGATTTGCCGGATCGGACCGCCTCACCGACGATCTCACCTGTGTGGCCGTCGAAGTCGGAGAGAGACGGCGCCCCCTCGCGCGAGATGAGATGGAGATCCGCAGCGATCTCAGGGACCTGAGCCGGGCCCGCGAATTCGTGCGCACCTTCTGCCGGGCGCTTCCCGGATCACCGCTCGACGAGGACCGTGAGGCCGAGCTGGAGCTGGCGGTCAACGAGGCGGCCAGTAACGTCATGAAGCACGCCTACCATGGGCGCACCGATCAGCGGATTCATCTCGAGGCCGAGGCGTTTCCAGACCATGTCGCGGTCCGGCTGCATCATCTCGGAGACCCCTTCGATCCCTCGGCGGTGCCCCCGCCTTCCTTCGATGGCTCCCGTGAGTCGGGATTCGGAGTCTATCTCATCACGAGGAGCGTCGACCGCGTTCGCTACTATCGCGACGAGCGCGGCGGAAACTGCATAGCCCTGGTCAAGTTGCGCACATCCTGAGGAGAAGGAGGACTGATGGCAATTGCATCCGACATGATAGGCGACGTGACCGTCGCCGTGGTGCCCGCGGAGGAGCTCGACGCGAGCAACGCAGCGGAGTTCAAGCGCGACGTCGCCCCATTGCTGGAGGCCACGACGAAGCTCGTGTTCGACCTGAGTCGGCTGCGCTTCGTGGACAGCTCCGGACTGGGCGCCTTCATCTCGTGCCTGCGGAAGCTGAACGCCAAGGGCGGCGACCTCAAGCTCTGCGGCATGTCCAGGCAGGTCCGTGCGGTGTTCGAGCTCGTGCGCATGCACCGCATCTTCGACATCTGCGGCACGAGAGAGGAGGCCGTGCGGATGTTTCAATCTTGACGATGCCGCGTCACCAGAACGGCGCCGGAACGCGCCGCCAGCTCGTGACCGGTCCCGTTCGGGAGACGACTTTCCTCTCCCACCGCGCAGGCATCCCGCGGTGAGGGTTGCGCGGTGTCGACAGCGAGGCGCCACTCTGAAGCACGCGGCGCAGGTTTCCCAGGTCCGACCACGTCACGCCCGGAAGCTCGGACACGGCCAGGAATGACGGTGCGGGCCCGAGAATCGACCGGGAGAAGTTGGCCGTCGGCATCAGGGCGT
>Ga0335070_10000394_pt1 | contig 49640 bp, 40 predicted proteins | sample Lox_Sample_13_FD_206722 | JGI IMG/M metagenome (GOLD analysis project Ga0335070, IMG submission 206722) | Soil microbial communities from Loxahatchee National Wildlife Refuge, Florida, United States - Lox_Sample_1.3 | ecosystem: Environmental > Terrestrial > Soil > Wetlands | place: USA...
GGGATTTGAAATCGAGCACCTGTCCACGGAGCGCATCGCCGGCCGGGACGAAGCCCGTTGGGTTCGAGATTTACTCATCAGGAATCATTTCGACTATTCGCTCCGCGGAGAGCAAACCTACTGCCTCGCGGTTTTGAACCCCGCTCTGGCAGTAGACCGTTACCCCGAGTGGCTCTACGCGTGACTGCAATCTGAGAAGGGCCGCACGTGTAGTTCGCCCTTTCCCCACACCGTTTGCCTTCCTACGCCGGTCCAGCGCGCCGCGCGCAGATAAGGGAGAAATTCCGCCAGATCCCCGTGGTACTCCGCTTCGCCGGTAAATCCTCCCAGCGAGTGCACCTGGCCGGTGCGGCTGGAGCGCCGCTCGGCGCGCTCTTCACGAAGTTCGCAACGCGTCATCTGGATGCAGGAGGCTCGTTCGGCCATGGCACGGAAATCGATTTCCAGCGGCCCGGGCCCGTAGAAGGCGCGCAAGGAGCTGATCCGGTCGCGAATTCGCGCGAATAGCACGGGGAAATCGGGCCGGGCGGCCACGGTCTCTCTACATTTCAGCTCGGTGGGCGTAACGAAGCGCACGCGGGCAACGGTCACGGGCATCCTGTCCGGCTCAAGCGCGACGCTACACGGTTCGAGCTTCGGAACAGACATCCCCGCGTCCCGGCCTTCCTCATCACCGAGCGCCAGTTGCTCCACCTGCTTGAGTCTGGTGCGCTGCCGGCCCGCGCCGAGACCTTCATCCGCGAGCCGGGTGAAAGCCTGGATCACGTGCGGCAGCAGCGGAGCGGTGAGATCGAACCAGTGAATATCAAAGTGGAAGCATTCTCCGGTATCGAACGAGCGGCCGTCGAGATGATGCGCACGCAAAACAAACGGCCGGGGACGCTGGGAAAAACCGCTCGGTCCGTTCCGCCCGCCGCGCGGCTCGAAAATTCTGGCATACGCGCACTCCGTGTCGTGATGAATGCCATCACACGGGGGCGCGCAGGCGATGCTGCGGAGAATGCTCCCTAGCGCGCCGCGGAGGGTATTGGCGGCGGTTCCGGCCGGGAACAGCGCCGGATCGACGGCCTCAAAATGAAAGCGGAGGCGGAAAAACTGGAGCTGCACGTTTCCTCAAGTATAGCCGCCAAGCCGCCGGGGGACAGGGGGTTGCGCGGGCATGTTTTGGGTATAATGTTTATGCATTTGACTCTTATCATTCCGCCAGTTTGAAGAGTGGGGGTTGCGTGTGAGGATCCGCGTCCCCCCTTTTTTTTGCTGACCGGTATGAGGGGCAGATTGCAATCAAAGTAGAAAAGGAAGCACATGAAAGAAAAAGGCACAGTCAAATGGTTTAACGCAGCCAAGGGCTACGGATTTATCCAGCGGGAGAATGGCGAGGATGTATTCGTTCACTTCTCCGCCATTCAAGCGGACGGTTACCGAAGCCTGGAGGAAGGCGCGCGCGTGGAGTTCGAAGTCACCAAAGGGCCCAAGGGGTTGCAGGCAGCCAACGTAACGATGGCAAACTGAGCCGCCACAGGAAACGTGTGAACCGGCGGGCCGTTGCCTCGCCGGTTCGCCAGAAGGGATTGGATGAGCAAAGAGGACAATATTGAAGTTACAGGTGTCGTGTTAGAGAAGTTTCCGAGCGGCCTGTTCAGTGTGCAGTTGGAACATAACCGCGTCGTGCTGGCCCATTTGGCGGGCCGTCTTCGCCGTAACCGCATCCGCGTGCTGGCCGGAGACCGCGTTACTCTGGAGCTTTCCCCGTACGATCTGACCAAAGGCCGTATCACTTTCCGCCACAGATAGTCCTTCAGACCATCACCACACGCAGAAATTCTGAGAGAGCTGCGGCACTCACCCGACTTACAATCTCAAATCCTTATGCCCAAGCTCCTGTTCATCTTCGGAACCCGGCCGGAAGCTATCAAGTTGTGTCCGGTCCTGCTCCATCTGCGGCACCAGATGCAGAACTTCGACGTCAAGGTCTGCGTGACGGCCCAGCACCGTTCGATGCTGGATCAAGTATTAGCGGTCTTCAAGGTAACGCCGGATCACGATCTCGACGTCATGCAGCCGGCTCAGACGTTATCGCAATCCACCGCGAGGATGATCGGAGCGCTCGAGCCCGTCATGAAAAGCGAGATGCCGGACATGGTGCTGGTGCAGGGGGATACCACCACCACCTTGTGTGGAGCGCTGGCGGCGTTCTATAACCGGGTCCCCGTCTCTCACGTAGAAGCAGGTCTGCGCACCTGGGATCCCTGGCGGCCCTTTCCCGAGGAAATGAATCGGGTCCTGACGTCGCGCATGACTGACCTGCACTTTGCCTCCACTCCCGGCGCCGCCCGCAACCTGGAGCACGAGGGTGTGGACCGCTCCCGCATCCATGTCACGGGCAACTCGGGGATCGATGCGGTTTTGCACGTGAAAAATGGGCTGGAGAAGGGGGAGTTGCAGGCCGCGGACTGGCCGCAGTTGGATCCCTCGAAGAAACTGATTGTGGTCACCGCGCACCGGCGCGAGAGCTTCGGCGGTGGTTTTGAGGGCATTTGCGCCGCTCTCGCCGAGCTGGCCCGGCGGAACGATGTGCAGATCGTGTATCCGGTGCATCGCAATCCCAATGTGCTCGACCCGGTCAACCGCAGGCTCGCCAACCTGGACAACGTTTTTCTGGTCGCGCCGCTGGACTACGTTCCCTTCGTGGACCTGATGCGGCGCGCTTACATTCTCATCTCCGATTCCGGCGGCGTGCAGGAGGAGGCTCCTTCGCTCGGCAAGCCCATCCTGGTCCTGCGCGATAAAACCGAGCGGCCCGAGGCCGTAGAAGCCGCGACGGCCCGGCTGGTGGGGACGCAACCGCAAAGAATCGTCGCTGAGGCCAATCTGCTGCTCGACGATGCGGACGAGTACGCTCGCCGTGCGCGCATTCACAATCCTTATGGAGATGGCCGCGCCAGCTCGCGCATTGGCGAGGCAATCCTTTCATTCTTCGAAGCCAGACAGCCCTGAACGGAAATTATGTCGGTGTTCGTCTGACGCCGCAAAATTCAGTTTTGCCACCAGCCAGCCGCTATAATAATTTCTATGGTGGACCGAACCAAGAATCCGCAACCAACGGCTCGACCAAAGAAACAGGCGGCCGACCCGGCGGAGAACCTCACTGCGATTCTTTCGCAGAAGGTGGTGGGACAACCTGCTGCCACGCATGTGATCGTCCCGTACATTCAAATGTTTCAGGCGGGTTTGGCTCCGGAGGGCAGGCCCGTGGGTGTGTTTCTCTTGCTGGGTCCAACCGGTACGGGGAAAACCAAGACGGTGGAAGCACTCGCCGAAATTCTGCACGGCAGCGAGAAGAATGTCCTGAAGGTGGATTGCGGCGAGTTCCAGATGGAGCACGAGGTGGCCAAGCTGATCGGCGCACCGCCCGGATATCTGGGCCATCGCGAAACGCAGCCCATGCTGACCCAGCAGAAGCTGAACGGCGTCACCAGCGACCGCTGCGGGTTGTCCCTGGTGCTGTTCGATGAGATCGAGAAGGCGGCTCCTTCGCTGACGCGGCTGCTGCTAGGCGTGCTGGACAAAGGCGTCCTGCGGTTGGGGGACAACTCCACCGTCAATTTCGAGAAGAGCCTGGTGTTCCTGACGAGCAATCTGGGCGCGCGCGAGATGATGAAGGAGATCAACCCGGATTTTGGCTTTGGCGCGGGCGCCGGCCTCGAGAGGCCCGATCTCACCAGCAAGTTGCAGAACATCGCACTCGTGGCGGTGCGCAAGAAGTTCTCACCGGAGTTCGTCAACCGCATCGACTGCGTGATCACCTACCAGCCGCTGACGCCGGAATCCTTGTCGGCCATTCTGGATCACCAGATTTCCGATCTGCAGAACCATGTGAACACGCGTCTGGGACCGCGCTGCTTCACCATCGAAGTGCCGTTTGACACGCGGCAATGGCTACTGCGTAAAGGAACCAGCCCGGAGTACGGCGCGCGCGAGTTGAATCGCACCATCCATCGCAACCTCACGCAGCCGCTCGCCACCATGGTGGCCACGGGGAATGTGGACCCCGGCTCCCGGGTTCGCGTTGAGGTGGCCGAGGAGGGAGAATCGCTGGTGCTGCGGACTACCGGTCCGGACGAGGCGGAGATTCCCGCCCATCCCACCGTGTTACTGGTGGACGACAACCGGGACCTGCTGCACTTCCTCGAGCGGCTGATGGCCGAAGCGGGGTGGAAGCTGCTGACCGCGGAATCAGCCAGCGGCGCCAGGAAGTTGCTGAATTCCGAGAGACCCAACGCCGCACTGCTCGATTACATGCTGCCCGACGGGAACGGCGTCGAGCTAGGCGTGCAATTGCGGCAAAACGTGCCGCGGATGCAGGTCATCGTGATGACCGGTTCGGTGCTGCCCGCCGAAGAGGAGGCCATCTGCGAAGAGCACGATTTTCCAGTGCTGCGCAAGCCTTTCCTGGCTTCCGATGTCATGAACCAGATTCGCAGCCGCCTGACGCCGGCGGCCGGCGCGGGCGCGCGTTAATCATTAGCGAGAGCAGACGGCCAGAATGCAACAGCCGTCCGAGCTGACGATTTCCTCCAGGATCTTCAATCCCGCATGTTTGGCCAGAAGCCAGCGAAAGGCTTCGGGCGTGTAAGTGTAGCGAAAATTCAGAAACACGCGTTCGCCGCGGGGTAACGTCGGCTCGCCGGGCACCCCCAGCGTCAGGTCCCGGTCCGCGCGGAAGAACCGGGTCACCAGATGAAGACCGGAGTGCCGGTCGTCCCGTTTGTGCTCGAAGCGCAGCTCGCCATCATCTTCCGCGACACCTACGGTGGCCAGCGGCGCCAGGGCGAAGCGGCGCATGGCGGGATCGTCCCCGTGCGCCAGCACTGCCTCGTGGAAAATCTCGCCATCAATGAGCAGCCGGTCTCCACTGTGCATGCACTCAGCGAGGTGCCGGACCTGGTCCAGCGGGTCGAAACCACCCAGGGTATTCCCGGCAACCAAAAAGGCTTTCGGAGATTCCGCGGCGTCGGAAGCGAGCACCAGATGCATGGGGCTCGAAATATCGGCTTTGATTCCCATGGTTTCGATTTCTGCGTCCTCGGCGGCCGAACAGGCAAGCTCGAGCAAAGTCTGGCTGGCGTCGACGGGAAAGTATTTCGCGCTGCGGCCGGCGTGTTCCAGCGCCTTGATGAGCAGTCGGTCCTTGGCTCCATCGCCTGAGCCGAAACTGATCACGGACACGGTAGAATTCGCGTCGGCGGCGAGACTCTGCGCGTGGTCACTGGCGTTTTCCCAGCACTGGCGGAAACCGGCAGCCGCGGAGTTCTGCGAAATGTCCAGCCAGGCACGAACCGAGCGCGGGAACCAGTAGAAGAACTTCTCGGGCAAATCGCGCGCCTCCAGGGATTCCGCGAACTCTTGCGCGATCTCCGCCTCCGTCAGGAAAACTTCAATATTCATAACCGGGTGTTGTTACTAGCTTGGACCCGATGGCACGCCACGCGCAAGTTTGATCGCGCGCGGCTTCCGTTAGAATTGAGTCAGCATGCGCGGGGTGGGTCTGATCTGCGTTGGGGTGCTGCTGGCTTGGCCATCGCCAGGCGCAGGTCCGGTATCCGTCACAGGCCGCGTTGTGGACGAAAACGCTGTCACCGTGGCGGGAGCGCGCGTGGAGATGTCTTCCGGCGACGCCCATGTGTCGGCGGTTTGCGACGACACCGGGTTGTTCACTCTCCACCTTCCGTCCGCCGGCGAATACGAGGTTCGCGCGGAACAGCAGGGTTTTTTCGTCTTCGTCGGCAGGTCGATTTCTTTTCGCGAGGGCGCCAATCAGCTCACCATCACGATGAATCACCTGAGCGAATTCGCCGAATCGGTCAACGTGGTGTACTCGCCGCCCATCATTGATCCGCAGCAGCCGGACGAGCAAAAACAGCTCAATAACGTCGAGATTCTGGAAGTGCCGTACCCCGCATCACAGGACCTGCGCAGCGCGCTGCCCATGATGCAGGGAGTGGTGCAGGATGCGGCCGGGAACCTGCACTTTAATGGCGGCGCCACCGACCAGACCAACTACGCTCTCGACGGATTTCACATTTCTGATCCATACACCGGGACGCTCCAGGCGCGCATCAGCATCGATTCAGTGCGGTCTCTCGATCTGGAGAGCGCGCGATACTCCGCGGAGAAGGGCAGGGGATCCGCCGGTTCGCTGGACATCAAGACGGCGATGGGTGATGACCGCTGGCGATTCTCGGGCACCAACTTCATTCCGGGAATTACCAACCAGGGCGGCTGGATGATTGACAAGTGGACGCCGAGGCTTCAGGTTTCTGGACCGCTGGTGAAGAGCCGCGTCTGGTTTAGCAACGCCTTCGATACGTCCTACGCCGTCAATGTCATCAGCGGCCTGCCTCAACATCAGAACCAGGGCCGCAGCATCACGTCGAGTGACTTGAGCCGTTTTCAAATCAATGTCACGCCCGCCAATATCCTCACGGGCAGTTTCCTGTTCAATTACAACGACGAGGACCGGCACGGTCTCTCTTTTCTCGACCCGATTGAAACCACTCTAAACAACCGGGCCAATCTGTTTGTTTCGACGCTGAAAGATCAGCATTATTTTGGCGGCGATGCGCTGGTGGAGTTCGGGTTCGCGGACAGCCGCGGGTTGGTGCGCAGCAGTCCGCAAGGCGACGCAACGTTCCTGATCCTTCCATCGGGCCACCGGGGCAATTATTTCGAGGAGGATGCCCGGCATTTCAACCGACAGCAGTGGCTCTCAAACGCGTTCCTGCCGCCGTTTCATTGGGCGGGGACGCATCAGCTCAAGGCGGGCGTGGACCTCCAGAGATCTTCGTTCGATCGGTTCGTCAACCGCCACGAGTATGAGGTCCTGCGTAACGATCTGTCGGTCACACGGCGAGTGACATTCACCGGGAATCGATTTCAAGCGCGCGAGAACTTCGAGGTCGCACAATACGTGCAGGACCGCTGGGCACCGCGGGAAGGCATCCTGATCGAGACCGGTTTGCGGGTGGAATGGGACGAGGTGGTGCGCGACGTGCTGTCGTCTCCGCGCTTTTCGATCGCCTACGCGCCCAAATGGATGGGCGAGACAAAACTGGCGGCGGGCTTCGGTGTGTTTCACGACGAACTGACGCTCTCCACGTTGACCCAAAACCAGGATCAGATCAGCCTCTCCACGTTCTTTCTTCCCAACGGCGTGGTACACGGTCCCGTGGAAACCGCATTCTTCATGAACGACCACGCATTACGCGTCCCGCGTTACCGCACGGCGAGTTTGAGCGTGGAACGCAAACTGCCGTTGGGGTTGTACGGAAAGGCGTCTTACGTTCACAAAGTCGGAAGCGGCGGATTCACGTTCGTCAATGAGCTGGAGGCATTTGGCGGAGTGCCGGGCGGCGGGCTTTACCAGCTCCGCAACTGGCGGCACGACCGTTATGACGCCGCCGAGTTCACTGTGCGCCGTACGTTCGGCCGGTTCGAGTGGGTGGCCGGCTACACGAGGTCCCGCGCGCGCTCGGACGCGGTGGTGGATTACAGCCTGGAGAACCCGATCTTCGCGCCTCAGGGGCCCGGCCCGTTTGCATGGGACACGCCGAACCGCTTCATGACCTGGGGGTGGGCTCCGCTGCCCAAAGGCGCTGCGCCCGCATTCCTGCAGCGGTTGATTGGGGAGACGGATGTCGTCTACCTGGCGGAATACCGGACCGGGTTTCCGTTCAGCGTGGTCAACGAGGACGGCATTCTGGTGGGTTCGCCCAACGCGCGCCGTTTTCCCGATTATTTCAATATCAACCTGGCGCTCGAGCGAAAATTCCGCTTTCTGCACGATCTCTGGGCGTGGCGGTTCGGATTCAACAACCTGACGAACAACGGCAACCCGAACGTGGTGAACAACAACATCGATTCGCCCGCATATCTGACTTATGGGCGAGGGCAGGTGCGGGCGTTTGCCGTGAGGCTGCGGTTTCTCGGAAAGAAGTAGCTTCCAAAAGTCCGGTCTTGAATCGTACACTATCGAAGAGGAGTGAACAGATGCGAATTCGAGTTGCCGTTCTGATTGCGTTGGTAGCGGGGTCTACCGCCTTCACCAAAGAGAAAGACAAGACCTCGGAGCGGCTGAATGATGCTGTTGCCGTCATTTCCGAAATCATGGAGACGCCGGATAAAGGCATTCCGCAGGATCTGTTAGATAAATCACAGTGCATCGTCATCGTGCCCGGGCTCAAGAAAGGTGCGCTCATCATCGGTGGAAAGTATGGCAAGGGCTTTGTCAGTTGCCGGAAGCAGGGCGGAGAGGGATGGGGCGCGCCGGCGGCCATCCGCGTGGAAGGCGGAAGCGTGGGCTTCCAGATCGGCGGCTCGGAGAGCGACGTTGTCATGTTGATCATGAATGAACGCGGCATGCAGAAGCTGATGTCGAGCAAGTTTACGTTGGGCGGCGAGGGGGAGGTGGCGGCAGGACCGGTGGGCCGCGACGCCACGGCACAGACTGATGCGTTCATGCACGCGGAGATTCTCTCCTGGTCGCGCTCGCGCGGTGTTTTCGTCGGCCTTTCATTGCAAGGCGCCACGTTGCGGCAGGACCTGGACGGCAATAACGACCTGTACGGCAAGGCTTACGAGAACACGGACATTCTGGAGGGCAAGGTTGCCCTGCCGGCGAAGGCATCCAAGCTGATTTCGCTGCTGGACAAGTATTCGGCACGAAAGACGGCCTGGGGACAACGCCACCGCCGGGGGAAGCGCGCCTAGCCGGGTTTGATCAGGGCTTGTCCTCCTCCGCCGACGACCAGTCATCCGCCTCAGCTTCAGAGTCCGGCTGGGTAAGATATGCCCGGCGGACCCGTTCATACTCGGCTTCCCGAATCGCTTTGCGGATGGCGTCGCGGATGAACTGCGCATGACGGCGCTTGGCCGGCACGATGGGATTCAGGGCTGCGCAGGTCGAATCATCCAATTCGATCAGGACTGACTTCATCTCGGAGCGGAATGGCGCATTCCTTATAAATTGGATCACGATGCAGGCTGCGACGTCCAGCTCAGCACGAGGAATTCTCGGCGCTGCCTTTACAATGGAATGGTGACCGCGCTTTCCGTCGACGAACAACTCGCTTATCTCAAAAAAGGCCTGGCGGAATTGATCCGCGAAGAGGATCTGCGCGAGCGGCTGATCCAGGCGAAAAAAGAGCGCCGGCCCTTGCGCGTGAAAGCGGGATTCGATCCGACCGCTCCCGACCTGCATCTGGGCCACACGGTCCTGCTGCGCAAGATGAAGCACTTCCAGGACCTGGGCCACACGGCGATCTTTCTGATTGGCGAAACCACGGCCATCATTGGCGATCCTTCAGGTCGCAACGTAACGCGGCCGCCGATGACCCGCGAGCAGATTCTGGCTAACGCAGAAACCTATAAAGCGCAGGTTTTCAAGATTCTTGCGCCTGGGAAAACCGAGGTGCGGTTCAATAGCGAGTGGCTGGAGCCGCTGGGGTTCTATGATGTGGTGCGGCTGACCTCGCACTACACCGTAGCGCGGATTCTGGAGCGTGACGACTTCGCCAAACGCTACCGGGAAGGCACACCCATTTCCGTTCATGAAATTCTGTATCCGCTGGCGCAGGCCTATGACTCGGTGATGCTGAAATGCGACGTCGAACTGGGCGGCACCGATCAGAAATTCAATCTTTTGGTTGGGCGGGAAATCCAGAAAGACTTCGGGCAGCCGCCGCAGATCGTGGCGACGGTGCCGATTCTCGAAGGCATCAACGGCGTGGAAAAGATGTCGAAGTCGCTGGGAAACTACATCGGGATCACCGAGCCGCCCGATGTAATGTTCCGCAAAGTGATGCAGATTTCGGACGCGCTGATGTACAGCTACTACGAGCTGCTGACCGACCGCAGCCTGGGTGAAATCGAAGCGATGAAGCGGCGGATCGCCTCGGGAGAGTTACACCCCATGCAGGCCAAGATGGAGCTGGGACGGATGATCGTGACGGATTTTTACTCGGCGGCGGAGGCGAAGCGGGCGGAAGAGGAGTTCACGCGGGTGGTGCGTCAAGGAGAGGTGCCGGCGGAAATGAAGCAGGTACCCCTTCCCATGGAGGCGGTGGTCGACATCCAGACGCCTCCAAACGCACCGCGCGCTTACCTCTGCAATATTGACAAGCTGGTTGCGAGAATAGGACTCGCGGCGTCGGTCAGCGAAGCAGCCCGAAAACGCAAAGAGGGTGCTGTGGTTTGGAATGGCACGCCGGTTAGTGAGTTAGTACTGACGCTGCGAGCGGGCGAAAATCGGTTCAAAGTAGGCAAGCACTGGACGGCGGTTATCGTTCCGGAAGCAGTATAATGGCATTGGTGTCGCTGCCCTTCAAAATCGTCCTGGAGTGGGACGCAGATGACCATGTTTGGGTCTCGCACGTTCCTGCGCTTGGGGACATTTCGACTTACGGCGACACACTCGAAGAGGCGGTCTCGCAGACACGCGAAGCGATTCTCGGCTATCTGGAGACGGCGGCTGAAGAGCAGATACCACTGCCGGATGAGTCGGCGCTGTTGCGTGCGGCCCTCGAGCGTCGACCCGCGGCGGTTTAGCCCCCCTCGTGCTTCCCAGAGTCAGCGGTAAAGTTGTACTGCGGCTCCTAGAGAAAGAGGGCTATCTTCTTCTACGCATCCGAGGAAGTCACCATTACCTGCGTAAGGCTGGCGAAAATGCTCTGGTTGTCCTCCCCGTACACGGCAACCGCGATCTGCCAGCGGGGACCTTGCGATCCATAATCCGCCAAACCGGAATGACGGTCGACCAGTTCACCGAGGCTCTCAATCGTGCGAAATCCTGACGATCAGAACGTGCGTTGCGGAGACGTTTGACTTGACTGAAGGACGTCTCCTCACCGAAGCCGACATTCCAGCCTGCATGCGCCTCAAGGAAGCTGCCGGCTGGAACCAGACCGAGGCCGACTGGCGCAACTTGCTAACCCTGGCTCCGGACGGTTGCTTTGGCATCGACTGCGACGGCGAGCTGCGGGCGACCACCACGGCCGTTTGTTTCGGGCAGCGGTTGGCTTGGATCGGCATGGTGCTGACCCAGCACGAATACCAGCGGCGCGGCTTCGCGCGGCGGCTGATGGAGCACGCGCTCGAATACCTGCGGCGCCGTTCGGTGGCGTGGATCAAGCTCGATGCCACCGACATGGGCGCTCCGCTTTATGATCGGCTGGGATTCCGGGAAGAGGGCAGAATTGAGCGCTGGATCCGGCCGCGGGCTGTGGTGCCGGATGGAGCCGCTTCTGCGGGCCCCTTCGTGCCGGACGCAGCTCTGGACCGAGAAGCGTTCGGCGCGGACCGGTGGCGGCTGCTGGAGGTGCTGGCTGGAATCGAGTCGGCAGCGGTGCTCGGCGCAGGCTTCGCGATGGGCCGCCCCGGCGCCAACGCCGCTTACTTCGGGCCGTGCGTGGCGCGCTCAGAAGAGGCCGCGCGGAATCTTGTGGCGTGGTTTCTTTGCCGGCACCCCGACGAAGACGTTTGCTGGGATATCCTTGCGGCCAATACCGCGGCCGTCAACATAGCGCGGCAGTTCGGCTTCGAACGCAAGCGCGAACTCAGCCGCATGGCGGTTTCGGGCACGAGTCCTGCTCCAGCTTTCCAGAAGAACGATCGACTCGTGTTTGCGGCTGCCGGTTTTGAATTCGGATAAGCACGACTTCTCTTTGATAAAATTTGAGTTCACACATGAGAACGCTAGGGGTGCTGGTGCTCTGCGCGCTCGCCGCCTTCCCCGGACCCTTTGACAAGAAGAAAAAGAAATCGGAAGAAGAAGCAACGCAGGTTCTGCAATTGCCCAAGGAACCGCCGAGCGCCGTAACCGCCGACACCGCGCGCATTTCCTTTTCCGTCTCGCCGCTCTCCGCGAGAGGCCTGCTCTCCCAGCAGATACGCGATGCCCTGAAAGCGCTCCAACACAGTGCCGGAGGCGCGACGTTCGTGAAGCTGCGTGCGTTTGTGGCGGGCAGCGGCGACTTGCGCCGCGTGCAGGCTATCGTCAGCGAAACGTTTACGGATCGTCACATGCCGCTTCCCGTGCTCAGCGTGGTGCAAGTTGGCGGGTTGCCGCTTGAGGGCGCGCAGGTGGTTCTCGAGGCGACGCTGGCGGGCAAGAAGGACGTGAATCCCAACGGGCTGGTCTTTATCGCCGGGCAGCAGGCGTCTTCGCCGAGGCCGCTCGAACCGGTGGCGCCGCTGGCGGAGAAGGCGCTCGAGGGTTTGCGCGCGGCGGTGCGCGGCGCGGGCTCGCAGCCCGAAGATGTTTTGCGCGGCACCTGTTTTTTGAGTTCGCTGGATGGTTTCGGGAAGGTGCGCGACCTGATCGTGTCGGAATACCGCGGCGCGGTGTGGAACTTCGTGCAGATTCAACGGGCGTCCTTCAATTCCGTGGTGGAGTGCGAGGCCGTGGCGCGGTCGCGCGTGAAAATCCAAAAGGCGCTGGAGCTGTTGAACCCTGAGGGCCTTCCGAAATCGCCCTACTATTCTCAGATCGCGCTCGTGGGTGCGGCCCGCGTGGCCATCACTGGTACGCAGGTGGCGTTCGGGATGCAGGACGCCGATGCGCGGCTGGCATTCGGACGCCTGGAAAAGGAACTGGCGTCGGTGGGCGCATCGATCAAGGATGTGGCGTGGTCCAGTATCTACCCACTGTCGAATTCCATTGCTGACGAGGTGCGTAAGGTGCGTTTTGAGTTCTACGATCCGGCGCGGCCGCCGGCGAGTACCTTGCTCGCGTTTGAAGGCTTGCCCTCAATGGATGCGAGCTTCGCGGTGGATGTGGTTGCGGTGATGAATCGATAAATGGCAAAGACAATCGTTACATTCGGAGAAATTATGCTGCGCCTGGCGCCGCCGGGCTTTGAACGCTTCCTGCAATCGCCGCAGTTTGTGGCGACGTTTGGCGGAGGCGAGGCGAACGTGGCTGTGGCGCTAGCCGGATTCGGCATGCCCGCGGCTTACGTGACTGTGCTGCCGCCCAATCATCCGATTGCCGATGCGGTGATTGGCGAGTTGCGACGGTTCGGCGTGGACACGTCCCGCATCGTGCGCGCCAAAGGGCGAATGCCGGTGTACTACGTGGAGACGGGAGCCAACCAGCGTCCGTCGAAGGTGGTATACGATCGCGACAACAGCGCCATCGCGCTGGCGAAACCCGGCGACGTGGATTGGGACCGTGTGTTCGAGGGCGCGGGATGGTTCCACATCACCGGTATCACGCCGGCGCTGAGCGCCACGGCCGCAGATTTATCGAGGCAGGCGATGGAGAAGGCCCGCGAGAAAGGGCTCACGATTTCCTGCGATTTGAATTACCGCAAGAATCTCTGGAAGTACGGCAAAACGGCGGCGGAGGTGATGCGCGAGCTGGTCCGGTTCGTGGACGTAGCCATCGCCAACGAGGAAGATTGCCAGATGGCGCTGGGCATTCAGGCCGGCGTGGACGTGCACTCGGGCAAACTGGACCGGGAGCAGTACCGGGGGCTGGCGGAGAAAGTGTTGCGCGAATTCCCGAACTTGAAGATGATTGCCATCACGCTGCGGGAATCGTACAGCGCGTCTCACAACGGTTGGTCCGCTTGCCTGGCGGACGGCAAGGAATTCCTCACCAGCCGGCATTACGACATCACGCACATTGTGGACCGCGTAGGTGGCGGCGACTGTTTCGCCGGCGGGTTGATCTACGGGCTCGAAACCTTCGCCAGCCGCCAGGAAGCCCTGGAGTTCGCGGTGGCGGCTTCGTGTCTGAAACACTCCATTCCAGGAGACTTCAACCGATTCAGCGTGGAGGAGGTGCAGGCGCTGGTGAAGGGCGGCGGATCGGGACGGGTGCAGCGCTAATTGTGCGCGCCACTCGACAATCGCGGGCTGCGGTAGAATAGCAGCAAAGCGTGACTCTTATGGTGGGGCGTATCGCGTTCGTTCTGGCCATTGCGGGGCTGGCCTATTCGCAGTCGGCTGAGCAGAAACCGTCGGCGCCCGAGCCGGAACCACCCAAAACCACGGTCGCGTCACCGCCTGCGCAAATTCAGGTTCAGGTCAATGAGGTTATCGTTCCGGTGACGGTGACGGACGAGAAGGGCCGCTTCGTCTCTAATCTGGACGCCAGGGATTTCCGCATTTTTGACGAAGGCAAAGAGCAGCGCCTCCACTTCTTCAGCCGCGAGCAGAAGCAGCCGGTGGTGGTTGGGTTCCTGGTTGACATGAGCAACGCCAACCGCTTGCACTGGAAGACGTATCAAGACGCAGCGATCGAGCTGGTGCTGAACCTTCTACCGGGCGACGACCCCAAGTACAGCGGATACCTGATTACGTATGGCAATGAAGCCGAGGTAGCCGTGGACACCACCCCCGATGCCGAGAAGATCGTGGACAAACTGCGCAAGATCAAGCCTGGCGGCGGGGCGGCCTTGTACGATGCGATTGACCTGGCCTGCCGCAAGCGGCACGTGCTTTCAGGAGAGCCTTATGATCCGCGGCGGGTGCTGATCATCATCGGCGATGGGCATGACACGGCCAGCAAGAAGAGCCTGGAAGAGGTGCTGGAGCTGGCGCAGCGAAACCTGATCACCATTTACGGCATCGGCACGACGGCCTTCGGGTTTAACAGCGAGGGCGACAAGAACCTGGCGCGGCTGGTGGAAGAGACCGGCGGGCGCGTGGAGTATCCGTTGCAGGGGCTGTACCAAGGGGTCTCGGGATACCTGTCGACGCCATCGGATGAAGGCAACTACGCCTACAAAGTTGGAACGGGCGGCTACGCGGCTGAGGTTTCCGGGGGTATTTTCCACGCGGTGGCGAACATTGCCGGGGAAGTCACGACCCAATACATTCTGCGTTACACGCCGGACATCAATCCCAAGACCGAAGGCAAGGCATTCCGGAATATCCGCGTGGCGGTCGACCTCCCGAATATCAGGATTCGGGCGCGCAAGGGATACTATCCGGCGGCGCCGTAGCGTTTTCTAAATGGCGCTCAAAGAGAAGGCGCCTCGGCCGAAAAGAGATACAGGATAGCCTGACATGTCGAGTGTCGTCTCCATTGCCAGTGGGCGCAGGTCGCAGAAGGGAACGAGCGGCGAATATCTGCTCGTTTCGCTGGCCCTGCCGGGTGAGCCGGAGCGGAATATTGGCGTCCTGTTGCGCGATGCCACCACCGGGCAGTTGTACCCGAAGATCCGGGGCCACTGGGAGGAAATCGAGGACACTGAGGAAGCCGAGTTGCTCGAAGCGCTGGGCGAAGATTTCGAATCAAAAATCCGGGAGATGGGTGGCGACGTGTTTCTGCGCTCTCTGGAAGACTCCCTGTCCAATACGCTGCGCTTGAGCGAGCGCATGGCCGTGACGGTGGACGATTTTCCGCGCACCCTCGAGCGCCTGTACGAAGAGCACGTGGAACGGGCCGAGGTGCAGCCTTTCGTAACGCATCTACCGCTCTATTCGCTCAAAGCCGCCGCCACCAAATTCGGTGAAGACCGGGAGGTGGAATCCGAGGGATGGGTGAAAGCTCCGTCGCGGCTGAGGCTGAGTGTCGACATGTTTGTGGCGCGCGTGGTGGGGCGATCGATGGAGCCTCGCATTCCGGATGGCAGCCTGTGCGTCTTCCGCGCGGGAGTGGTGGGATCGCGCCAGGGTAAGCTGGTGCTGGTGGAGCGCTTCGGCGTCACCGAAACCAGCGCGCGCTACACCATTAAGAAGTACACCAGCCAAAAGCTGCAGCGGGAAGACGGCACCTGGGAGCACGCGGCGGTGCGACTCGAGCCGCTCAACAAAGAGTTTGAGGGCTTCGAGCTGAAGGAAGGCGAAGCGCGCGTGATCGCCGAGTTCGTTCAGGTGCTGGAAGACTGACAAAGATCAAGGCAAAAGTCGCAGACCCGTTCAGCCGGGGCAAAGGGCAAAAGTCGCAGACCCGTGGTTCATCCGGGGCAAAAGGCAAAAGTCGCTCCTTTGCGGCCGGCTTGCAACATTGGTATGAAAGCGCGCGGCGCGACTTGCCCTGGCGCTCGACGTCCGATCCCTACTCGATTTTGGTCTCCGAAGTCATGTTGCAGCAGACGCGCGCGCAAACTGTGATTCCGTACTACCATCGCTTCCTGGCGCACTTTCCGGATGCTAAAACGCTCGCCGAGGCGCGCGAGGCCGACGTGCTGGCCTGTTGGAGCGGGCTGGGATATTACTCCCGGGCGCGGAATCTGCAACGCGCGGCGCGCCAAATCGTGGCCGCTGAAAGCTTTCCAGCCGATTACGATGGAATCCGTGCGCTTCCGGGGGTGGGACCGTACACGGCCGCGGCGGTGGCCAGCATCGCGTTCAATGATCCCCGCGCGGTTCTGGACGGGAATGTGATGCGCGTGATCGCGCGCCTGAGCGGCGATGGCGCCGATATCGGATCCGCTAAGACCCGTGTGCGGTTCCAGCAGATTGCCGATGACCTGCTGGACCGCAGCCACGCGGGCCGATTCAATCAAGGGATGATGGAACTCGGAGCAACGATCTGTTCGCCGCGCGCGCCGCGCTGCGCGGAGTGTCCCGTGGAACGGTTCTGCGAGGCTCGCAAGACAGACCGGCAACACGAGCTTCCCGTGAAACGCGGTAAACCGGCGGTGCGGCGGATCAACGCCCGGTTAGCCGTGGTGGAGAGGAACGGAGCCGTGCTCATGCGGCAGCGGCCCGGCGAGGCATCGCTTATGGCCGGCTTCTGGGAGTTTCCCGCGCCGGAAGATCTGCCGGGGTGGCGGGAGAGGGAGAGCCTCGGAACTTTTCGCCACACGATTACCCGTCATCACTACACGATCACGGTGCTCACCGGGAGTGTTTCGCGCGCGCCCGCCGGCTTCCAATGGCGTTCTCGCGAAGCGCTTGAAGCCATTCCCCTGACTACGATTTCCAAAAAAGCGCTGCGTTTGCTCGCCTCTGCTTTGTCCGAAAGAAAACGGGAAATAATGTCATAATTGCCGGTTAGGTGAAGCTATGAAGACGCCGGCGCGCTTCTTTTTGTGTGTTGCATTCCCGCTGTATGTTTACGCACATTCGACTGGACTGCCCATCGACTCCACTAGCACGCTCATCGACGGCGGGAACACATGTGCACAATGCCACACGGGGGGGACAAACGGCCCGGGGCATGTGACACTCGGCGTCGCCGCATACACTCCGGGCATCGCTCAAACGATTCAGGTGACAATCGCCGGCGAGACGGCACAGGAATTCGGTTTTCAGCTCACGGCGCGGCTGGTCAACGATCCGACGCAGAAGACCGAAGCGGGCTATTTTTTGCCCTCGCAGTCGACGCCCGAGTCCCAGGCTTATTGCAGTCCCGACTCGACGTTGGCTCCGCCCGCGCTCGATCCATGCGCTTCGAATCTCGAGTTCGCCACCCACACCGAGAATTCCATTTCGCCCACCGGGGTCGGAACGCGAACCTGGAGAGTGGTTTGGGTTCCGCCGGGGCGCGACCTCGGCGACGTGCATTTCTATGTTGCGGTGGTTGCGGGAAGTAAGTCCGGACCAACCGGAGATCGCGTTTACTTGTGGGACATCGTAGTAAGCCGTGTGGACTGTAACCTGGCGGCTACTCCGCAGATCAACACCGGCGCCTCGGGCGTTGAAGACGCCGCCAGTTTCCGCGGATCGATTGCGTCTAACGGGTTGATCTCCATCTTCGGGCAGGGATTCTCGATTCTGGGCGGACCCATTCCAAACACGCCGGCCACGGGAAACGGCTACTTCTATACGAAGGCCGACCTAGCTGGGGGGAACTGGCCGACACAACTGGCTTGCGTGCAGGTAACGGTGGATGGCACTCCTGTGCCGGTTTACTTCGTCAATGATAAGCAAATCAACGCCCAGGCCCCGATTTTTCCACCTCTGGGCGAGAGTGCGTCGGTGGTGGTCATCGTAAATCCGGGAACGAACAAGCAGGTTGTGAGTAATGCCTTTCTGGTCAATGGCTACGCCATTCAGCCGTCGCTGTTTGTGTTTGGCGGTTCGAACAACGCCGCGGCGCTGAATGCATCCAAAGGGTACGCATATCTGGCGGATACTTCCGTGGTCCCATCGGGCGTCAGTGCTGCGCCTGGGGACATTATCGAGATTTTCGGAACGGGATTTGGGCCCACGAAACCGTCTTATCAGCCGGGCCAGTTTGCGAGTCCTCCTCCGGCTCCGCTGCCTGAGTTGACCACAACGCCGTTCTCGGTGACTGTCGGCGGCGTGCCGGCGAGTAAGATCCCCTACAAAGGCCTGGCATTCGACGCGCCGGGATTCTACCAGGTCAACGTCGTGGTTCCGAATGTGCCGGATGGCGATCAGGAGATCATCGTGAACGTTGGGGGCGCCACGTCGCAGAGAGGCGTCATGATACCCGTAAAACACTAGCCACACACGAACAAATCCGCGGTGCCCGGAGATTTGTGCTCTCCCCCCGGCACAGTATTCCCGAAAGGTCATTTCATTTTGCGCACCGCTTTCCTGTTCATGGCGGCCCTCGCGGCCGTTTCAGTTGCCCAGAACGCTCTAACCTCATCTGGGCCCTCGTATTCCGCAGCCGGCATTGTCAACTCCGCGTCAAATGCGCCCGATGCCCTGGCTCCCAATGCTATTGCCACCGTCTACGGCACGGGCCTCTCCTATAGCACCGGATCCGCCTTTGTCTCCACCGACGGCAACCTGCCTTTGGATATAAACCAGGTGCATGTATATGTCGGCGGCATAGGTGTTCCCCTCTACTACGTTTCTCCGACCCAGATCAATTTCGTGATTCCCGCCGACCTGCGCCCAGGCGACGTGGACTTCTTCACGACGCACGACGGCCTGGCCGGGCCTCATGTGAAGATCACGGTGCACGATGCAGGGCCGGCGCTCTACCCGTGGGGCCAGAGACTGATTGCATCCACGCATGCCGATGGAAGCATCATCACCGAAGATCATCCTGCGCACGCCGGCGAAACGGTCGTGGTCTACGGGACAGGGTTAGGCAAGACTGATCCCCCGTTAGAGACCGGTTCCATCTCCATGGTCGCAGCGCAGATCCAGTTACTGAGCGAACTTCAGGTGCTGGTGGCCGGTGCGGCGCTCGATCCCCACAGCGTTCGGTATGCCGGCGTCACGCCAGAGACACCGGGGCTGTATCAGGTGAATCTTGTTCTGCCGAAGCAAGTTGGGAAAGACCCGGAGATTCGCATTGCGATCGGCAGCCAGATCAGCCCTGCCGGCATGAAGCTGCCGGTGCGTTAACTCAAGCAAATATTGCGCAACCTGTTGTTCGCCGCTACGTTTCATTACATAGGCTAGAATGAGACGAGGAGTCTATATGCCCTTTCGGGGCGCTTTGTTGGGAATCGTGGCGGCGATGTGCCTGATGGCACAAGAAACGGGTACGCCTGCGTCATCCGAGAACCAGGAGCAGGGCTGGCGAAAAACCGGCGAAGCCACGCCTCAGCCGCAGAATCACGAGTTTGTGGTTGAGCTGGGAACGAAGGTCCCCCTCACATTGATCAACAGCGTTAGCACAAAGCACTCGGTCGAAGGCGACCGGGTATATCTCCAGACGGTTTATCCCATCATGGTGAGTGGCCGCATCGTGATCCCCCCAGGAAGCTACGTGGCCGGCACGGTCACGGAGGTGAAACGCCCGGGCCGTGTGAAGGGCCGCGGAGAACTGTTTCTGCGATTCGATTCTCTGACGCTTCCCAACGGAGTAACGCGCGATTTCCGTGCCCGCATCGGCACCATGGACGGCCGCGCCAGCGAAGACTTTGACCGGGCCGAAGGCAAGATCAAGAGCGAGGGCAATAAGAGCGGCGATGCGCGGAACGTAGCCGAAGCTACCGCTGCGGGCGCTTCCATCGGCGTTATTGCCGGCGGCGCCACAGGCCATTACGGAATGGGTTCCGGCATTGGCGCTGCGGCGGGTGCTGCGGCGGGCATCATGGGTGTGCTCCTGACCCGCGGTCCGGACGCCGTGCTGGCGAAGGGTAGCACCATCGAGATGGTGCTGGACCGGCCCCTGCATTTTCAGGACAGCGAGCTGAATTTCGGCCCGATTCAACCGGTAGTAGTTACCGATAGCGGGGAACCGAACAGCAAGAAGAACTCCGGCGTGCTGCCGTCCCGCCGTTTCCCGTTCTAATCGCACGGTCCGTCCCTCTTCCACGCTAAAATCGCTGAGGCGGGGATTCGTTGCCCTTACGCGGACGCGAGCTGATTCAGGAAATTGACGACTCCAATTGTCAGACCCCAGCCATCTGGTGGCTTGGGCATAGCGGGTTCGTGCTGAAATACCGCACTACCATTTTTTACGTCGATCCCTGCCTTTGCTCTGATGAGGCGCCGCTCCGGGCAGCGGACATTGCGCACGCCAGCCTGGTACTGTGCACACATGCGCACGGCCATCATCTGGACCCGGGCACGGTTGCAGGCATTTTGGCCGCGTCGCGCCGCGCCAAACTCGTCATCCCGAAAGGCGCAGCAGAACATGTGCACTCGCTAGGAATCAGCTACCACCGGATGGTCACTACCGACTCCGGCCTGCGGGTGGAATACCTGGACGACCGCATCTACTCCGTGCCATCGGCGCACAACCAGCTCGACTGGACTCCGCTGGGCGGCTATCCGTACCTCGGCTACCTGGTGCGCTTCGGCAATTACACCATCTACCACGCCGGCGACGGTGTTCCGTACCCCGGCCTTGCCGACCGCCTGCGTCCGTATAACATCACCGTCGCCCTGTTGCCGATTAGCGGCCGCAAGCCAGCTGACGCGCCCGGGAATTTCGAAATCGCCGAAGCCGCGCAACTGGCCGAGGATGCCGGCGCGCAATGGCTCGTGCCCATGCATTACGGAATGTTCCAGTCCAGCGCCGGGCACGTGGGAAAGTTTGTCGATCATTTGCTGGGCCAGCGGCCGGCGCAGCGTTTCAAGGTGTTCGAGTGCGGGGAGAAGTGGGAGGTGCCGGCGGACTGAAGCTCACCAGCCCATCCGGCTCATGCGTTCAAGAATGATCACGCTGTAGTCGTTCATGCGGGCGGGTTTCCGGCGAAGAGGAGACGGCAGGATGGCCGCGAGTCTGGCTCCCTCGTCGCGTGTGATGCGCGCCGCGGCGATTCCATAGTGGTACTGCGCGGCCGCCTCAGCTCCCCAGACGCCGGGTCCCCATTCGACAACGTTCAAGTAGAGTTCGAGAATGCGCCGCTTGCCCAGGATGTGTTCGGCCAGGGGCACGAGCGTGAACTCAATCCCTTTGCGAACAAACGAGCGGCTGGTCGTCAGAAACAGGTTCTTCATGAGCTGCTGGGTGATCGTGGATGCTCCGCGCAGGCGGCCCTCTTCGCTCTCTTCCTCGACCGCGTTCTTGACTTCCGTCCAGTCAAATCCGTGGTGCTGATAGAAGCGGCTGTCCTCGGCGGCAATCACGGCGTGCTGGAAATCCAGCGAAATGCGATTGAGCGGCACGAACGTGTACCGCTTGCGATAGGGAGTCTTGTGAATCCAGGACTCGATGCGCCGTTGGGTCTGGACTGCGGTGAACGGCGGATTGATGGAGCGGAGAGCAAACAGTGCGGCAACCGACCCGAAATAAAACGCAATGACGAGTGCGATGATGCCTTTCAACAAGCGGAAAAGCCACACGCGTGCCCCGCGGCGCTGAGGCTTTAACGTTGTCTTCTTGACGCGCTGCACCACTCTGACAGGATACGAGATGAGCCGCCCGCTCGACCGGTGATATACTGCGTTTCCGCTCCATGGGGATTTTTCAGCGAATGGCTCCACTCCTTCTGTGCGCGTGCGCGCTGTGGGGCCAAGGGTTGACCGAAGCGACGCCAAAACCGGCGGCTACGCCTGGAGATCTTGCCGCCGGCGAACGACTCTACCGGACGCAATGCGCTTCCTGTCATGGGGCGCGCGGCGAAGGCGGGCGTGGCGCAACGCTTGCCCGGTCTAAATTGCTGCACGCTCCCGATGATCAGGCGATGTTCAACGTAATTGCCTACGGCATTGCTGACACCGAAATGCCGGGGCACTGGTTTACCGACCGCGAATTGTTGCAACTGGTTGCGTTTGTGCGGACGCTGGGGCGCGTCGCTCCGCAGAAGGCTCCCGGTGACGTTGCAAATGGCGAAAAGCTATGCGAGACGAAGGGCGGCTGCGTGAAGTGTCACACCGTGGGCGGAAGGGGCGGGGCGATCGGCCCTGACTTAACGGACATCGGAGCACGACGCAGCCTGTCCTATCTGCGCGAATCCCTCGTCACTCCCGAAGCCGCCGTTCCCGAGGGCTTTCTCGAAGTGCAACTGGTGACTCGAAACGGTCGCCGCTTCACGGGCGTTCGCTTGAACGAAGACACGTTTTCGATCCAGATTCGCGACCTTTCCGGCGAATTCCGATCGTTTTTCAAGACTGAGCTGAAGGAGCTGAACCGGATGCCGGGGAAGTCGCCGATGCCGGGCTACAACGCAGTTTTCACTTCCTCCGAGCTGGACGACATGGTCGCGTATCTGGACTCCCTGCGAGGCGCCCGGTGAACCGGCTGGCACTGATCGTGCTGATGGCCGCGCCGGTGGCTGCGCAAGTCCCGTACGAGCGAATCCTACGATCGGCCTCGCAGCCCGAGAACTGGCTCACTTATTCCGGGAGCTACCAGTCGACGCGTTACTCGACTCTAGCCCAAATCACCCGCGCCAACGTCAACAAACTCAAAACAGCGTGGATCTACCAGGTCCGGTCGCATGACAAACTCGAAGCGTCTCCGCTGGTTTTTGATGGAATCATGTACATCAGCGAGCCCGCAAGCGACGTTACGGCGCTTGATCTACGCACGGGCCGGCCCATCTGGAGCTATCGGCGGAGCATTCCCGCAGTTCCGGTGTGCTGCGGGCGGGTGAATCGCGGGGTTGCGGTGTTGGACGACCAACTCTTTATCGGCACACTGGACGCCCACCTGGTGGCCTTAGATCTGAAGACCGGACGGGTCCGCTGGGACGTGGAAGTCGCCGATTACAAAACGGCGAATTCTATTACGGCCGCGCCGCTGGCGGTAAAAGACAAAGTCATTATTGGAATCGCAGGCGCTGAATACGGAATCCGCGGATTTTTGGACGCGTATGACGCGAAGACCGGCAAACGCGCGTGGCGGTTCTGGACCGCGCCCGGTCCCGGCGAATCCGGGAATGAGACCTGGTCGGGAGACAGTTGGAAGACCGGCGGCGCTCCAACCTGGGTGACCGGCTCGTACGATCCCGAACTGAATCTGCTCTATTGGGGAACCGGCAATCCCGGCCCGGATTATGCGGGCGATCTCCGGAAGGGTGACAACCTGTATTCCGATTGCCTGATCGCGCTCAATGCTGACACCGGCAAACTGAAGTGGCATTTCCAGTTCACGCCGCACGACGTGAATGATATCGACGCCAACGAGATCCCGGTGCTTGTGGACGGGATGTTTCGCGGCAAGCCGCGCAAGCTGGTGCTTTTCGGCAATCGCAACGGTTTTTATTACATTCTCGACCGGGTCACCGGCGAGTATCTGCATGCCCGGCAATTCGCGACTCAGACGTGGGCGAAAGGGATCGACGAGCGCGGCCGGCCGATTCCCAACCCGGCGAGCGCGCCGAGTCCGGCAGGCGCGAAAGTCTATCCGGACGATGACGGCGCGGCGAACTGGTACAGCCCGTCCTATAGTCCGCAGACCGGTCTGTTTTACCAGAACGCGCGCGAGAAAGGTGCTATTTATTATTTGACAGAAGCGCCGTATGTGCCGGGCCGTCAGTTTTTGGGGGCAAGCCGCCGTGCCATTTCCGGAGAGGAACCGTGGGGTGCGTTGCGGGCGCTGGACGCCCTCACCGGCGAGAAGCGGTGGGAGTTCCGGCTGACGACGCCACCGTGGTCCGGCATCCTTTCGACGGCGGGCGGCGTGGTGTTCTCGGGCGACATGGAAGGCAACTTTTTCGCGCTGGATGCGGCCTCCGGCGACCTTCTCTGGCGCTTTCAAACCGGCGGCGCGATTTACGCCAACCCTATCTCCTACATGAGCGAGGGCAGGCAGTATGTGGCCATCGCTGCCGGAAGCTCGATCCTGGTGTTTGGGCTGGACTAGTAGCCGCAGTTCCAGGTAGTGGGGTGAAGACTTCGAAGGCTGTGCGTTTACTTTCTTTGTGGGTTATCGTTGTTGCGTGTTAGTTGAAGGCGGGATCCTCCGCGAGTAGTGAACACATTTTTCGATCGCGCCCAGATCGTGGTCTAATCGTGCTCCAATCATGTCGCAGGTGTGCTTTCGCGAGAAGGAGCCATTGACGAACGTCAGTATTCCGATATACGCTCCCCTGTGATGAGCACATACGTTGTCCTGACAGACGGGAAAACCTATAAAACCGTCGGCATCCCGCAAGGGGCGAACCCAGATCTGATTCTGCTTGACTATCCAGGATTCGCAACAATCGGCACCGCGACTTCTACGGAAGAGGCAGAGCGGCTCATCTTAGAAGACCGCACGCGCTGTGCGGTGCAGGTCTGGTGATCCGCGATTTTGCAGGTTAGTTTAATGCAACGCTACTGGAGAGTGAACACGGAAACCGGCGGGAAAAATCATTATGCGAAAGAGCGAGATGGGAAGCCAGAACTGTTCACTATGTGCGGGATTCAATGGTTGAAGGCAGTTGGCCCCGCTGCAACCAAACTGCCGGGAGACTGTAAAAAATGCAAGGAGTTCGTGTGGAGGCCAATCGGAGGCGGTGCCAAGACCGAGACACTGGATCGTCAGAACTGGATTAAAGAAGACTGAACGACGAAGGATCGAACCACCTATCCCCTCTATGACCTCACTACCCAGATCTAAGTGGCCAGCTTGATGTGGCAGAATGGCCTTTGCCCCGGACAAGCTTGATGACCTCCGAATCGTGCGGCGCGTTGGTGCTTTCGTCGATTTGTTTCGCAAGCGGCCTGTTTTCCGCCGAAACCAGCGACGCGCGCGCCGTGACCTTCACCCGCGATGTTGCGCCGGTTCTCCAAAAGAACTGCCAGGGATGCCACCGTCCGGGCGAGGCGGCGCCCTTTTCGCTGCTTACCTACGAACAGGCACGGCCGTGGGCCAAGGCGATGAAGGAAGCGGTGCGGCTGAAGAAGATGCCGCCATGGTTCGCCGACCCGCATTATGGTCGATTTTCCAACGACCGCTCGCTTTCTCAACAAGACATCGACACCATCGTGGCATGGGCGGATGGGGGCGCGCCGCAAGGCGATCCGAAGGATATGCCAGCTCCGGTGAACTGGGTCGAGGGGTGGTCGATTCCGAAGCCCGACGTCGTGTTCGAACTGCCCCGGGCGTTTGAGATTCCAGCCACGGGCACCATCGAGTATCAGAAAGTGGTGGTACCCACCGGATTTACTGAAGACAAGTGGGTGCAGTTCGCCGAAGCACGGCCGGACGATCGCGCACGGGTGCACCACATGATCGCGTTCGTTCGCGAGCCCGGCTCCCAGTGGCTGAAAAGCGCGGAGCCAGGCGTGTTCTTCGTGGCCCCGAAGTCCAAAGACGACACGGCCGACACGAGCGCTTTGCCGAGCGACTTCCTGGTGGGCTATGCGCCCGGCCAGCCGCCGGAAATGCTCCCGCCGGGCCAGGCCAAACTCATTAAGGCTGGCTCCGATCTTGTTCTGGAAATCCACTACACGACGAATGGCACGGCCAGCCGGGATCGCAGCAAGTTCGGTCTGGTGTTCGCCCAGCAGCCGCCCAGGGAGCGAGTGCTCACACTGTCTGCGACGAACGGAAAATTCCGGATTCCTCCGGGAGACCCGAATTACCGGGTGGACGCTGAATTCGAACTCGGAACGACGGTCAAGCTGGCCGGCCTGCATCCTCATATGCATGGGCGCGGGAAAGATTTCGAATACCGCGTCGTCTATCCCACAGGGGAATCGGAAACGCTGCTCCGCGTGCCGCACTACAATTGGCACTGGCAGCTTTGGTATAGTCTCGCAAGCCCGTTGGTTCTCCCCAAGGGGACGAAGATCGAGTGCACGGCGCACTTCGACAACTCCCCGAACAATCCCGATAATGCCGATCCAAAGAAAGAAGTTCTCTGGGGCGACCAGAGCTGGGACGAAATGATGGTAGGTTTCTTCAACCTGGTGTTCGATGCCAAGATGCCGGTGAAAGATATTTTTGTTCAGCGGGCGACGGTGGCCCACAAGTAGCGCCGTTTACTAAACACATTCCCGGGTCCAGCGCGTCTGCGCTCTGGGTTGCGCCAGGGGTCACTAAGTTTCGCCCCTAAATCGCGCCCATTCACCCCACGATTTAACACGGATTTATCGCATCCTGCCACAAACAGGGTTGAACTGACCCCAAAAGGTGGCGTATGATCTCGGCTATCCAGGTTTGATCTGTGCCGCCAAACGAGCCGGAGGCCACGCAAGCTGGCCCGCTCTGGGGGCGAGCCTGTCAGGGGGAGGGGAGTCCGACATGACCAGAAAAATCACGATCAAAGTTCTCTGCATTTTGTCCATCACAGCGCTGGTTACGAGCTTGGCCTGGAGCCAGGCAAACACCTCGTTACGAGGGGCGGTCAGCGATCAGAGCGGGGCCATCGTGCCGAAGGCTCAGATCACACTGACCAATACGGCGACCGGCCTGGAGCGAAAAACCGAGAGCAGCAGCGGCGGGGCCTACGAGTTCCTGCAGGTGGTTCCCGGCGCTTACCGTTTGAGAGTGGAGGCCTCCGGATTCAAGAAGTTCGAAGCCAACGATTTGCGCTTGGAGGTCGCCAACCCGGCCACCGTGAATGTAACCCTCGAGGTCGGCGGGACCACCGAGGTGGTGGCGGTGACGGCAGAAGCTCCTATGATCAACACTGTCGACGCCTCCGTAGGCTCGGTGATCAGTGAGGAGCAGGTCAAGCAGTTACCCCTCGAGGCTCGTGACGTGGCCGCGCTGTATAGCATGCAGCCGGGGGTCGTGTATCTGGGGAATCGCGCCGACATGGATGTCCTGTCCGACACGCGCAGCGGCGCGGTCAACGGGGCGCACAGCGACCAGAGCAATATTTTGCTCGACGGCGTGGACGTGAACGACCAGACCCGCGGTCTCGCTTTTACCTCCGTGCTGCGCATGACGCCCGACTCCATGCAGGAGTTCCGCGTGGAGACCACGAACTACGATGCTCAGGGCGGCCGCTCCTCCGGCGCTCAGGTGTCTATCGTCACCAAGAGCGGCACGAACAACTTTCACGGCTCGCTTTACGAATACAACCGAAATACAGCCACCACAGCCAACGACTATTTCATCAAGGAGGCGCAGTTGGAGAACGGCCAGCCGAACAAGCCGCCTGAGCTGATTCGCAACATCTTCGGCGGGACGTTGGGCGGTGCGATCAAGAAAGATCGCGCATTCTTTTTCGTCAACTACGAAGGACGACGGGACGCGGAGGCTCAAAGCGTGTTGCGCATTGTTCCAACCGCGACTTTCCGGCAAGGCATCATGCAATATCAGTACTGCACCGCGGCCGTGGATTCGAACGGCAATTGTCCGGGATCCGTAGCGGTGAAAAGCCTATCGCCCGGCGACCTGGCGGCTATGGATCCCCAGCACCTCGGGCCCAACCCTGCGGTGATGAACTTTTTTCAAAGCTATCCCTTGCCCAACGACACCGGCGCCGGGGACGGCCTCAATTTCAGCGGTTACCGTTTTGCAGCGCCGATCCACAACAGCTTTGACACCTATATCGCGCGCTTCGACTACCTGCTGACGGAGGATGGCCGCCACACGCTGTTCTGGCGGGGAAACATGCAGGAAGACACGCAGGATGGCGCCCCGTACCTGCCGGGCCTGAGTTCGCTAGAGACAGATGTCGACCACAGCAAGGGCTTTGTAGCGGGCTATACCGCGATTTTGACCCCGAGCCTCATCAACAACTTCCGCTATGGCCTAACCCGCCAGAGCTTGGGGGTTCTGGGAAACTCCGACCAGGCGTGGATCCGGTTCCGCGGACTCAACGACAACAGTCCCAACGCACCTCACAATTTCACCTACAGCCATGCCTTCACCGCTCCGGTTCACAACTTTGTCGATGATCTGTCCTGGAAGAAGGGGAAGCACTCGATCGGCATTGGCACAAACATTCGCCTGCTCCGCAACCCGCGTACTAGTCTTGAAAACTCGTTCAGCGACGGCTCGACGAATGCCTCCTGGCTTACCGCTGCCGGCATTGCAAATACCGGAACGTTCATGGACCCGGTGTTGAACAATTTCCCAGCGGTCCTACCGTCTTTTAACAATTCGTATGATTACCCGCTGATCGCTCTGCTGGGCAGCGTGCCTGAGGGCGACGCCGTCTACAACTATGACCGCCAGGGCAACCTGCTGCCCCAAGGCACCCCGGTGAAGCGTCACTGGGCCGCTGATGAGTACGAGTTCTACATCCAGGATTCTTGGCGCGTCAGATCCGACCTGACCATCACTTACGGGTTGCGCTACGAACTGCTCTCGCCGCCCTGGGAAACCACCGGTTTGCAGGTGGCGCCCAATATCAACACCAGCCAGTGGTTCAGCCTGCGCTCGAAGGATATGTATGCCGGCATTCCATCAAACGCTGATCCCACCATCTCGCTCAATCTGGCCGGGCCGGCCAACGGCAAAGCAGGTTATTACAACTGGGACTATAAGAATCTGGCGCCGCGGCTGGGAATTGCTTACGTGCCGTCGCCGAAATCGGCTTTTCTGAAGCGCATCTTCGGCGAGGGCAAGACATCCATCCGCGCCGGTTTCGGCGTGGTTTACGACCACATTGGAGCCGGCCTGCTCAGCACTTTCGACCAGAACGGCTCGTATGGTCTTTCGACCTTGATCACAAGTCCAGCCGCCACGCTGGGGCTGGATGACGCACCGCGGCTGACCAGTATAAATGAGGTTCCGAGCGCGGTTCTTGCGCCTGCGCCAAAGGGCGGCTTCCCGCAGACTCCGCCGCCCATTCCGGGGAACATCTTCTGGGGACTCGATAACGGCATCAAGACCCCCTATTCCTATCAACTCGCGTTTTCGGTAAGCCGCGAGCTGCCCAAGAACGTGGTCGTGGAGGCTTCCTACGTCGGGCATCTGGCACACAGGTTGCTGACTCAGGAGGATCTGGCCATGCCCCTGGATTTGGTGGACACTGCCTCCGGCGTCGACTATTTCCGGGCAGCGACTCGCTTCTCTCAACTGGCGGCGGCGGGTACGCCCACTTCAGCGATCACTCCGGCTTTGGTTGGTCCGACCGCGGCCTACTGGGGCGATATTTTCCCCAACCTTCCCAGACTTGCGGGTATCAGCGGAACTCCTCTGCAGGCCGCCTACACAATTATGAGCGGATTTCTCCATAACGAAACCACGGGTCTGTTCGTGCTCGATTATCCCGACGTTGGGTGTCCCAACGGGTGCAGCAAATTCGGGCCGAACGCATTTTACAATCCGCAGTACGCGTCGCTGTACGCCTGGCGTTCCATCGGCAACTCAAATTACAACGGTCTACAGTTGGCGGTGAGAAAGCGCTTCTCACAAGGCGTGCAATTCGATCTCAATTACACGTTCTCCAAGTCGATTGACCTGGCATCGGATGCCGAGCGCATCGTTCCGTGGGCCGCCTTGAGCGGAAATGTGATCAATTCATGGGACTACAAAGCGCTGCGGGGGGTGTCTGACTTCGATACCACACATCAGATCAATGGGAACTGGGTGATCGAACTGCCCTTTGGCCACAACAAACGTTTCGGCAACGGGACGAGCGGCGCGGTGGACGCCCTGATCGGCGGGTGGCAGCTTTCGGGTATCTATCGCTGGTCGACTGGCTTCCCGTTCAGCGTTTTCAGCGGTGCAACCTGGCCCACCAACTGGCAGCTCGGCGGCGAGACAATCCCAATTGGCGCTCTTCCTGCCACGGCGGTGCACAAGAACGGTGATGGCAGCGTTAACGTTTTCGGAGATCCGGGCGCGGCGTTGCTCGATTTCCGCGTCGGCTACCCAGGCGAATCCGGAGCTCGCAACAACCTGCGCGGCGACGGTGTGTTCGGCTGGGACATGGGGCTGGGCAAGCGCTGGAAGATGCCGTACTCCGAGAGCCACAGCGTTCAGTTCCGCTGGGAGGTGTTCAATGTTCCGAACACGGTGCGATTCGACGTTCAATCCGTGAACACGAATATCGATAACGCCACGGCGTTTGGAAAGTATACACGGCTGCTGTCGAATCCGAGGATCATGCAGTTCGCCCTGCGTTACGAATTCTGACGGCCGTTCGGGCGACGGTTTTTACAAGCGTTTATCGCCAGGCTCAGCGCCTGTAATTTGACACTCCGGATTGCGGTGGCATGTAATGAAAACATCGCTACCTAACCATGTGGATTGTCCGGCTTGCCCTGAAGCGCCCGTACACGTTTGTCGTGATGGCGCTGGTCATCATTATCCTGGGCGTGCTGGCCATTTTCCGCATGCCCACGGACATCTTTCCCGAAATTAATATTCCTGTAGCCAGCGTGATCTGGAGCTACGCCGGAGTCTCGCCCGAGGAGATGGCCGAGATCATCACGATCCGCTGCGAGCGATCGTTCACTACGTCGGTGAACGACATCGAGCACATGGAGTCAGAGTCGCTGCCGGGCATTGCGGTGATCAAGATCTTTTTCCAGCCCAATGCCAAAATCGAAGCAGCGGTGGCGCAACTTGCGGCCAGCTCGCAGTCGGTCCTCCATTCACTGCCCACCGGCATTTTTCCACCCTCCATCTTGCGTTACAACGCGTCGAGCGTGCCCATTCTGCAACTGAGCATATCGAGCGAGACCATGAGCGAGCAGGAGATCTACGATTACGGATACAACTTCATCCGTACGCAGATGGCCAACGTCCAGGGCGCCAGCTTTCCGCTCCCGTTTGGCGGCCGCCCGCGGCAGATCATGGTGGATATCGATCCGCGTGCGCTGTACGCGCAGGGCCTGTCAGCCAGCGATGTGGCGAACGCGATTAACGCGCAAAACATTATTCTGCCTTCGGGCACCGCCAAGATCGGAATCCGCGAATACAACGTCCGGTTGAATGGAAGCCCGGAAGTGGTTGCCGCCTTTAACAACCTGCCGGTGAAGCAGGGCAACAGAGCCACGGTCTACGTGCGCGATGTGGCTCATGTACGGGACGGTTATGCGATCCAAACCAACATCGTGCGGCATAACGGAACCCGCGGCTCACTGCTGACGGTCCTCAAGAACGGCGGCGCCTCCACGCTCCAGATCGTACAGCGTCTTAAGCAAATGCTGCCGCGCATTCGCTCCACGCTGCCCTCGCAGCTCAAGTTGACACTCCTGTTTGACCAGTCGGTCTTTGTGCGGGCCGCGATCAACGGCGTGCTGAAGGAAGCGGTGGTCGCCGCCCTGCTGACCGCGCTCATGATTTTGCTGTTTCTGGGAAGCTGGCGCAGCACGGTGGTGGTATGCGTCTCGATCCCGCTTTCGATTCTGACTTCGCTGGCCATCCTGCACCTGTTGAACGAAACCGTCAACGTGATGACCCTGGGCGGCCTGGCGCTGGCGGTCGGAATTCTGGTTGACGATGCCACGGTGGAAATCGAAAACATTCACCGCAACCTGGCTCAGGGTAAACCGATTCTGCTGGCGATTCTGGATGGCGCGCAGCAGATCGCCGTCCCCGCATTTGTCTCCACGCTTTGCATCTGCATCGTGTTTGTCCCGGTCATTTTTCTTTCCGGAGCGGCCAGGTATCTTTTCACGCCACTAGCGATGGCGGTGGTGCTGGCGATGATGGCTTCGTACATCCTCTCGCGCACGCTGGTTCCCACAATGGTCAAGTACCTGGTGGGCAGCGAGGTGGAGCGTTATCGCGAGCTGGAAGGCGCCGGCCGCGTACACGACCAGGGCATTTTTTGGCAGTTTCACCATTCCTTTCATCGGGGCTTCGAGCGCATGCGTGAAGGTTACCGCCGCACGCTCGACGCGGCGCTCCACCACCGCAATCTGACGGCGGTGTGCTTTTTCCTGATCACCGTGGCCTGCGTGGCGCTCTATCCGTTTATCGGCACCGACTTTTTTCCCCAAGTGGATGCCGGCCAGATCCGCTTCCATGTCCGTGCGCCCGCCGGCACCCGCGTCGAGGAGACCGAGCAGATCTTCGCGCGCGTAGAAAACACGGTACGCAGCGTCATTCCCGCGCGCGAGCTTTCCGACATCCTCGATAACATTGGGCTGCCGTACAGCGGCTTCAATGTGGCCTTTAGCGACAGCGGCACCATTGGCGAGTTCGACGGAGAGATCCTGGTTTCGCTCAAGCCCGGCGAGCATGCGCCGACAGGGGATTACATTCGCGAGCTGCGGACCCGCTTGAACGCCCAGTACCCGAATCTGACGTTTTTCTTTCAACCGGCCGACATCGTGGGGCAGACGTTGAACTTCGGATTACCCGCCCCGATCGACGTGCAGATCGTAGGTCCGTTAAGTAACGCCTCGGGCAATTACGAGATCGCTAAGCAGATCGAGCGGCACCTGGCGCGCATTCCGGGAGCGGTGGATGTGCACGTTCACCAGGTATTGAACGTTCCTGAGCTGCGCCTGAACGTGGATCGCACGCGCGCCGAGCAGGTGGGACTTACGGAGCGTAATGTCGCTGACAGTCTGCTGGTCGCGCTCAGCTCGAGCATGACCACGTCGCCCAACTACTGGATCAATCCGCAAAATGCGGTCGATTACCCGGTGGCCGTGCAGACGCCGGAGTACCGCATGGATTCGACAGAGGCACTGCTCTCGACTCCCATTCACGCCCCCAACACGCGCGGGCCGCAGCTCCTCAGCAATGTGGCGCGGCTCGATCGTGGCACCACGGCGTCAGTGGTGACGCATTACAACGTGCAGCCTCTCTACGACGTGTACGCCAACGTGCAGGACCGCGATCTCGGCAGCGTGGCGCGCGAAGCGGACCGGGTGCTGGCGGACTTCCAGTCGAAGCTGCCGCGCGGCAGTTTCCTGGAAACACGCGGCCAAGTCGAGACCATGCGATCGTCATTCGTTGGGCTGGGTGTCGGGCTGTTGTTTGCCATCGTCCTGGTGTATTTCGTAATGGTGGTGAACTTTCAGTCCTGGCTCGATCCGTTCATCATTCTGATGGCGCTGCCCGGTGCGCTGTCGGGCATCTTGCTGATGCTCTTCCTCACCCAGACCACGATCAGCGTGCCGTCGCTTATGGGAGCTATCATGAGCATTGGCGTGGCCACCGCGAACAGCATTCTACTGGTGAACTTCGCCAACGATTTGCGCCGCAGCGGACAAAATCTGGAGGGCGCGCGAGCCGCTGCGCTGGAAGCCGGCTTTACGCGGCTGCGGCCCGTGATCATGACGGCGCTGGCGATGATTGTGGGCATGGTGCCGATGGCGCTGGGGATGGGCGAAGGCGGCGAACAGAACGCGCCGCTGGGCCGCGCGGTGATTGGCGGACTCCTGATGGCTACCTTCGCCACTCTGTTCTTCGTTCCAGTGGTGTACAGCGTGCTTCGCAACAAGCCGCCCAAAGATCTCGACGAGATCGAAATCGAAGCTCGCGGGATTTGAGGATCTGTATTGGCGATTCGAGAACCCATCCTTTCGGAAGTGGAAGCGCGCGGCAGCGGTCCGCGCCGCCCAGCGGGACGCCGGCGTCTCGCGGGGCTGTTCCTGCTTTTGGCGGTAGTGGTGATCGCGGCTATCGTGTTTGGTTTGCGGCCCAGGCTGGCGCGAGAAAAAGCATTGGCGGCGGCTGCCGAGGCGGAGGAAGACAAATTACCGGCGGTCAATGTCGCCCTGGTGCGGCGATCGCCAGCTAAGTCGGAGCTGGAACTGCCCGGCGACCTGCAGGGCTACCTGGAATCGCCCATCTTCGCCCGCGCCGATGGCTATATTCGCAGACGCCTGGTGGATTACGGCGACCGCGTGCGTGCGGGCCAGCTTCTTGCCGAACTCGAGACGCCGGAACTCGATCAGCAGTTGGGCCAGGCGCGCGCCGGCGTGGCGCAATCACAGGCGGCTTTGCGGCAGTATGAAGCCGCGCTGGTGCAGGCGAACGCCAACCTGAAGTTAGCCGAGGTGACGCTGGCGCGTTGGAAGCGCCTGACGGACCGCGGCGTGTTCTCCAAGCAGGAGGGCGATACCAAGCAGGCGGATTTCGAAGTCCGACAGGCGGAAGTCGCCTCGGCGCAGGCTAATATCAACGCGGCGCAGAAGACCGTTGAGGCCAACCAGGCCAACTTGCGCCGCTTGGAAGAGCTCAAGTCGTTCTCGCGCGTGACGGCTCCGTACGATGGCGTCATCACCTCGCGCAACATGGACGTGGGAACGCTGGTCAACGCCGGCAACAGCGGCCCCAACCGCGAGATTTTCCGCATCGCGCAGATTAACCGGCTGCGCATTTTTGTGAATGTGCCCCAGACCTATGCACCGCTGGTGCGAAACGGCCAGCATGCAGAGCTGCGCGTTCAGGAACTTCCCGGGCAGGTGTTCGCCGCTATCGTGGCGCGCAGCACCAGCTCCGTCGACGAGAATTCGCGCACTATGCTGGCGATTCTGGAAACCCCGAATCCGCGCGGCGTCCTGCTTCCTGGCATGTACACGCAGGTGAAGTTTTCGTTTTCCGGCAACCAGTCGGCGTTCCTTGTTCCCGGCGATTGCCTGATGCTCGGGCGCGAGGGCCCGCGCTTGGCGGTCGCGGGCCCGGACCACATCGTCCACCTGCGGCGCATTCACATCGCACACGACTACGGGGCTGAACTGGAAGTCGATTCGGGCGTTTCCGACGGGGAGATGGTGATCTTGAACCCCAACGACCAGGTTCGCGAGAACGCGCGAGTTGAAGTACGCGGTCCGGCGAAATGAGAATCACTTCACCGCGATAGTCACGCCCGCTTGGCTGCCGGCGGTGCCAACGGTGATCACTACGGGAACGGCATCGCCGGGCGTGACGCTCTCGGGCACGGCCACATTGATCTGCACGCCGCCGGCAACCAGCGTCTGTCCTCCGCCCGCATAACCGGCCGGCACGCCGACGTTGCCGATCGTAACCGAAACCGGTAATGCAGTCTTTGGCAATATGCTGCCACCGATCTCTCCATCCACGCCCGTGGGCTTCGTCTGGCCCGCGCCCGTTGCATACAGCGAAACGATAGAACCGCGCTCCGCGGGATTGGCCGCGGAGTTGATGGTTCCATCCTGATTGACAATGGCGCCCTGGCCGGTTCCTGAGAAATCGCTGGTGAACAGGCCGGGGATTGCCGGAGCGACAGGAACGCTTACGGGATCGGAAAGCGCCCCCAGGTACTCTACCTGCACTTGCGTGCTGCTCCGGCCGGCAACTTCAAACGGCACGATAGCGTTGACCTGTGTGGAACTCGCGTAGACCAGCGGCGCGGAAATGCCGTCGAAATAAATCTTGGTTCCGGCGAGCGCGTTGTCCAGGAAGCCCGGCGAACTGATCTGCCCACCGGCCGCCGCTGCCGGGCCGAACGCGGTTCCGAAGAAGCTCACGATCTCTCCCGGCGACACCGCTCCACTCTGGTAGCTCGCGGCATTCTTAACTCCATCCGCCGAAAACTGCGGTTTGGCCACATTGAAACGCAGAAAACTCGCCGAGTAGCCGTTCAGGGAGATTTGCATCTGCGGCGCGAAGGTCAGTGATACGGGCGTGGGCCCTTGCGTGGGATCGGTCGTCGCGTCGATGGTCACTTGAGTGACGGACGTGAACGCGCCTAAGGCGGACGTGTCGAGCGCGACGGTGCGCGAAACGCCCGGGCCGTTGTTGTCGGTTGAAAGGCGCACCCGATGGTTCACCAGCATCACGACCGCTGAGCCGTCATCATTGCGTACGGCCAGCGCTTCCAGCGCGCCCGAGTTCGTGTTGTTCGTGCGCAGGATATCTGCGCCCGGCGGCGACGGAAAGAAATGCGCGAGGTAGTAGTTCACCCAGTAACTCAGGTACAGGTTATCCGTGCTGTAATCGACCTCGCCGTACTGGGCGTCGGCATCGTGATCCCAATGATAAAGGCTCTGCGCCCCCACCTGCGCCAGTCTCGAAAAAACCAGCGGCCTCCAGGCGGCGAAATAGGCGCTGGTGCCGCGCTGATCGGTAGTGAATGATGTCCCGTTGCAGGCGCTGATCCCGTTGCCCTGGTCGTAATCGGCGTTCACGTTGTTTTCAGTAATCCACACCGGGACATTTGCCAGCGCCGGGTTGGTGCGCAACTGCGAGTAGATGTACGTGACGTGGTCCGTGAAGGAGGAAATCGCGTCGAAGACAGCCTGGTCCGGATCGGACTGGTTGCAACTTCCGTAGTAGTGCGTGGCCACGATATCCACGTGGGCGGTGACTCTCTGGACGAAGGTTGGCATCATATTCTGGGGCTCGTCACCGAAATCGGACAATTCGACCGCCACAAACTTGATGTCAGGATCTATGGCCTGCATGGCCGGGACCACCAGGTTGTACAGATCTACGTAGTCATCCGCCGAGAGGCCGTTGATGTTCGGCTCGTTAAAAATTCCCCAAAAGGTGATGTGGTACGGGCTTGGAGACTGGTAGTGTTTGCCGCCGGCGTCGAATCCGCCTTTGTTGTAATAGCGCACCAGGTTGGCGGCAAACGTGGCGAAATCCCGATAATGCGACCGCATCAGGTGCCCCTGCGCATCGTTCATGAAGGAAGGAGCGACGGCGACTTGAAATTCCGGGCTGTGATCGGCGACCCCCAGCAGCGGAATCACGACTGCATCGAGCTGGCTGAAATCCCACTGGTCGGGAGACAATTGCGGAACGCCTTGCGACACAGGCTGGATGCGGATGTGTTGCGAAGCAAGCTTCCACAGCGACATGGTCGCCCCGGGATTCTGCTGAAAAAATGCACTATCCCACTCGGCGGGCTGAAAGGATGTCGACATAAAATTCTGCAGCCGTCCGTTAATGCCCACGGCTGTGTTCTTTTGGTTCAGAACGGTAACCGAGATGGTGCTCTGCGCAAAGGTGGGGGAGAGACTAATCAGGGCAATCCAAGATGCGAACTGCCCCCGCTTACGCATACAAATGCTCGCAACCCGGCGGGCTTGCGTAGAAGGCATTGCCTCTATAACCGAGCTCCTCCAGGCCGACTCGAGACGTATAAAAACCGTCGATCACGCGTTCCTTCAGATACGTGAAAAAGCGGGTGCCAGCACTGTCCGTTCCACGATCGGGGCGATCGTCCGAGATCGTTTGAAGGATCGCGATCTGGTGCGGCTGGCTCCGCGAAATGAAGCTGCCTCCATGCGAACGGCGTGACTGGTCCTCGATCCAGGCGAGGCCCTCGCGCGCGACATTCTCCGAGTCCAATTCCTCACGTTTTCGCAGATGTTCTGCTCCGTAGTATGCGGCCGCGACGGCGCGATGAGCCGTAGAAAGAGCGCGCGCTGTCGCGCGAACGGCCGCGGCATCGGAAAGGGTCAAGTCGATCCACTCTGCAATTTCCTTCACCACCGCAGCTTCAGTCGGCTCTCCCAGCAGCAGCGCCGTCAGGCATTGGATGGTCTGATACTCGTCCGGCGAGAAAAATAATGGCCGGAAAGTTGCCGCTCTCGGCTGAACGAGCTCCGTCTCACCACCGACGGCGACCGGCTGGCCGGCGAGCGCATGGCCCAGATGCTCGCGTGATGCCTCATAAACGCCCGGAGGCAGTTCATCCGCATCCAGCTCCGCCCCGCTCCACCCCGCGAGCACCACTCCTCCCCCGAGTTGCAAAAACCACCGCCGCCGCGTGAGCATCACAGGCTCCCTTTGCGAAGCTCATCCGCGATGTAGTCCGCGGCGCGCGCAGAAATCGCCATGATCGTGAGCGTGGGCTCCCAGCAGCCTTGGGTAACGAAGCACGCGCCGTCGGTGACGAACACGTTCTTCGCCTCGTGGACCTGGTTGAACGCGTTCAGCACGCTGGTCTTGGGATCGTTTCCCATGCGTGCCGTGCCGCACTCGTGAATGTTCTTGCCGAAAACATTGAGTTCGTCGCGCGGCGGATTGCGGGTTTCGAGTTTCAGCGCGTCCATGATTTCGCCCAGGTGATCGCGCATGGCTTTGGCCATGGCCAGCTCGTTCTCCCCGTGACTGGCGTTGATGTGCAGGACCGGAATTCCCCAGGCATCCTTCACTTTGGGATCGAGCGCCACGAAGTTTTCGTAGCGGGGCAGGCATTCGCCTTGCGCGTAAACGCTAAACGAATACGGGATGTGCGACCGGACTTTCTCCCGGAACTCGCTCCCGAAGCCCGGCGTTGAAAACGCCTGGCCGTACAATTCCTGGCGTCCGTCACCCGCGAAATAATAGCCGCGCAGAAAATTCTTGTTCCGGTCGGGACCCACGGTGTTCACATACTTGGGGATGATATAACCGCACGGCCGTCCCACGGGCTCGCGTACCGAAGCCTGGAGCGCGGGCATGGTTCCGCCAGCGTTCTCCAACGTGGTGTGGTCCATCAGGTAGTGGCCCAAAACGCCATGGGCATTCCCGACGCCATTCGGATAGCGTCGCGAACGCGAGTTCAGCAGGATGCGCGTGGACTCGAGCGTGCTTGCGGCCAGCACAACGGTCTTACCACGCACCTCGCGGGCCGCCTTCGTGGTGCGGTCGATGTACGCCACGCCGTCTGCCTTGCCCTGCGCATTCATCGTTACGTGGCTCACCACGGCATCGCTCACCAGGCGGAGCCGCCCTGTGCGGGCCGCCGCCGGAAGCGTAACCGAAGGGCTGTTAAAGTACGACGCCGTAAAACAGCCGCGCTGACACTGATCGCAGTAATGGCACGCCGGGCGCCCGTTGAGAGGAACCGTCAGGTTCGCGCTGCGATCCACAATCAGCTTCCACCCGAACTTTTTTTCGACGATCTCTTTGGCCACCAGCTCGCCACAGCTCAGCCGCATGGGCGGCAGAAATTTGCTGTCAGGCAACTGCGGCAAGCCTTCATGCGACCCGCTGACGCCGATGTAACTCTCGACCCGATCGTAGTACGGCTCGATGTCCTTGTAGCTGATGGGCCAATCTTCACCGTATCCGTCGCGGCTGGCGGCCTTGAACTCGAAATCGCTGTAGCGATAACTCACGCGGGCCCAGCAGAACGTCTTGCCACCCACCTGCCGGCCGCGAATCCACATGAATGGTTTGTCCGCGGGAAAAGTGTAGGGGTGCTCGTGGTCGTTAACAAAGAACTGGTGGCTGTAATCGTCGCAGGCGTAGCATAGCCGCTGCACAGGCTGATTTTCGAGCAGCTTTTTCTGATTGCCGAACCCGCGATATTTCAATTGATACGGCCAGATGTGCTCGGTGAAGTCGCGAGTTGGCACGCGCGGCGGCCCAGCCTCAAGCATCAACACTTCCACGCCTTTTTCGGTCAACTCCTTGGCCACCCAGCCGCCGCTGGCGCCGGAGCCGACCACGATCACATCATAGATTTTGTTGGCCATCCGTGATTCAACGAGAGTGTACCATCGTTAGGAGGTCATTCATGGCAGCGGCCGGCAAAGTGAGAGTGGGCATCATCGGATCGGGATTTCAGGCTGATATTCACGCAGCGTCTTTTTAGATTCTCCCGGAAGAAGCGGAGGTGGTCGCCGTGGCTTCGCCGACGCGCGGACATCCGGAACTCCTTGCCAAGAAGTACGGATCCCGCGCGTGTTTCACGACTACCGCGAGAGGCTGATGGACAAAGACATCGAGATGGTCACCATCAACGGGCCAAATTACCTGCATTGCGCCATGACGCGGGACATCGCGCAAGCCGATAAGCTCGTCGTTTGCGAGAAACCGCTCGCTATGACGCTCGAAGAGTGCGACGAGATGATCGACATTTGCCAAACGCAGGGCGTGCTGCTGGCCTACGCCGAAGAGTTGTTCTTCACGCCCAAATATCTCAAGGCCAAAGAAATGGCAGACCAGGGCGCATTCGGCCAAATATATCTGGTGAAGCAGAGCGAAAAGCATTCCGGCCCGCACGCGGGCTGGTTCTGGGATGTCGACAAATCCGGCGGCGGCGTCTTCATGGACATGGGCTGCCACGGCATTGCATTCTGCCACTGGTTCCTGGGCCGCCCGAAGATCAAGAGCGTCTATTGCCAGATGGGCATCCACATGCACGCCGGCAAAACCAAAGGCGAAGACAACAGCATCTGCATCCTGGAATTTGAGGGCGGCGCCATTGGCCTGGTGGACGATAGCTGGGCCAAACCCGGCGGCATGGACGATACCGCTGAGATCTACGGCACCGGCGGCGTCAGTTACGCTGATCTGCACATGGGCAACGCACTGCCCACTTTCAGTGAGCCCGGCTACGGCTACGCGGTCGAGAAAGCGCCCAGCACGCAGGGCTGGACGTATCCGGTCTTCGAGGAACACTGGAATCACGGCCTGCCGCAGGAGTTGCAACACTTCGCGCGATGCGTCCGCGGCAAGGAAACCCTGCGGTCTTCTGGCGAGGACGGCCGAGTCGTACAGGAAGCGCTGCTCGCGGGCTACCAATCCGCAGGCACAGGCCGCAAGGTCGAGCTTCCATTCCGTCCCAGGGGTGTGAAGAAGCCCATCGACCTTTGGTGGAAGCCGTTGCCGTAACATAGACACTATGACCTCATTCGATCGCCGCCATTTTGTGAAGCTCGCCGGAGCTGCGCCGCTACTGGCCTACATCGCCGCGCAGGACTTGGCGCAAAAGGCTCTTGGTGCCGTAACCAAAGGCTCAGCTAACGAAAACATCTATTCGCGCATCGGTGTCCGTCCGTTCATCAACGGCCGCGGCACGTGGACCTATCTCAGCGGCTCCCTCGAGCTGCCCGAAGTCCGAGCCGCCAAGCAGGCTGCCGCGCTCCATTTTGTCGACATCTTTGAGTTGCAGCACGCTGCCAGCCGCCGTCTCGCCGAACTCTCGGGCGCCGAGGCCGGCATGGTGACCTCGGGCGCGGCAGGAGCCATGGCCTCCGCAACTGCGGCGTGCATTGCAGGGACGGATCCCGCCAAAATCTGGCAGCTTCCCGACACCACCGGTCTCAAGCACGAAGTGGTTATGCATGGCGGACGCAGCGCCTTCGATAACGCCATCCGGCTGGCGGGCGGAAAGCTGGTGCTGGCGCGAACGGATGACGAGGTTCGCAGCGCGATTAATGAAAACACCGCCATGATCTATACCACTTCGCTCGGTAGCAGGCTGGAAAAGATCATCGCCATCGCGAAGGAGACTAAGGTGCCCGTGCTGCTTGATGACGCGGCCGGCATTCCTCCCATCGAGAATCTGAAGCTTTACGCGAAAATGGGCGCGGATCTATATTGCTTCAGCGGCGGCAAGGGCCTTGCGGGGCCGCAATGCTCCGGCGTGCTGCTGGGCCGTAAAGATCTGATCGAAGCGGCGATGGCCAACACCAGTCCGTGGGAGGGCGCGGTGTGCCGGGCCATGAAGGTGGGCAAGGAAGAGGTCATGGGCTGTCTCGCAGCCGTCGAAGCCTGGATGAAGATGGACCTCGGTGCGCTGAATCGCCAGTGGAACGAGCGCGCGGTGCGCATTCAGAAGCTGGTCGATACCGTTCCGGGCGTGAAAACCGAAATCCAGATTCCCGAGGAAGGCAATCGCTACCCGACGCTGATCGTTACTTGGGACGAAGGCGCGTGGGGCTTCACCGTGGCCGATTGCGACAAGAAGCTGCGCGAAGGCGAACCGCGAATCGAAGTGCTGACGTCCAACAATCCCAGCCTGGTGCCCGCGGTTCACGAGGGCTACGAGAATCCAAAGGCCGCCAAGCGCGCCGATCGCATCGAAATCGTATCGATGACTTTGCAGCCCGGCGAGGATCTAATCGTCGGCAAGCGCCTGCGCGAAATCCTGAATGAAGCGAGGAAGAAAGGATAGCAAAGGATTCGTGTGAACGCGCGTTCGGTCATAGCCCCAATCTGCGCGCTGGTTGCAGTTCTGCTCAGCGGCGTTTCGGGGGCCCAGGACATCGAGTTCAATCGCGATATTCGCCCCATCCTTTCCGACAAGTGCTACACCTGCCACGGGCCGGATCAGTCAAATCGCAGAACCAAGCTGCGTTTCGACACTGAGACCGGCGCCAAGCAGGATTTAGGCGGCCGTTTCGCCATTGTTCCCGGTGATTCCGAAAAGAGCGAGATGATCCGTCGCATCACGGCGAAGGTTCCCGCCATGCGTATGCCGCCGGTCTGGTCATCGTACCGTCTCAGTGAGCACGAAATCGACCTGATCCGGCTCTGGATCCAGCAGGGTGCGAAGTGGGAAAAACACTGGTCGTTCATCCCGCCGAAGCGCCGGCCGCTACCTCCAGTTGCGCACCGCGATTGGCCTCGAAACCCGATCGACAACTTCGTTCTGGCCCGTCTTGAACACGAGGGGCTCGCGCCTTCGCCCGAAGCGGATCGCGAAAGGCTGATCCGCCGCGTCACGCTCGATCTCACGGGCCTGCCGCCGACGCCCGCAGAAGTCGATGCCTTTCTCAACGAGGCTTCTCCCGCTGCGTACGAAAAAGTCGTCGACCGTCTGCTGGCTTCGCCCCGCTACGGCGAGCGCATGGCAGCGCGCTGGCTTGACGCCGCGCGGTATGCCGACACCAACGGCTATCAGACCGACGGAGAACGCAGCATGTGGCGGTGGCGCGACTGGGTGATCGATGCTTTCAACCGCAACATGCCGTTCGACCAGTTCACCGTCGATCAGATCGCCGGTGACATGTTGCCTAACGCCGCGCTGCCCCAGAAGATCGCCACCGGGTTCAATCGCAATCATCGCGGCAACGGCGAGGGCGGTATCATTCCCGAGGAGTACGCCGTCGAGTATGTCGTCGACCGCGTGGACACCACCGCCACCGTCTGGTTAGGCCTGACGCTCGGCTGCGCCCGCTGCCACGATCACAAATACGACCCCATCACGCAGAAAGAGTTCTACCAGGTATTCGCCTACTTCAACAATGTTCCTGAAAGCGGAAGAGCCTGGAAGTACGGCAACTCTCCACCGGTGGTCCAAGCGCCGACGCCCGCGCAGCAAGCTGAACTGGCGGCACTCGAAACGCGGCTGGCCGCGGCGGAGTCCGCGTTCACAAAACTGAAGACCGAACTCGAACGCGCGCAATCGGCATGGGAGAAGTCCGACGCACGCTCCGCCCAGGTCGATTGGACTATCACGCGCGGCATGGTGGCGCAGCGCCGTCTGGCGGGTAGAAACTTATTCGACGGCAAGCGCAGCGTCGAGGTGGGCGACGTCGCGCAATTCGGTTTCTACGACAAGTTCACGCTGTCCGCTTGGATCCGCGCAACAGCGCCCACCGGCGCCATCATCACGCGTGCCGAAGACGTGGCCGAGGGCGAAGGTTATGGCCTGTACCTGAAAGACGGAAAGCTCAAGGCCAACCTCGTGAAGCGATGGCTGGATGACGCCCTGCGCGTGGAGACCGAGCACACGCTGGAACTAAACCAGTGGCATCACGTGCTGATGACTTACAACGGATCGCGGATTGCCGACGGCGTCAAAATCTACATTGATGGCGAGCCGCAGAAACTCAAGATCAATCTCGACGAGTTGAATCAGTCATTCGATACCAGCGAGCCGCTGCGAGTCGGCGCCGGCGGTGGCCCGGACAACCGCTTCCAGGGGCAGATGCGCGACGCGCGCGTCTACAACGTAGCGCTAGCGCCGGATGAAGTGGCCGTGGCTGCCACCGACACTCCTGTTAATGTGATCGCGCAGATTCCCGCTGAGAAACGGACTCGTGCTCAATCGGACAAGATCGCTCTCTACTTTCTCGAGCGAGAAGCTCCTCCGCACATTCGGAGCGTCTGGCAGCAGCTCATCACGCTGCGCGACCAGAAGCAACACCTTATCGGAAGCTTCCCCACCGTGATGGTGATGCAGGAACGCGCCACTCCGCGCGATACTTTCGTGCTGATTCGCGGCGCTTATGACAGGCCGGGTGAGAAAGTCAGCCCCGGCTTGCCCGCGGTGTTGCCCCCGCTGCCCGCCGGAAGCGCGAACAACCGGCTCGGCTTCGCGAAGTGGCTCGTCGATCCCGAAAACCCGCTGACCGCGCGTGTCATCGTGAACCGCTTCTGGCAAATGTCTTTCGGCGTGGGCTTGGTCAAGACCGTCGAAGATTTCGGTTCGCAAGGCGAGTGGCCCGCCAACCTCGAGCTGCTCGACTGGCTGGCCACGGAATTCATGCGCACCGGATGGGACGTCAAGGCGATGCAGAAACTGATCTTCATGAGCGCAGCCTATCGCCAGTCCTCCAAAGTCACTCCTGAACTCCAGCAGCGAGATCCAGAGAATCGCCTGCTGGCTCGCGGCCCGCGTGTGCGCCTGCCAGCCGAGATGATCCGCGACCAGGCGCTTGCCATCTCCGGACTGCTGGTTGAAAAAATCGGCGGCCCGTCCGTGAAACCCTATCAACCCGCCGGCCTCTGGAAGGAATTGGGTGGGGAGGACTACAACCAGGATGCAGGCGAAGGCCTCTATCGTCGCAGCTTGTACACGTTCTGGAAACGTGCGGTTCCGCCCCCGTCGATGGTGAATTTCGATGCCGCGGGACGAGAGGCCTGCACCGTGCGTGAAACTCGAACGAACACGCCGCTACAGGCACTCGATCTGATGAACGATCCGGCGTACGTCGAAGCCTCTCGTGCTCTGGCTGAGCGCATGATGCGCGACGGCGGCACCACACCTGAGAGCCGCGTTGCATTTGCGTTCCGGCTCGCCACCGCGCACCACCCGCGAGCGCCGGAGCTTGCCATCTTGCTCGATCACTTTCATCGCTCTCTCGACCGTTTCCGCACAGACACGCAGGCAGCCGCTAAACTCGCGAGTGAAGGCGAGCATCCACGCGACGCCACGCCGGATACGAGCGACCTCGCGGCTTACACGAGCGTCGCCAGCCTCATCCTCAACCTGGACGAAACGGTGACCAAGGAATAACAAAATGGATTCGCGCCTCGAAGCCGGCTTTCTTCTCACACGCCGGCATTTCTTCAGCCGGACGAGCACTGGAATCGGTGTTGCCGCGCTCGCCGGCCTATTGAGCCGGGATTTGCGTGCAGCCGGCGAAACCGGCGGACCCCTGCCGGACCTTCCGCACTTTCCGCCAAGAGCCAAGCGGGTCATCTACCTGTTCCAGTCCGGCGCGCCCTCGCAAATGGACCTGTTTGACTACAAACCGAGGCTTTCAGAATTTCGCGGCGCTGAACTGCCAGATTCCATCAGAAACGGGCAGCGTCTTACCGGGATGACGGCCACGCAATCCACCTTTCCGGTGGCGCCGTCGCTGTTCAAATTCGCGCAGCACGGTAATTCTGGCGCCTGGGTCAGCGAACTGATGCCGCATACCGCGAACATTGTTGACCGCTTGTGTTTTATCAAGTCCATGTACACAGAGGCCATCAACCACGATCCGGCAGTTACGTTTTTCCAGACAGGAGCGCAGCTTGCCGGCCGCCCCAGCATCGGCGCATGGCTTTCCTACGGACTCGGCAGTGAGAATCAGGACCTGCCCGCATTCGTTGTGATGATCTCGCGCGGTACCGGCAATCCTAACGATCAGCCGCTCTACGACCGACTGTGGGGCAGCGGCTTCCTTCCGACGAAATATCAGGGCGTTAAGTTCCGCTCGGTGGGTGATCCCGTGTTGTTCCTGTCTAATCCGCCCGGCCTTTCGCCAGAGGACCGCCGGCGCTTCATCGATGATCTCTCCAAACTCAACCGCCTGGAGCTCGATGAATTCGGCGATCCCGAAATCTCCACGCGCATCTCTCAATACGAGATGGCCTACCGGATGCAAACGTCGGTTCCTGAGTTGACCGATCTCTCCAAGGAACCCGAGCGCACCTTCGAGATGTATGGTGCGGACGCCCGCCGGCCCGGTACCTTCGCCGCCAACTGCCTGCTCGCCCGCCGCCTGGCTGAGCGTGGCGTGCGTTTCATCCAGCTCTTCCACATGGGTTGGGACCAGCACGTTAAACTGCCCAAACAAATCGCAGGGCAATGCCGGGATACCGATCAGCCCTCTGCCGCCTTGATTCAGGATCTGAAAGAGCGTGGGCTACTCGAAGACACCCTGGTCGTCTGGGGCGGGGAATTCGGCCGCACGGTTTACTGCCAGGGCAAGCTAACCGCAGATGACTACGGTCGGGATCATCATCCGCGCTGCTTCACCGTGTGGCTGGCCGGCGGCGGTATCAAGTCCGGCATCACCCACGGTGCAACCGACGATTATTGCTACAACATCACCAGCGACCCCGCTCACGTGCACGACCTCCACGCGACCATTCTCTACTGTCTGGGCATCGACCACACGAAACTGACGTTCAAATTCCAGGGCCGCCATTTCCGTCTTACGGACGTATCGGGCAACGTGGTCCACAAAATCTTGACCTGAGCCGCGACCAGAGGGAGCGGTCGTTAATCGATTATCGCGGAGTGGGCTCCGGCCCAGCAGCCTCGCGGCCCAAACCCGCATACTCCTCTTTCACCTTGATCACTTTGCTGTCATGGAACGTCACGAAAGTGATTTTGCCTGGGGGCGTGCCGTAAACCCAATCTTCGATTTCCAGCCCGTCCTTGGTCTCGCGCGATTTGTGGGTGGGGTGCCCCATCGCCAGCAGCACCTGGTCCCGGTCCATCCCTTCGAGCACACGCTTATCGGCAATCGCTTTCTTAATCGCGGGCGGAAGAGCATCCGCGTAAAGCTGGGTAGCGGAGTGCTTCTCGAAATCGAAAAGCGGCGAAAGAATCTTCTTCACCTCCGCCGATGTCAGCCCCGCCAGCGGCTTGTGAAAGAGGATTTCCAGATTCGTCCCTGTGGTCGGATTCGCGCCGCCATTGGAAACCGGGGACGTTTGCGTTCCCATGCCGATTTGCACACGATCGTACCAGTGCCGCCCGCTTTTCAACCCGCCGTTGATTTCCAGCGCGATCTTGTCGTCTTCGAGCGTCACTTTACTGATTTGTATCTGGTCGCCCATGCGCGCTGCGGGTCCGAACTGTTTTGCAGCTTCATCCCACTTGGCCTTGTCGTACTTGCCGGTTGATTCGAATTCCAGGGCTTTCTTCGAGCGCGGAAGCAGCGCTTTTACCGTTGCGTATTCGGCCATCAAACCACGCACCAGTTCGACGCGCTCATCGTAAGTCAGCTTATCCGCGCTTTGAAGAGGAACGGGCAGCGCCGCCAGCACCAGCATCAGCGCCGCGGCCGTCAGGCAACGCATTGGATTTATCCACAGGCTCGTCCACCAGCAGGTTGCGCTGTGGCCGGATCGGCACTTTCCATAGGAACACGAACAACGCGAGGAGCACAATGGAAGTCTCAATGCTCGCCTCGGGCCCGTACTCCCCTCCGCTCCACAACGCCCCCGCTTTCCATTGGAGCTCGTAACCTGTCACCCCTATTCTAACGCCGCTGAGACTCGTGCCGAAGAACGGTAATGTAACGTTCCAGCCGAAGTGCAAACCGAACGGCAGCCACAGATCCCGGCTTCGCCAGAATGCATATCCGAACAGCATCCCGAAACCCGCGGTGTTCACCAATCCCAGGTTCGAAACGTGAGGATTCGACGTGTGCATCGCGCCGAATAGCACCCCCACCGGCAGAATCGTGGTGAACGGGCCGGTGCTCCGCAGCAGCACTTGAAAACCATAACCGCGAAACAAAATCTCTTCGCCGGCCGCGCCCAAAATCAGCATTACGGTGATGAAGACGAAGGTGCGCCAGTGGCCCTCACTGGCATGGGCCTGCATCCTGGCTGCGCCGGTTGCCAGCGGTATCGTGAGCACCACAAGAGCTGCGGCTACTCCACCTGCCAGCCCCCACGCAAGGTTCCAACGCGACGCTGGGTTCCAGTGAAAACCGATATCGGCGAGTTCCCGGCCTTCGTAAATGCGCAGCGATAACACGTTGGTGAACACCGCCGCCATGAACGTTCCCAGCGCCGAACCGGCCCACAGTCCAATGAGCGACGCCAAGCCGCTCAGCACAATCAGCCAAAGACACAGCGCGAAGAAGAAGATGTACAGGCCAACCTGGAGCGCGATGCGCAGCGGATCGCCGTGCGCCGGCATGGTCATTCCGCGGCCGTGCCACCTTCCGCCACGTCCACACGACGCCGTGTTTTAGCGAATGCAGTCATGCTCGCTAGGAAATATCGAACATAGCACAACGGTGGAATGCGTTTTTCTTTGCGATCATTCGTATCCGAGGGCTGCCATTGGATCGACGCGCAGCGCTCGCCGCGCCGGAACGTAGTGCGCGGTCAAAGCCACGGGTGTTAAGGTCACTCCCACAGCGCCGAACGTGAGGGGATCTCCGGGGCTCACTCCGTAAAGAAATCCGGCAAGCAAACGAGCGGTCGCGAAACCTCCGGCCAGCCCGGCCGCTCCTCCCGCCGCCGGAAGGAGGGCCCTAATGTTTCAAATCAGCCAGGGAACGGATTCCAATGAGAAACGCCGCCAGCAGAAAAGCGCCGGCCGCGGCATAAGAGGCACTAAAAGGAATGGCCAGCCTTGAATTGGAGACCTGCACGAGAGGCGCCAGCCACCACGCGAACAAACCGAACAGCGCGACGATCGCCCCCCAGCCGACGAAGTCCAGAAGCTCGGGAACCGGAGACGGTCGCCCGGCAAAACGCTCCTGCTGCACTCGCCGTTGCACCGCAGACGCAAAGGTGCCCGTCAACTCGAGACCGGCAAGCTGAGCCGATAGCTGGGAGTCCACCCTGCGCAGCGCGTCGAGAAACTCGCGGCAACCGGAACATTGCGCCAGATGCGCATCCACGCGCGCCCGCTCTCCATTTGCCAGCTCGGCGTATTCCAGCAGCCGCTCCTCGAATTCTGCGCAGGCCATTTAAGCCGTGCCTCTCTCCATCTTACTCCGCGCCACCGCTTCTGCCAGTTCCTTTCGGGCCCGGTGCAGGTAGGTTTTCACCGTCCCCATGGGCCATTCGAGCAGGCGTGCCACTTCTTCATACGATCGCTCCTCCATGTAATAGAGCCGGAGCACCTGTCGATGCCGTTCGGGAAGTTGATCAAGGAACCGGAGTACGTCGATCTCCCCGTGGCGGGCAGGCGGTACGCTCGCTTCCTCTGCTGCCCGCGCCACGTTCGGTTCCTCTAGTGAGCTCTCTCTCTTAGCGGCCCCCTTCTTGAGCGCTGTCAGACACGCGTTCCGCGTAATGGTGTAGATCCACGTCGAGAGCGCGGATTGCCCGCGGAATCCCGGCAGTGCTTTCCAGATTCTGATGAAAACATCCTGCGCCATATCTTCAGCCAGTGCGGCGTCCCCCAGCATCGCGTATGCCAGCCGGAAGACCTTGTTTTGAAACTCCGGCAACAGCTTGTCGAACGCTTCCTGGTACCGCTTCTGATCGAGGCACGCGCGAATCTCTTGTTCCATGCCCGTTCAATGAAACCGGCGCACCATCGTCTGTTTAGACCTCGCCCCCTACGCAGAATGTTTCAGGCGGCCGTGAAACATTCGCCGGCTCGGCCTCAGTCTCAATGGCCAGGAGGTTTGTATGGGACTGGGACCGGAATTCGTCATCACGATGATGGTGTTGTCGG
>Ga0335070_10000395_pt1 | contig 49502 bp, 36 predicted proteins | sample Lox_Sample_13_FD_206722 | JGI IMG/M metagenome (GOLD analysis project Ga0335070, IMG submission 206722) | Soil microbial communities from Loxahatchee National Wildlife Refuge, Florida, United States - Lox_Sample_1.3 | ecosystem: Environmental > Terrestrial > Soil > Wetlands | place: USA...
AAACGGCCACCGGGCGGTTGAGAGTCAAGGCGAAGGCAAAAACGCCATCCTGAGCAGGATGACGTTTTTGCGTTGGGTTGGAAACTAAACCGTCTTTACGATTCGCATGCCGTAGAACGACCGCCACACGAACACGAAAGAGACCACGAAGAAGGCAATCGCCAGCAAATGGGCCAGCCCACTTCCGCTGGTCGCTGTCAACTGCACTGCAAGTTCAACTGCCAGCAATCCGAAGAGCGTGGTGAACTTGATGATGGGATTCAGCGCGACGGACGACGTGTCCTTGAATGGATCTCCTACCGTGTCGCCCACCACCGTTGCGTCGTGGAGCGGGGTACCCTTCTGTTTCAATTCGACCTCGACGATCTTCTTGGCGTTGTCCCAGGCGCCGCCGGCGTTGGCCATGAACATCGCCTGGTACAAGCCAAAGGTCGCAATCGAGATCAGATACCCGATGAAGAAGAAGGGCTCCACGAAGGCAAACGACAAGGTGACGAAGAAGACAGCGAGGAAGATGTTGAACATGCCTTTCTGCGCATACCTGGTGCAGATTTCCACGACCTTCTTGCTGTCCTCGACCGATGCTTTCTCGACGCCTTCGAGACGGATGTTGGCTTTAATGAACTCAACTGCCCGATAGGCGCCGGTGGTCACCGCCTGGGTTGAAGCGCCGGTGAACCAGTAGATGATCGCGCCGCCGCTAATCAGACCCAGCACGAACGGAGCGTGTAGCAGGGAGAGGTTCTCTTGCCCGTGGGTGAGGCCTCCGGTGAGCGCCATGATGATGGAGAAAATCATCGTGGTTGCGCCGACGACAGCAGTGCCAATCAGCACTGGTTTTGCTGTTGCTTTGAAAGTGTTGCCGGCGCCGTCATTTTCTTCCAGCATGTGCTTGGCGCGCTCGAAGTTGACGTCGATGTTGTAGTCCCGTTTGAGTTCGCCGGAAATGTTCGGTACCTGTTCAATGAGCGAAAGCTCATACACCGACTGGGCGTTGTCCGTCACCGGGCCGTAAGAGTCAACCGCGATGGTGACCGGGCCCATGCCCAGGAAGCCGAAGGCCACGAGTCCGAAAGCGAAGACGGCCGGGGCCAGCATGAGCGCACCGAGGCCCATGGTGCTCACAAAGTAACCGATTGCCATCAGCGCCACCATGGTCAGGCCGAGGTAGTAGTCGGAGAAGTTGCCTGCCACGAAGCCCGAGAGGATATCGAGCGATGCGCCGCCCTCCTCTGCCGAGGTGACAACCTCCTTCACGTGGCCGGATTCCACCGACGTAAATACTTTGACCAGTTCCGGAATAATCGCACCGGCCAGCGTCCCGCACGAGATGATAATCGCCAACTTCCACCATTGCGAAGTGTCGCCCAACAGGTCGGGAACGATCAGCTTGGAGACGATAAAGGTGAGTACGATGGACACGATCGAAGTGAGCCATACGAGGCTGGTAAGCGGTGCTTCGAAATTCATCTCGTTCGCATTACCATAACGCGCCCTGGCGACGGCCTCATTCAGGAAATACGCAAAGCTGCTCGATACCAGCATCATGATGCGCATTACGAAAATCCAAACCAGTAGCTGCACCTGGACCTTGGGATCATGGACGCCGAGCAGGATAAAGGTGATCAGCGCTACGCCGGTTACGCCGTAGGTTTCGAATCCATCGGCGCTGGGGCCAACCGAGTCACCCGCGTTGTCGCCGGTGCAATCGGCAATGACGCCAGGGTTGCGGGCATCGTCTTCCTTGATCTTGAAGACGATTTTCATCAAATCCGAGCCAATGTCGGCAATCTTGGTGAATATGCCGCCGGCGATACGCAAGGCCGCTGCGCCCAGCGACTCGCCGATAGCGAACCCGATAAAGCACTGTCCGGCGTAATCGCCCGGCACGAACAAGAGAATGCACAGCATCATGAACAGCTCGACGCTGATCAGCATCATGCCGATGCTCATGCCCGCACGCAATGGAATTGAGTACAGCGGATACGGCTTGCCGCCCAGCCCGGCAAATGCCGTACGCGAGTTGGCAAAGGTATTTACTCTTATGCCGAACCATGCAACACCATAGCTGCCGGCGATTCCAATCACACTGAAGCACAGAATGATGAACACTCGGAAGGCCTCAAAGTGCAGCAGCAGGCCGAAGTACAACAGGATGATGATCGCGATGAAGGCCCACAGAATAAGCAGGAATTTGCCCTGCGTCACAAGATAAGTCTTACAGGTTTCATAGATGAGTTCGGATATCTCGCGCATGGCCCGATGGACGGGCAGCTTCTTGAGTTGCATGTAGATCGCCAGACCAAACAACAGTCCGAACACACAAAAAAGCAGCCCAATCATCAGCAGTTTGTGGCCGTCCATGCCGAGGAAACTGACCGAGCTTAAGTCGGGGAGCTGGAGGCTCGCTTCGCCCCCAGTTTCGCTTGGCTGGGCGAATGCCATAGAACAGCTCAGCACCAGCAGCGTCGCCGCGCCGCCGAGCAGTCTGGCCGAACGGGAGATAGAATTCGATATCAATGACAGCCGCCTCAGAGTGGCGAGCCAGGTTTGCATAAGAATCCTCCGACAAAGCGCGCCGCATAGTACGGCGCCGCCCCATTTAGTATTCGAACAAGATTGCCTTCTCAGGTGATCATCCCCAATGAGACACCACGTGAGACCGGAGACCAACCGGCAGGATGGGCCACTTTGCATTTCGAGTTGGCGTTTCGAACGACCGCCACTGAAAATCATCAGCCAACCTGCACAATTCCCGGAAACGCGCTTCCACTTCAAGACAGAAGTGCTGAGGCTTGGCCGCGTCGGGAGCGTTTGCATGTCCCTTTCGGGAAAGTTAGTTCCCAATTGAGCAATGCAATACGAAGCGAGACTTTATAGCACGCCGAGAAAAGGCCGGTCAATCGCACACATCACCGGAGCGTGTGTCAGCCGGGAAGGCCAATAAGTGGTATGCATTACCGAATCGGCGGCCTGACAGCGCCTGCCGTTCTTGCGCACCGCTTACCGGGAGGCTACCCGGAAACGCCCCGCACCGTCCAAAAGTCATGGGCAAATTCGGGGTCCTTGATCAACTCGTAGGACATCCAGAAGTAGCCGCCAATCCCCCAGTGCGGGCCCCATGAATTTCGGACCAGAACTGCTCGCCGCCGATCGTCGTAACCAACCCCCATCACAGCGTGGCCGCCCAGGAGTTTCTCGCGTTTTCGATCTGGTTCCGGCATGATCCCCGATTTCTTTACTTCTTTGCTCTCAAAACCCTCATAGAGCGTGAATCCGAAGAGAAATGGACAGCCGTCAGCCAGGCATTGCTGCAAGTGCCGGAGAAACGACTTGTGACTCAGATGCCCGATGGGAATGCGGTGGTATTCGATGATCTTGTGATTGGCGGCTGCCGCAAATGCTTCCTTCGAGGGCTTGGCACGCAGGACCTTGGAATCCTCGGAATATGGCCACAGAGCCTCAGGGCAAACGCCGCGCTTGCTGACCGCCCTCAGGGCGTCACGCAGGCGAACCACGCAGTTTAAGCCTCGTTGCTTGGTAAGTGAGCGCTCATTGTAATATATAAACAGGCGCGAGGGCGTGATGGGCCGGAATCTCAATACCCTCTGTTCAAATGCATAGGCCGCTGCGACCGCATGGGCAGTGCACGTGCCGGGGTTGCCCTGGTCTTGTACCCGAGGGCAGTGTCGGCGAAGGTCAACTCGGCGCGGAAGCGGGCCGCGCAATTGGTGACGCTCCAGCGAATAGACGTAATCGCGCTCGTCGGGGATGTCTCTGGCCAGTACGTATCTTGAAGGTGTCATAGGATTGGGTGTTAATTCTGCCAGAGAGTTTCGCTTGCGGGAAGCGAAAGCGGTCTTGCCGGTTTTGACGCAGCAGCCATCGATCGCTACAATTAAGCGGGAACGATGCGCTGTCGACGGCGTACCGGCACTCCTCAGTAGCTCAATGGCAGAGCATCCGGCTGTTAACCGGAGGGTTGTAGGTTCGAGTCCTACCTGAGGAGCCATTCTTTTGGGCCGTTGTTGGGACGCGGCAGCTGCCTCGTATTTCGTTGGTTTTGCTGACGCCCGCTGAAAATCTTCCACCGCTAATCTTTGTGCTTGCGACCTTTTCCAAGACTTTACCCGCAATTCCACCGGCGACAGATGGCGCGTTCAGGCTGCAACCTTTCAACCCACAATTTCTATTTACTTCGGGGGCCGGGTAAGGGAGAATGTCCGACACTCGGGCCAAGTGACCGAAGGGCCAACGCATTTCTTGCTTGCGCCCCTGGGGTTCGATGGACACTTCATCGCATGATGTGCTTCTCGTGGGTGGCGGGGGCGCGGGTCTGCGCGCTGCCATTGCCGCCACCGAGGTCAATCCCAAGCTCAGGATCGCCGTAGTTTCGAAAGTCTATCCGATGCGGAGCCACACGGTTTCCGCGGAAGGCGGAGCTGCGGGCGTCGCAAAACCTGATGACTGCCTCGACGAGCACGCTTACGACACCATTTCCGGGGGTGACTGGCTCAGTGATCAGGATGCAGTGGAAGCCTTCGTCAAAGAGGCGCCCCAGGAACTGCTGCAACTGGAACGATGGGGCTGTCCCTGGAACCGCGAAGCGGATGGCCACATCGCAGTACGCGCTTTCGGCGGAATGAAGAAGCGTCGCACCTGGTTTGCCGCCGACAAGACCGGCTTCCACATGCTGCACACGCTGTTCCAGACCTCGCTGAAGTTCGATCCCATTACACGCTACGACGAATGGTTTGTCACCAAACTGCTGGTCGACGACGGACGAGTGATAGGCGTCGTGGCCATCGAGTTGATGTCGGGAAAGATCCAGGCGATCACCGCCAATGCCGTGATCCTTTGTACCGGCGGTTGCGGCCGGGTCTTTCCGTTCACCACGAATGCCAACATCAAGAATGGCGACGGCATGGCACTGGCCTACCGCGCCGGCGCTCCCCTGAAGGACATGGAATTTGTGCAATACCACCCTACGGGCCTGCCGTTTACCGGAATCCTCATCACGGAAGCGGCGCGCGCCGAGGGCGGCTACATGCTGAACAAAGACGGCTACCGCTACCTGCAGGACTACAACCTGGGGACTCCGGAACCGAAGCCCGTTTTGCGCTCGATGGAATTGGGACCACGTGACCGACTGTCGCAGGCCTTCGTGAAGGAGGAGCAGAAAAAGCGAACCATACAGACTCCGTATGGGGCGGTTGTGCACCTCGATCTGCGCCATCTCGGCGAGAAACTCATCAACGCCAAGCTACCGTTTGTCCGCGAACTCTGTCTGAGGTACCAGAATGTTGATCCGGTGAAGGAGTTGATCCCGGTAAGACCGGTAGTGCATTACATAATGGGTGGCGTGGGCACCGACATTCACGGGGCCACCCCGCTGGCCGGACTGTTCGCCGCCGGCGAAGTCGCATGCGTGAGCATCAATGGAGCGAACCGTCTAGGGTCGAATTCGCTGCCCGAGTGCCTGGTTTTTGGGGCTCGCGCCGGCAGGGCCGCAGCTGAGTACGCATCGCACCAATTCGTGACGAATGGCAAGGCGCTGGCCCAGGCGATTGACGAACGCAATCGGCTCGAGTCCGAATTCCTCAACAAATCAGGCGGGCGGGAGCGCGTGGCCACGATTCGCACGGAAATGCAGACAACGATGGAGCGGAGCGCCGGAATCTATCGTGAGCAGGTGTCGCTGACGGAGGGCGCCAACAAGCTGCGCGAATTGCAGGAGCGCTATGCCGACATCAATCTCGATGATCGCGGCCACACCTTCAATACCGAATTGGAGTCCGCGCTGGAATTGGGTTTCATGTTGGACGTGGCGGAGTCGATGGTGCAATGCGCCCTGCATCGTACCGAATCGCGTGGCGCTCATCAGCGGACGGATTTTCCAGCGAGGGATGATGGAAAGTTTCTCGCGCATTCGCTGGTGCGCCGCGACCCCGACGGAACGTCGCGGGTTGAATATCAAGGCGTGACCATTACCCGCTGGCCGCCCGGGGAACGCGTGTACGGCCAGCGGGCATCGAAACAGGGCCAGGAACACTAAGCGAGAGTGGCCAGCGGAAATGGCGGATAAGATCATCCTCGAGGTTACACGGTACTCCCCAGAGCGGGATACCGAACCGCATTTTCAGAGCTTCGAAGTGCCGGTACATAAAGAATGGGTCGTGCTCGATGCTCTGAACCACATCAAGGACAATGAGGACGGAAGTCTGACCTACCGCTGGTCGTGCCGCATGGGGATCTGCGGAAGTTGCGGCATGATGGTCAATGGCGAACCCAAGCTGACGTGCGCAACCTTTCTCACCGACTACGCGGACAAGGGGAGCAAGATACGCGTCGAGCCGTTGCGTTACTTTCCGGTAGTTCGCGATCTGGTTACAGAGCTGAGCGACTTCCTTGCGAAGCTCAAGAAGGCGAAGCCTTGGCTGATTCACGAACAGCAACCGCCACTTTCGGAAGGCGAGTTTTTACAGACCCCGGCGCAGTTGGATCGGTTCAAGCAGTTTAGCATGTGCATCAACTGCGCCCTGTGCTACGCGGCGTGTCCCGTTGTCGGGTTGGATCCCATTTTCGTAGGCCCGGCGGCGCTGGCGCTCGCCCAGCGCTATAACATGGATTCTCGCGACGAAGGGGCCGGCGAGCGCATCGCCGTGCTCGCGCATCCCGACGGCATCTGGGGCTGCACGTTTGTCGGCGAATGCACACGGGTCTGCCCCAAGCACGTCGATCCAGCCGGAGCGATTCAGCAATACAAACTGACTGGCGTGCTGGAGTGGCTGAAGTCGTTTGTGCTGCTCAAGGGCCCAGGCGGCAAACAGACGGGGAGCGCAACCGGAGGCGATTGAGATGGCGACTCGTTACACCGAATTTCACCCACGCTGGTATCGCCCCCAAGTGTCCGTGTACTGGTGGCTGGGTCAACGGCAGTATCTGAAATTCATTCTGCGCGAGCTAAGCAGCGTCTTCGTGGCTATCTTTGTGATGACAACGCTCCTTCAGTTGTATGCGCTGAAGGGCGGCCCGCAGGCCTACGCGGAGTTTGAAAGCAGCCTGCAGTCGCCGCTGGTCATCACGATGAACGCCATCGGGTTCGTGTTCATCGTGTTTCACGCCATAACCTGGTTTAACCTCGCGCCCAGTGCCATGCCGGTGCGGCTCGGCGGAAAGCGTGTACCCGAATTCCTCGTGGCGGCGCCGAGTTATGTGATGTGGATTGTGGTGTCGGCATTTATTTCCTGGCTGGTGTTGCGGTGACCCGGTCGCAGAGGCTAACGATGCCAAGGCAGTCGAATGAGGCATTCTTCTGGGTGTTGTTCAGCGCTGGCGGAGTCATAGCGGCGCTGCTGATACCCGTGCAGCTTTTCCTGTTCTTCCTTGCGATTCCGTTGGGCTGGGTCCAACCTCCAACGTACGAGCACCTGATGGTGCTGGTACGACTTCCCCTGGTGCGGCTCTATATATTTGTGCTGTGCAGTTTGTCGCTTTTTCACTGGGCGCATCGGTTCCGCTATACGCTGTATGACGGTTTGCGAGTGAAGCATCTCAACGAAATCATCTTTACTTTTTGTTATGGCGGGGCAGTGGTCGGAACGCTGGTAGCGGCCTATTTGCTGTGGACGATCGTCTAGCTCGGACGAGGCGCACGCTCTCATCCGTTTGGCATACAAAGGCACACGGCAGCCAGCACAGGAGGACCCGGTGGAATACAAGCTGAAAACAATCGCGAAGAGTGGAATCGATGGCGCGCTGTTTAAGGCGCAGCTGTATCGGTACCTGAACGAGCCCGAAGAATCGGAGTCGATTTGTCAGGATATCCTGGCGGCGGATCCGGAAAATCAGGCGGCGATTCGATTACTGGGGCTGGCCATCACGGACCAGTTCCGAGGCACGGCTGCGGATCGCTATGCCGAGGTGGAGACCACCTTTCAAGGCCTATCGGATCCCTACAAGCGAGAGTATTATCTCGGAATTCTGTGTGAGCGGCGCGCCAAGGCGCAGGCCCGAGCGGGCAGGCCATCACACAATTGGGTTCCGCTGTTTGAGCAGGCGATGAAGCATTTCGAGTCTGCGGAAGTGATCAAGCCTAGCGATAACGAAGAGGCGATTCTTCGCTGGAACCGTTGCGTGCGACTGCTGCAAACGGTTCCGGACACCGGTCGCGCAGAGCCGGTCAGTTTTGATGAGGACACGGCTCCGTTGGAGTTGGCCCGTCGGACTGCTAAAGGACCACGTTAGATTGCGTCGAGATACGCTGGCTCGACACGAACCAAGGTGTCGTGTGACAGCAGCGCCCGGAACACAGACATTCGGCCAACTAGGACCGAAAGGCCTTTTGCACCAGTGCGTAGCGCGCCGCGCCAATCAGACCCGAATCGTCATTGAGCACAATCTTGACCGGCACGCCCTCCAATAGGGGCCGCATACGGCCCTTGTCCAGGAAGGACCGCATAAACGCGGGCTCCTTGAGTTTGGGCACGATTTTTCCCGCGATGCCGGCCACAAAGACGCCGCCCGTACCCATGAACTTGAGCGCGCAATTGCCCGCCTCAGAGCCAAAAACGCTGACGAAGATCGAGAGTGTGCGATCACAAATCGGGGCCTTATTGGCGAGCGCCAACTCAGAGATCAGCGCAGGTGCGTCGGCAGCCGCATCGAGTTCTTCTTTCAACCAGGCAGGCTCTTCTTCCTTAGCGGTATCACGCAGAAATTCGTAAATGTTCTTCACACCCGGACCGGACAGAATCCTCTCGTAACTCACGTGCTGATGCCCGTACTTCTTCATGAGGTATTGCAGCAACTCGATTTCGACATCGTTCTTGGGTGCAAATTCCGTGTGTCCACCCTCACACGCGAAGGGGTGATGACGGAACCCGTCCCAGTAGAGTCCAGCCTCTCCCAGACCAGAGCCGGCGGAGACGACAGCCATATTGCCATCGGCGTCGGCCGCCCCTTCGCTGACGGTCACGAAGTCCTTCGACTCCAGGGCATCGATGCCGTAGGCGAACGCTTCCAGGTCGTTGATGAGGCCTACCGAGCGCAGTCGCAATTGCTCAGCAAGTTCGCGGGAATCGATCGTCCACGGGAGGTTGGAAATTTTGCTGCGTCCGCCCCTTACCGGACCGGCGACGCCGAAGCACGCCGATTGCGCCGGAATGCCCTCCGTCTTCACGAAGTCGGCAACGATCTCAGGCAATCCGTTGTGCTGTCTGCTGGGATAGACTTTTTCCACCACGCACTGCAGGCGATTGCCTGCTGTCTCGAATGCAGCCAATCGGGCGTTGGTTCCGCCAATGTCGCCGGCCAGTATCATTCGATCTTCCTCCAATGGCGGCCGTCGCGTTCCATCAGGTCGTCCGCATCTTTTGGTCCCCATGAACCCGCTGGGTAGTTGGGGAAGTTCCGCGCCGGCAGCGCCCGCCATACGTCAATGACGGGGTCGAGAATCCGCCAGCCGGCCTCCACCATGTCGGCCCGCTGAAACAGTGTGGCGTCGCCGATCATGCAGTCATAGAGCAGGACTTCGTACCCGGTGTACGGGTCCGTGCCGAAGTACTTGGAGTATTCAAAGCTCATCTCGACCGAGCCGAGGCGAAGCTGAGGACCAGGAATCTTTGCGCCGAACCCCAGAGCCATGCCTTCGTCCGGCTGAATCTGAATGACCAGGCGATTGGTCTGGAGTTTGTGCACTGGGGTCTGCCGAAACAACTGGAAGGGAGCACGCTTGAACTGGATGTTGATCTCGGTATGCCGCTTGGCCATGCGCTTTCCCGTCCGCAAGTAGAAGGGAACTCCCGCCCATCGCCAGTTGTCAATGTTAAGCTTCATGGCGACGAATGTTTCCGTCTTCGATTCGGGAGAGACCCCGGGTTCCGCGCGGTAGGCCTGTACTTTCTCGCCCAGCACCGTGCCTTCGCCGTACTGGCCGCGGATGGCCTGGTGCAGAACATCTTCCGAACTGAGCGGTTGAATGGCGTTAAGCACTTTCGCCTGCTCATCGCGCACCGCGTCCGCGCTGAACGAGGCCGGTGGCTCCATGGCGGTCAAACTGATGAGCTGCATCATGTGGTTGGGGACCATGTCGCGCAGCGTTCCGGCGTTGTCGAAATAGCCCCCTCGCAGTTCGACCCCCACCGTCTCCGCATTTGTAATGGCGACGTGATCAATGTAACGCCGGTTCCAGATCGGCTCGAAGATTCCGTTGCCGAAGCGGAACACCATGATGTTCTGAACCGTCTCCTTGCCCAGATAGTGGTCGATCCGATAAATTTGCTTTTCGGGGAGGATTTCCTTGATGTTGTAATTGAGTGCCAGCGCCGAATCGAGGTCGTGTCCGAAGGGCTTTTCGATGACCACCCGCCGCCAGTGACCGTTTTCCTCCTTGGACAGCCCCGATCGACCAAGCTGCCGCACAATCTCGCTGAAAAACTTGGGGGCCGTCGCCAGGTAAAAGAAGTAGTTCTGGTCGGTACCGAACTTCTGGTCGATCGTACTCAGTACTTCGCCCAGCTTCGCGAACGTAGCGGCATCGCCAAAGTCACCGCGCATGTAATGGAGGCCCTGCTGGAAGCGGTCCCAACCTTCGCTTCCGCACTCCTCCACATGGAGAAAGCGGGTTACTTTATTGCGAAAGTCCTCCACGCTCACGTCATCGATGGCGACACCGACGACCGCAAACTCGCGGGGCAACAGGTGAGCTTTACCCAGGTTATAGAGAGCCGGCACAAGCTTGCGCATGGTGAGGTCGCCGGTCGCGCCAAACACCACCATCGCGCAAGGACCGGCCGGTTTGCCAGCCTGTTCGAGTTCGTCATCAAGTCCGGTGACGGGAGACAGCGACATGTGGACCTCACACCCCAGTGGGCGCCTACAGTAAAACGCCCCGATGAGGGCTGTCAAGGCATGAGCGCATCCCAGGCAGCCGACGGCTGATCGAAGGCGAGTTCATCACCGGTTTTACTGCGGTGCCTCTGCGTACTATCATTCTTTCCAACTGTGAGGAACCTATGTTTCGCGGTTGGGTGCCGCTTTTGCTATTGGGCGTTGTGTGGGCTCAGACTACTCCGGAGCCTGCTCAGTCGAAGCCGACGAGGGGAACTTTCATTCCCGCCGAACTTACCACCACAGTTCGGGCGGAGTCTGCTCGCCGCGGCGATCCTGTCGCCTTCAAGTCTCTGGAGGCGGTGCTGCTTCCCAACGGAGTGGTGATGCCCGCCAATGCGAAACTGACCGGACGCGTTGTCGGTGCCGCGCCCATTCAGGGGGACAAACCTTCCTGGGTTGTCTTACTGGTGGAACGGGCAGAGTGGAAGCAGCAGAGCGTCCTGCTGCATGCGTTCATTTCTGCCCAAATTGATCTAACTCACGTGACCGCGCGCAACCCCCAACCAGGAGAAGCCATGCCGACGAATCAAAACCTGCGCCGCTTAGGGAGGGAAAGTGGCCGCGTTGCCCTGGAAAACGGCGTCGATATTTCGTCGTCTACCAGGCTGCCGCAGGATTCCAGTGGGGCCCCTGAACCGGCAGTGAGCAGCAGGTCACAACCCGTCAAGGACCTGCGTATTGTCCGTGACAAGAACGGAATCGCGTATTTGTTTTGCGCGAGTTCCAATCTCAAGCTACCCAGCGGGTCTTTGTTTGTGCTGCGCGACGAATCCGGCCGGGAAACAGAAAAGACTGCCGCAGACAATCCGCAGCCAACGCCGCCCGAGGCGCAGCGCTAGCGAACAGAATACGGCACATGCAGCCTCTCGGAATCGCCCCTCCGTCTGAATTTCTTAATTGAGCGCGAAACAGACGGAATGCATTGGCAAGAGAGGTGGGATTGCGTTACAAATGAGCTTCGTCTCTAATGGAAACTTTCGCGGCAAGACCAGTCGTCGGATCTGAGGAGTGTGTGAATGCAGCCCGGAATTGAATTGCAAAATTTCCTGCCGCCGCAGGATCCCGCCGAAGGACGTCAGTCTCCCTATCCGCATAGGGGGGGGGTGCGCCATGTCGTTGCCGTAGCCGGTGTGTGCCTGAGCATCATGTTGCTGTTCAGCGGCTGCGAAAAGAAAGAAGCACCGCCCCGGCCCGGGCCACCCGAAGTTTTAGTCTCTGAGGTCGCGCAACAAGACGTTCCGATCTTTCAGGAGTGGGTGGCTCAGTTAACCGGGTCGGTGAACGCCGACATCACGCCCAAGGTGGAGGGTTACCTGTTAAAGCAGGATTACCCGAACGGCTTCTTCGTGAAGACGGGGCAACTGCTGTTCGAACTCGATCCACGCCAATACCAGGCTGCGGTTGATCACGCCGAGGCGACCTTGGCGAGAACGCAGGCGGAGGTGGAACGCTATCAGAACGACGTTACCCGCGACACGCCGCTGGCGGCGCAAAACGCGATTCCGCAAAAGCAACTCGACAATGACATTGCCAGTCTGAATGCTGCGAAGGCCCAGATCCTGGCGGATAAGGCCGCTTTGGATAACGCCAAGCTGAACTTGGCCTGGACGAAGATTCATTCCCCGATTGACGGCATCGCCGGTGACGCCAAATCGCAAATTGGCGACCTGGTGGGAACCACCACAAAGATGACCACCGTTTCCCAGGTGAACCCAATCTGGGTCAACTTCAACATCGCCGAGAGCGCTTACCTCGGAATTGCGACCCGGATTTCGGCACTTCTCCGCAGCGGTAAGCCTGGAAACACTCCAGTGACATATATTCAGGCGAACGGAGAGGACTACCCGCGCACGGGGAGGGTGATCCAGGTCAATCGCCAGGTTGCGGCTGGTACAGGAACCATCCAGGTCACGGCCGAGTTTCCTAACCAGGACGCCATCCTGCGGCCCGGCGGCTTCGGAGCGGTTCGCATTCAAACGGGAGACCAGCAGAACGCGCTGCTTGTTCCTCAGCCCGCAGTCATCGAAGTCCAGTCGCAGTATCAGATTCTGGTTGTGACACCCGAGAATAAGGCCGTCTTCCGGCCGATCAAAGTCGGGCAGAGAGTCGGGGCAAATTGGATAGTCACCGAGGGTCTCAAGCCTGGCGAGCGTGTCGTGGTTGAGGGCATACAGAAGATTCAAATGGCTGCGGCCGCGAATCCGCAGTTCGTGAAAGAAGGAGTTCCGGTCAGTCCCAAGCCCTACCAGGCGCCGGCAGAAGCAGCGGCAGGGAGCAACTGACCATGTCGACATTCTTTATCAACCGGCCCATTGTGGCCATCGTCATCGCTATCCTGATGGTGATGGCCGGGATTGTCGCAATGGTTGGCCTTCCCATCGCTCAGTTCCCCAACATCGCCGACCCCATGATTCAGGTGAAGGCGACTTATCCCGGCGCCGACGCCACTACCATTGCGGAATCGGTCGCCACCCCCATCGAGCAGCAGATGTCCGGCGTAAGCGGTATGAACTACATGTACTCGCTCAGCGCAAGCTCCGGCGGCGGCATGACGCTCTATGTGGATTTCCAGCTCGGCACCGACGTCAATACCGACCAGATCCTCGCCCAAATGCGACAAGGTCAGGCTAACTCTCAGCTCCCTTCGGAGGTGACTCAGCAGGGCGTCATCGTGCAGCCCGGCACGACTGCCCCTTTCATGCTCCTTGACCTCTATTCTCCGACTGGAGCTTACGACAGCATTTTCCTGGCCAATTACGCCATCATCAACCTGCAGTATGCCCTCACCCGCGTCCAGGGAGTCAGCCAAGTCCAGATTTTCGGCGCCGGCCCATACGCTATGCGCATCTGGGTGAATCCTGACACGCTGGCCAATCTGGGGGTCACGGTCACCGACATCATCAATGCGGTCAAGGCGCAAAACAAAGTCAATCCCGCCGGCCAGGTTGGTGGGGAACCGGTTCCACCGGGCCAGCAATATACCTACAACGTCCGCGCGCCCGGACGCCTTCCCCGCTCTGAGGATTTCGAACAGATCGTCATTCGCGCCCAGGCCGATGGTTCCATCCTGCGGCTCAAGGACGTGGCCCGGGTGGATCTGGGCTCGCAGTACTACTCATTCATCGCACGATTGGGAGAGGTGCCCGAAGCCGGTAAACCGAAGCCCTCGCAACCCGCTGCACTCATCGCTCTCTATCTCACACCCGGCAGCAACGCCCTCGTCACGCGCGCCAATGTTCTGAAAATGATGGAGGAGGCCAAGGGCAGGTTCCCTCAGGGCCTGGAGTACATCACCGCGCTCGACACTACGTTGTCCGTCAGCGAAGGCATCAAGGAAATCGAGCACACGCTGGTCGAAGCGATCATCCTCGTCATTCTCGTGGTGTACATCTTCCTGCAAGGCTGGCGAGCCACGCTGATTCCGCTTATTGCCGTACCGGTCTCGCTGGTGGCGACCTTCATGGTCTTTCCCATGCTTGGTTTCTCCATCAACACCTTATCGCTGCTTGGACTGGTGCTGGCGATCGGTCTCGTGGTAGACGACGCCATCGTGGTGGTGGAAGCCGTCGAACATCACATCGAACACGGCATGACGCCCCACGACGCCTCCATCAAGGCAATGGAAGAAGTCTCGTCGCCGGTCATCGCGATCGCCCTCATCCTGGCGGCTGTCTTCGTTCCAACCGCCTTCGTCCCAGGCATTACCGGACAGCTCTACAAGCAGTTCGCCATCACCATCGCGATTTCGGTTCTGTTCTCGGCCTTTAATGCTCTCACTCTCAGCCCGGCGCTTTCTGCCATGATGTTGCGCCCGAAGAAAGAATCTCGCGGCCCTCTGGGAGCTTTCTTCCGCTGGTTTAACAAAGTCTTTGCGACTGCCACCGAAGGTTACGTGAACTGGTGCGCCCACCTGATTAATAAAGCTTGGCTCGCCTTCCTGCTCTTGGGACTGCTCATTTTGGCCGCGGCCTACTATGGCGGTCGCCTGCCTAAGAGCTTCCTACCCGACGAAGACCAGGGCTACTTGTATGCAGGGCTGCAACTGCCTGACGCCTCCTCCTTGCAGCGCTCGTCCGAAGCCTCCCGCGAAGTGGAAAATGTCATCATGCAAACGCCGGGCGTGAAGTATGTCAGCGCCGTCATGGGATACAGCATGTTGAGCGGCGTCAACGCCACCTACAGCAGCTTCTACTTCATCTCGCTGGAGCCGTGGGAGGAACGCAAGACGCCGGAAACCAGCTATCTGGGAATCAAGGCGCATCTGGCGCAAGCGCTCTCCAGGGTCCCGGCAGGCATCGCCTTCCAGTTCTCCCCGCCCGCTATTCCTGGTGTCGGAACCGCCGGCGGCGTCAGTTATGTGCTCGAGGATCGTTCCGGCAGCGGCATCGATTTCCTCGCCAAGAACACACAAATCTTCATGGCCGAGGCGCGCAAGCGTCCTGAGTTGGCAGGCGTGATGACGACCGCCCTGTTCGGCGTGCCCCAGGTTGGGGTAAATGTTGACAACGCCAAGGCCATGACTCAGCAGATTCCACTCAGCGATCTATACCAAACCGTACAGACATTTATGGGCGGATCGTTAATCAATTACTTTAACCGATTCGGACTGCAGTGGCAGGTCTACGTCCAGGCCGACGGCAAGTTCCGCAACAACGCCAATAATCTGGGCAAGTTCTATGTCAGGAATACGGCCGGCGAAATGGTTCCCATGGGCACGTTGTCCAACACCTATCCGCGCGCCGGCGCGGAGTTCGTCATGCGCTACAACCTGTTCAACTGCGTTCAGATCAACGGCTCAGCTGCGCCCGGTTACAGTTCCGGCCAGGCCATTGCGGCGCTGGAAGATGTGTTCAACAAGAGCATGCCATCGCAGATGGGCTATGACTGGATGGGCATGTCATATCAGGAAGTGAAGGCCGCGCAAGGTGTTTCGCCGACCGTGATTTTTGGACTAGCGTTCTTCGTCGTGTTCCTTATCATGGCGGCTCAGTATGAAAGTTGGACGCTCCCGTTTTCAGTGCTGCTGGGCGTGCCGATCGCTGTGTTCGGTGCCTTCTTTACGCTGCATCTTCGGGCGCTCGACAATAATGTCTACGCCCAGATCGGCCTCATCATGCTGATCGGCCTCTCCGCCAAGAACGCGATTCTAATCGTCGAATTCGCCAAGATGGAGGCTGACAAGGGCACCCCGATCAAGGAAGCGGCCCTCACCGGCGCGCGCCTTCGATTGCGACCGATCCTGATGACCGCCTTTGCCTTTATTCTCGGTTGCGTGCCTCTGTGGACCGCTTCCGGCGCCGGTGCGATCGCTCGCCAGACTCTCGGCACCTGCGTCATCGGCGGCATGCTGGCCGCGACTGTGCTGGCCATCTTCTTCATCCCAGTCAGCTTCGACGTCGTGGAAAAGTTTGGTATGTGGATCAGCGGCAAGAAACATGAGCCCCAGGCGGGAATGACTCCTGCTCCAGGAGAGGCCCATGACTAAGCTCAAGGTATCGCTGGCAACTCTCTTGGTTCTTTCCGCCTGCGCCTGCAAGGTGGGCCCAAACTACAAGCGCCCGGCCACCACGGTGCCGGACCAGTATCGGGGAACCGCTCCGACCGCTTCGCAGACAACCACAGCGCAGCCCTTTGCCGATATGCAATGGGCGGCCGTCTATGAGGACGAGGTGCTGCAAGGCCTCATCAAAGAGGCGCTAACTAACAACTACGATATTCGTATCGCAGCAACGCGGGTGCTGCAAGCCAACGCCAATCTGGGCATCACCCGTGCCAATCAGCTCCCGACGCTGAACGGATCAGGGTCGATCATCAACGAGCGTAATCAGCTCACAAATCTCACAACGGACAAATCGCCGACCTACGATACTCTCGCGCTGTCGTTGAACTACATCGTCGACTTCTGGGGCCAGTACCGTCGCGCTACGGAGTCAGCCCGTGCCACGTTGCTGGCAACACAGTTCGGCCAGGAGGTCGTGAGAGTTTCGTTGATCGATTCTGTGGCGACCAACTATTTCCTGCTCCGTCAATATGACGACCAACTGGAGTTCTCCAAAAAGACCGTCCAAGTGGACACGGAGATCCTGAAGCTCAACCAGATTAAATTCAAAGGCGGCGAGAGTGCGATCACCGATGTGTATCAGGCCCAGACCCTGCTGCAACAGGCCGAAGCTCAGGTCATCCAAACCCAGCAGTTCATCGAGCAGACGGAGAACAACATCAGCATTCTGCTCGGCAGAAACCCCGGGCCCATCGCCCGTGGTCTGCCCATAACGCAACAGTCCCATCTACCCGATGTGCCGACCGGCTTGCCGTCGGCGCTGCTCGAACGCCGCCCCGATGTCCGGCGAGCGGAAGAAAACCTCGTTGCTGCCAACGCCAACGTCGGGGTCGCCAAAGCGGCCTTCTTTCCTCAGATCTCGCTGACCGGCACATTCGGAGCACAGAGCACTGCCTTGACTAGCTTCCTGCAAGGGCCGGCGACATTTTGGGCGGTAGGGGGACAGGCCATTCAACCGCTGTACCAAGGCGGCCGGATCAGGAGTCAGTATCGCTTGGCTTGGGCGCAGCGTGATGACGCCGAGTTGGTCTACAAACAGACGGTACAGCAGGCCTTCGGAGAGGTGTCCAACAGTCTCGTTGGGTACAACCAGTCCCGGTTGTACCGCATGAAACTCCAGCAGCAGACGGATACCTACAAGCAGATGGCGGACCTCGCCAACGTCCGCTTCCAAGGCGGTGTTACCAGCTTCCTGGAAGTGCAGTATTACGAGCAACAGTACTTCTTGTCGGCCTTGAGCCTGACGCAAGCGTGGTTCACAGAGTTACAGAACTATGCTGCGCTGTACCAGGCGCTGGGCGGAGGCTGGCAGCCGTAACCAACGTTTACACGTTCCAACGGCACCGCATGCCTAGTTTGGCGCCCGAATGTCTGACCCGTCGTCGTTGACGTAGTATCCGCCATATCGCTGGCCATTGCGAAACAGGATCCGGACCCAGTACCTCACAGCTTCGTCCGTCACTTGGACGAATTCGAACTCGATTACCTTCCCGACTTCCAACCGGGCCGAGGTTTCGAACCCAATTCCTCCCCGACTCAGGTTGGTGCACACCCCCGGGTGATAGACCGGCTGGCCCTCAATGCCCAGGATCCGTATTGGCAGGGTTGTCAGTACGCGATCTTGCCTCCTGCGGTCCGGTGCGACTGGAATATGCACCCGCGGAACGCGGGTCTCGAGTGGATTGGCCATGGCTGACCTTTTAATCGGCAGGACATTGCTAATCCTTGAGTGAACCCCTCCTAGCCTGGCTGGCCGGTGTCTCCTCCCCTACGACAGCTCGTGACCACCAAACAAGCTGCGCGACGCTGAGCTTCGGGATACACTGGCGGCTTGCTAAAACAACTGGAGGACTACGCATTGGGAAAGCGGCTGTCTGCCCAACTACAGCAACTGGAATCGATGAAGCGCACCTACGGTACCCAGGGCGCCCGCACCTGCGAAGTAGTGCTGGCCAGCCTAAAAGGGGCGAGCTTCTCAGACGCAGAATCCCTGGTTCGTTTTCACGATACGTTGCTGTTTCTTCGTGCCTTTCCCCAAAGCGCCACCGTCGCCCGCCTCGCCGACCGCTTGCTGGCAGACCTTGAGTGGCAGGTGGAAAAGCTCTGTCAATCGTCCGATGCCGCCCAGCACCTTGATGACGAGGCCGTTTCCGGAATCGCCGGTACTGCCATGACCAATGCCTGGACCTTTGACTTGGCGCTGCAATTGGCTGCCCGCCACGCCTCACAACTGAGTGTGCGTTGGAACGTCGACGAGCGTTACCGCCAGATGGGCCTTACCCTGCCCGCTTGCCTCCCAATTCTGGAGGACGATTCATTTGTCGAGGCTGATACTCCCTACCTGCAGTGGATTGAGGCCGCCTCGCGACGCAGTCAGTCCGATCTCCAGTGGCTCATGCAAAATTTTGCCGGACTCGCTGTTTCGCCCCTGCTGCGCACCAGCCTGTACGCCGGTCTGGGCATCGAGATCGACTGGAACTTGCGCCGCTCCGCCGCCAGCCGCACCCTCGCCCGCCGGCCTGTATCGCAGCTCTTCTGTCATCGTGAACCGCTTCTGTTACGCAATCAGGTCTCACTCACACGGGACATCGCTGGGCCCCGTCTCGCCATTCGAAAACTCAGCCGTAGGGAAGGCCGCTCCATCATCGACATGGTGCAGGACGCCGTAACCGTGCGCTATCGCGAGCTGCAGGGCACGACGTATGGCGATCCCGCCCACGTCCTCCAGGCTGACGTCGGCCGGGGTGTCCAACTGTTCCTCTGGGGGCTGACCCCTGAGTGGCGCCTCCCCCTGCGCGCCTATTACGCCGGCTTCGCGCTGAAAAATGGAGTGCCCATCAATTACTTTGAGGCCATCGGTCTTTTTGAGTGGATGGAGATTGGGTTCAACACCTTCTACGCTTACCGCGAAGGCGAAACTGCGTGGATTTATGCCCAGTACCTGCGTCTTCTCCACCAGCTGTCGGGTGTCACTTGCATCTCGGTCTATCCCTACCAGCTCGGCAAAGACAACGAAGAAGCGATCAAATCCGGCGCGTTCTGGTTCTATCGCAAATTAGGATTTCGCCCAGGCCGGCCAGAACTGCTCGCTCTGGCCGAGCAGGAAGAGAAGAGGATGGCGCGCAACCCGAGCCACCGCACGTCTCCCGGTACCCTGCGCAAGCTCGCGGAAGGCAATGTGTTCTTCGAATTCGACGACCAGCCGATCGGTCGATGGGACACGTTTTCGACGCGGAACTTGGGACTCGCCGTCCAGCGCAACATGGCTGCCGTATATGGTGGCGACGCCGGCAAGATGCGTCGCCAGACCTCGGCTGGGCTCGCAAGACTTCTGGCAGTCGAGCCTGCTCACTGGAGCGCGCGGGAGCGCTGGGCGCTCGAGAACTTTGCGGTCGTGCTCGCTTTGGTACCGGGCTTGGCGCAGTGGACAAGAATGCAAAAGACGGCGTTGACCGCCATCATCCGCGCCAAAGCAGGACCGAATGAGACCCGCTACCTGCGGCTCTTGCAGCGGCATGATGCGCTGCGCGAGGCTCTGCTCAACGCAGCATCGGGTCATGCGGACTAAGGCATCGCCAACAATGACCCTCGAATCTCTGCCCTTTCAGACAGTCTCACAAGGGCTACTCCGGTGGCTTTGAAGTCACAGTTGTCGGCTTCGTGGCATCGGACGGCATCGTGTATTCCGGATTCGGGATTCCCATCAGCCACTGATCGAACCATCCCACGATGTGATCGAGGCGCTCAACCCGGTGCCAGGGCTGTCCTGAACGCGACAACTCGTGCGACTCGCCGGGGAAGTGGACCATCACCGTCGGGCGATGCATGTACTTCAGCGCGCGAAACATCTGCTCGCCTCCGCTTCCCGGAGGCGTGCGGTAATCGACGTCTCCCAGGATGAACATCATCGGCGTATCGACACTCTTGATATAGGTAATGGGCGAGCGCTTGATGTAATCCTGTGGGTCGTCGAAGGGTGGCGCCTTGAACCAGTTCGGCTGGAACAAGGTGAAATCTGCGGTGTACCACCACGATGTCCAATCGGAAATATCGCGCTGCGAGACGGCGGCGTGGAAGCGGTGGGTCTGGCCGACAGTCCAGTCGGTCAGCAACCCGCCGCCGCTACCGCCGGTCACACCGAGTTTGGCGCGATCGATGTAGCCGCGCTTGATGAGTTCATCGACGCCAGCCATGAGGTCTTTGTAGTCGTCGCCCGGGTAGTGGTACTGGATGATGTTGCCGAAGTCCTGTCCGTAGCTGGTGCTGCCGCGGGGATTCGGATACAGCACGAGGTAGCCTTTCGCTGCCATCCATTGAAACTCGTGATCGAATATCCATCCGTAGGCGCCGTGCGGGCCACCGTGAATGTTCAGGATCAACGGGTATTTCTTGGCGGGATCGAAGTTGGGCGGCTTCTGCACCCAGGCTTGTATCTTCTTGCCGTCGAAGCTGGTGTACCAGACTTCCTCCGGCTGGGTCAAATTGAGTTCGCTGAACAGCGGGCCATTGATATTCGTGATCTGATGCTGCGAGCCGTCTCTGCCGAGGACAAACAGCTCATCGATCATGGTCGGGGTCGAAACGTTCATTACAACAGTGTTTCCGTCGGGGGAGGGCGAAAAATCCTCGACCGCCTGGTCGCCGTGCGAGAGCTCGGTCACTTCCCCAGTTCTGGCATCGATGGAAACGAGAATGGCGCGGCCTTGTTTTGCGACCACGTCAAGGATGTGCGTGCCATCTTTCGTCCACGCGGCATGCAGCCCTCCGGCGCCACGCGGCGCGCGGTTGTCACCACCCACGCCACTGCCCACTTCGAAGTCATATTTGGTCGTCAAATTGACTGGCTCCGATTTCGCGGCTAAATCAAGCACCCACATATCGGGCTGCGAATATGACCGCACCGGCTGTTGCACGCTGCCGACGAAGGCCAGGCGCCCGCCGTCAGGAGACAGGGCGGTTTGACCAATTCCACCCAGCAACCCGCCCAAGTGCACGGTCGCCAGCAAAATCGGTGCACCACCAGAAGTTGGTACCGACATTATCTCTGTCGTCGGTAATTCGTAGTACGGCTCTGGATTGCGGTTGGTGTGGAAAACGATGTTCTTGCCATCCGGCGTGAAGTGCGGTTCGCGCTCATCGAAATCGCCGCTGGTGAGCTGGCGCGGAGTGCTCTTCGCGTCGGATCCCGCTGGTATATCCATGATCCAGATGTGCTGATGGTGCTTGGGGTCGAGGTAGCCGGTTCCGTTGAAGCGGTAGACGGCGCGGGTGATGACCCTGACGTCGCTTTCGTGTTCGGGCTCGCCGCCTGCGTCCTTCTTCTGCTTCTTGGCGAGATCTTCAGCGGTTGCATCGCAGAGGAACGCGATTTGCTTGCTGTCGGGCGACCAGATCGGGTTCGAGGCTGAGCGTGGCAATTCGTTGATGGCCCAGGCTTCTCCGCCTGACAGCGGCAACAGCGCTAACTGCGAAGGTAGCGGCTTGCGATCGCGCGTATCACCTCCTCCGCTGTCAGCCGGGCCGCGGACGAACACGATCCATTTGCCGTCAGGCGACCAGCGCGGCTGGGCGTCGTGCTTGCCGTTCGTAAGCCTAGCTGGCGCTTCAGAGCCGGCGGTTGCGATCATCCAGAGGGCGGTATCATATCCGTCTTTCTTCTCGTTGACGGTCACCCGCACGAAGACGACATGGCTTCCGTCGGGCGACGTCTGTGGGTCGCCAATCCACTGGAAATGGAATAGGTCCTTGTCAGTAATGAGACGCTTGTTTTGAGCGGAGGCCGGCAGGCACGATAGGGCGAGAAGAGCAACTACAATACAACGACGCATTTGAGCAAACCTCGTCAAGAGTCGGAAGTCAGTTATAAATGCACAGCAGCGCGATGTCGAGGAGAAGTGGCTACAAGTGAAATCGGAACGCTGATCGGCTTTCGCTCGATTGGTTATGATGCATTGCGGAGACATTCAGCGCGCGAAGAGGCGGTGACCGAGTGGCATATCAGGGGTTTGATCTTAAGGGCAAGTCGGCAGTAGTGATCGGCGGAACATCCGGCATTGGGCATGCCTTGACCTTGGGGCTTGCCGAAGCTGGCGCTGATGTCGTCCCCACTTCGCGTCGGAGCAACCTCGTGGAGCAGACGGTCGACGAAGTCCGGACGCTGGGGCGAAGGTCAGTGTTCTGCCCGTCTGACGTATTGGACCGCGCCAGCCTCAACCAGGTCCTCGCCGAGACGATCGAGGCCTTTGGAAAGGTAGACATCCTGATCAATTGCGCCGGACGCACGAAGCGAGCGCCAACTCTCGATCTGGCGGAGGAGGATTGGCACGCCATCCTCGAAACCAACCTCACGGGAGCATTGCGCGCATCGCAGGTATTCGGGGGCCACATGCTCCAGCGGAGCTACGGACGCATCGTCCATATTGCGTCAATTGCCAGCTTCGTGGCCCTGTTTGAGGTGGCTGCCTACGCGGCAAGTAAAGCTGCTGTTGCGTCGCTCACCAAATCGTTGGCGATTGAGTGGGGGCCGCGCGGCGTGTGCGTGAACGCCATCGCTCCGGGAGTCTTTCCAACGGACCTGAATCGGTCGCTACTGGAAGGCACGGACCGGGGACGGGAGTTCCTCGCCCGTATTCCCATGAAACGCTTCGGCGATGTAAGCGAGCTTTGCGGAGCCGCCATCTTTCTCTCTTCCGACTCGGCGAGCTACGTCAACGGGGAAGTACTGGTGGTCGATGGCGGCTTTCTTGCCAGCGGCGTGAATCAGTGAGTTGCTGCGTCGGTAACTGCTACCCCGGACCCTCGAGTACGACGGTGTTCAACCGCGGAGCCAGCGCCTGTACCAGGGCGAATGCAACCAGGTAGGCCGCGCCGGCAATCACAAACACCAACACATACGAGCCGGTGTTCTGCAGGATGTATCCCACGGCTTTGGCTGCAAACATGCCGCCAATGGCTCCTGCCATGCTTCCAAAGCCGACCACACTGGCTACGGCGGTGCGCGGAAACATGTCGGAAGCCAAAGTGTACATGTTTGCCGACCAGCCCTGATGCGCGCCCGCTGCCACAGCCACGACGGCGACGGCAAGCCACAAGTGAGGCGCTGCAGCCGCAAGCAGGACTGGAGTTGCCGCCAGCGCGCAGACCAGTAACGCGGTCTTGCGACTTCGGTTGAGCGTCCAGCCAAGTTTCAGTAGCACTGAAGAGATCCACCCGCCTGCGATGCTGCCAACCGTAGCTCCGGAGTAGATGACGAATAGCGGAACGGCCATGCCGCGGAGGCTGAGTCCGAACCGGCGGCTCAGGAAATCAGGAACCCAAAACAGATAGATGTACCAGACAGGATCCGTAATCGATCGACCGAGCGCGATCGCCCACGCCTGCCGATGAACTATGAGTCGCCGTAAGGGCACCTTTTTCGGCTCGGGTTCGGCCGGGTCGCTACGGACATATGCCAGCTCCGCGGCTGAGACATGAGGGTCTTGCTCAGGGGGGCGATAATATATGCACCAGGCCACTAACCAGATCAGGCCGAGCGCTCCGGTACCAATAAACGCCATCTGCCAGCCCAAGCGGTACGTGATCCATGGCACGACCAACGGCGTGACAACTGCACCAATGTTAGTACCCGAATTGAATATCCCCGTCGCCAGCGCGCGCTCTCTCTTGGGGAACCACTCGGCGATGGTCTTGATCGAAGCAGGGAAGTTGCCTGACTCGCCTAGGCCGAGGGCGAAACGCACCGCCGCGAATTGCGCTACCGAGCGCGCCAGCGCGTGCGCCATTGCGGCGGCGCTCCAGATCAGTACAGCGAGTGAGAAGCCTTTGCCGGTGCCCAACCGGTCAACGATCCGGCCCATGACCACTAAACCGACCGCATATGCCACGTAGAACGCGAGCACGATGTTGCTGTAGCCGATTTCAGTCCAGCCAAGCTGGCTTTGCAGAACCGGCTTGAGCAGCGCGATGACCTGCCGGTCCATGTAGTTGATGGTGGCGGCGCCAAACAGCAATGCGCAGATGATCCAGCGATGATGGGTTGCAGATTCGGTAGGGTCGGGCATTCAGAAGCCGGTGGCGGTTCGCAGTCGGTAGAGCGTCTCTCCCGCGCGCGGGACGACCTTCATTCCCTGATCCTCACGACGCTGCCATTCGTCGGTGTCTACGCCGTTCGGGTCGAGGTAATTGAGGTTCAAGGCGCGGCACCGATCTTCGGGGATTCCGGTTGCGAGGGTGACGGTGATGCGGGCCTCCTCGATTCCCGTCTCGGCATCATATGTCCCTTTCCCGTAAAGATGGGTGGAATGCGCCAGTACGCTGCGGGGCACATCCTTAAACTTTTGCCACTGCTTGAGGAAGAAATCGCGGCAGTGGTAGCCGATCTTGTCGAGATGTACTCCGTGGGTATAGCTGACTTCAGAAATGTGTGGCGCGTAGATGATGACTTCGCCACCGTCGACGACTGCGGGCTCCACCTTGTACATGCCTTTTGCAGCGGTCCACATATCGTCGTAGAGCTGGGGCATGACCGACAACACGCGTCGAAAGGGCTGATCGACCCAGACGATGTGTGTACGCCCAGAAAGGTTGGCGGCGGCGCCCCAGGCTTCTTTCGGCGTTCCGAAGTACATCCCCGAAACTTGCTCTCGAGTGACTACCAGCGCCATGCAGGCGACAGGGACCTTAACGAGGTCGGCGGCCATGTCAATCAGCTCGCGAACCGGCGTAGAGTGGGTGCCGATGAGCTCATAGCTTCCCAGTAGTGCACCCAGCCAGTGGGTCAAGCCAATGACCTCTGGACCGGCGACTCCCGGAAAAAGGTACTTGTTGCCGCCGGAGAAGCCGACGACTTCATGCGGGAAGACCGGTCCGCAGATGAGGATCTGGTCGTAGTTGAAGATCGTGCGGTTGATGCGAACAGGGATCGGTTCATCCAACAGTCCTCCGGAGATGCGGTTCACGGCGTCTTGCGGAATCCTGCCGATCTCCATGAATGTCTCGGCTTGGTCCCAGCGGTGGTTCATCACCTTGGATTTGCCGCAGGTCCCGTTCACGACTGGCTCGCCCACGAGAGATGACAGTTGCATGTCGCGCATCAGCGGATGGGTCCCTAACGCGACCAGAAAGTCACAAGCGGCAGCTATGCTTCCTATTTCTTCTTGCAGAAGCTTGAACATCAACGGCATGGGCATGGAGCGGGTGCTGTCGGGAATAATCACCAGAATTCGTCTGCCGCTGACTGGCATCTCGCCGGCGGCTACGCTCACGATCTGACGGATTTCATCCGAAGTCAGAGTACGGTCCAGGAATCCGTTGCCAGTTACCATGAGGAACTCGCCTGCCGCAGCCCAATGTCCGGGCAACAGCGCAGTCAAGTATTGTCGCACTCTCATGCCGTTTCTGCAGAATGGTTCTTGCAGCATGGGGAAAAAGCAGAGAGCATATGTGAATGCAAGAATTCATGGGCGACGACTTCCTGCTCAATAGCGAAACCGCGCGGCGGCTCTTCCATGAGCACGCTGAGACGTTGCCTATTCTGGACTATCACACCCACCTGAGCGCGGCCGACATTGCGGCAGACCGGCGGTTCAACGACCTTTACGAACTCTGGCTGGAAGGGGATCACTACAAGTGGCGGGCCATGCGAGCGACCGGCCACAGCGAGCGACTGTGCACGGGAGACGGCATACCGTACGAGAAGTTCATGGCCTGGGCGGCGACTGTACCGAAGACACTGCGCAATCCCCTATATCACTGGACGCACCTGGAATTGAAGCGCGCCTTTGGAATTAACGAGCTGTTGAATGTCACGTCGGCCCCAGAAATCTGGAGGCGCGCCAACGCCCTTCTCGAGGAACGCCTTACGACCCGCGCCATCCTGCGTAAATTCAACGTGGATGCGGTATTCACCACGGATGACCCGGTGGACGATCTGGAAGCTCACCGGCGCATTCTTGAAGAGGACAGTTACGATTGGCCCGACGGTATGCGGCGCCGCCGATATGGCATTGACGTGCGGCCGACGTTCCGCCCGGACCGCGCCCTGGACATCGGGCAGCCAGTCGTGTTCTTGCCGTGGATGCGGAAGCTGGAGGAAGCCAGTAATACAGAAGTTCGAAATCTTGCGACCTTCCTGGACGCACTCGGCAAGCGCCACTCTTACTTTGGCGAGCTTGATTGTCGGGCGTCCGACCACGGACTGGAGCAGTGTCCAGCTCGACCGTGCAGCGAAGAAACCGCGGGGAGGATCTTTGACAAAGCGCTTAACAAGCAGCCGATCAGTGAAGAAGAGCAGGAGCAGTACGCCACCTTTCTCATGCTTTTCTTGGCACACCTGAACTCCGACAGAAAGAATCAGTGGACCATGCAATTGCACCTTGGCGCCCGGCGAAACGTGAATCATCGCGCGCTGCATGCTATGGGCCCAGACACCGGGTTCGATGCGGTGGGGGATTACCAGCAAGGGGCGGCGCTTGCCAAGTTCCTGGATCTTCTGCAGCGCGAAAATGCTATGCCGGAGATGGTCCTCTACAACTCAAACCCAGCGGACAATCATTTGTTCGCCACCCTAGCCAACACCTTCTATTTCACGCCATGGGGTGAGGCACTTGACGGGCATCGTTCAGCACTGCAATGGGGACCGCCATGGTGGTTTCTGGATCAGAAGCAGGGGATCATCGACCAGCTCAATACACTGTCGAGTATGGGGCTGCTTTCGCGGTTCATCGGGATGACGACAGATTCGCGATCGTTTCTCTCGTTTCCGCGCCATGAGTACTTCCGGCGAATCTTGTGCGATCTGATTGGTGGAGAAGTCGAACGGGGCGAGCTGCCAGATGACGACGAAATCTTGGGCCGGCTCATCGCAAGCGTGTGCTACCACAATGCAGCAAACTTCTTCCGTCTCCGACCGCCAAAGGTCTGATGATGTGAGCACGTGAGCACCGGGAAGTTCGACGGCGTATAATTTCGGCCAAATCGATTATGTTAAGCCAGGTCGCGGGTTGTATGCCCACGGCTGTCGGCGAGGCGTTGCGAGGTCATCATGGAACCGAAGAATGCCGACAAATCTTTCACCAAGAACCGTCGTGAATTCCTGAAAGCCAGCGGAGCGATCACCGCGGGCCTGGTCGCAAGCAGCGCGTTGCCGGCGGCAGCGTCGACACTGCCTGCGCTTCCCTCGAATCCCGCGACGCCACACGCGATGCCAACGCGCAACCTCGGCAAAACCGGCTACCGCGTCGGCATTTTCAGTCTCGGCGGGCAGGCGGCCATCGAGCGTCCCGACAACGAAGCCGTAGCGGTGCCGATCATCGACAAGGCGCTGGACCTCGGGGTGAATTACATCGACACATCCTCCATTTACGGCGGCCCACAGCGCTGGAGCGAGCAGTACATCGGCAAAGTCATGAAGCAACGCCGTTCGCAGGCCTTCCTGGCCAGCAAGACACGCGAGCGCACCAAAGACGGTTCGCTTCGCATGCTGGAGGAGTCGCTGAAACTCCTCAACACCGATCATCTCGACCTGTGGCAATTGCATGACATCGGTTCCGACAACGAGGTGCAGCAGATCTTCGCTAAGGGCGGCGCCATGGAAGCCCTGCTGCAAGCCAAAGAGCAGAAGACGGTGCGCTACCTTGGCATTACCGGCCACTTCCGCCCCGAACCACTCATCGATTGCATTCACCGCTATCCGTTCGACACCATTCTGATGGCGGTAAATGCTGCCGATCCTCATCATTTCAGCTTCTCCGAGCAGCTATTGCCCTTGGCCGTGGAGAAGCAAATGGGAATCATCGGCATGAAGGTTCCCGCCCGCGGCCGCATCCTGTCGTCCTGGACGCCGCCGCCCATCGAGGCGCAGAAACATTCCTGGGAAGGCATGTCGGTGCAGGCGCCCACGCCCGGCACCCTCGACATGCGGCAGGCCATGTATTACTCGCTCTCGCTCCCGGTATCGACCGTCATCATCGGATGCGACTCGGTCGCGCAATTGGAGCACAATGTCCAGCTGGCGCGCGAGTTCACTCCGTATAACCAGAAGCAGATGGCGTCGCTGGTGCAGAAGGCTGAACCCGTGTCGAAGCAGGCGCTTTTCTTCCGCTTCTATGAGCACGCGTGAAACAGGGCATTGGTCGTTCCGTGCCGACTAGCTCGATGGCTTTTCGCGGGGCGGCTGCGATGCGAAGAAGTCCTGCTTGAAGCGTTGCGCGTAGTCGCGAATCAACTGTTCGATTCGCGACGGGTCCTGCGAGCGCAGGATCAGGCCCACGTGGTGTTCCTTCTTCATCCGCCAGACGATCTCCGGGTCGTTGTAGGCCGAGGTGTCCGGCCACTGCTGCCGCGCCAGAGAGATCAATAGTCCAGCGAAGTCATGTCTGGCTGCCGGAACCTGGTATGGAGCTTTTCCGCCCGCAATTTCCACCTTGGCCCACTCGGCCCAGAGATTGATCCCTGTGGCCGCTTCAACCAGGTCGGCAATGTGGGCCCCGCCCACGCGGGCAGCGGTTTCCAGGAAATACAGCTTGCCATCTCTGCCCTGAATGAACTCGCTGTGCGACACCCCGCGCACCATTCCGAAGGCCCTTAATACCCGCTGATTCAGAGCGCGGAGCGCAACCTCATCGTCCGAGCAATCGGCCAGCGTGCGCGTGGTGAAAATGTCGCCCTCATGAGACACGTCCATCGGGGGACGCCCGTACTTGCTGGCGATGGAGAACAGCAACTCGTTCTCGTAGGTGATGGTGTCAACGTGAAAAATGTCGCCCGGAACGTACTGTTCCAGCAGATAGAAGGACTGCTGATCACCCAACCGATCCACCGCCGACCAGAATTCATCCGCGCTGGAGATCTTTTTCACGCCGATAGATCCGGCCAGTGAGCGCGGCTTGAGCACCCACGGCGGCGGCACGCGTTGCAGGAAGTCGTGCAGCGTCCCGTAATTCAAAACGTGAATGAAATCTGGAACCGGCAAGCCCGCCTCGCGCGCCCTCATGCGCATAGCCAGCTTGTCGCGGAAGTAGCGCGCGGTTGTATCGCCCATGCCGGGTACGCGCAGATGCTCACGCAATGCCGCCGCCGTTTCCACGTCAAAGTCGTCGAGCGGAACGATGCGGTCAATCACCTCGGTCTTGGCCAGGTGGCTGATGCCCAGCAGCACATCCTGCAGCTTCCAGGTTTTGTCTTCGTCGGGGACGTAGAAGATGTTATCCAACGACTCACGGGGCCAGTTCGCGTCACCGAGGCTTTGAGACGTGAGCAGAAGCGTGCGGCAACCCTGTCGTTTGCACTCCTGCAGGAACTCAGTCCCCTTGAAGTAACTGGCAAGACACAACACCGTCAGTGTGCCCGCAGCCTGGGTGTTGGATGCAGCGGAATCCGGCACGGCAGCCTCCTCGCAATGCAGACCAATAAGGTATCAGAGTCGCCGACCCTCAGTACGGAGCGTGAGTGCCTTCGGCCGAGCTACCCGCCCCCGATGTCTGAGTTACCCTGCTGGGGCTCATGCTCCGCGCCCGCCGGTCTCCCGGAACAACTGCAGATTGGATCGCAAAATGATGCCCGGGTTCAGATAGTGAGTTTTCGGCAGCTCTGCGTCATGCAACAGGTGCTCGGCCAGGGCGCGCACGGCAATTTGACCCTGACGGAAAGGCCGCTGATGCATCGAGGCATCAATGGTTCCGGAGCGAAACAAAGGAACCATCTCGCGAAACAGGTCGGTGGCGATAATGCGCACCCTGCTGGCGCGCGTGGTGGCGGAAAGCGCGCGACAAACCGGCAGGCAGTTGACCGTGTTGATGTAGATCCCTGCGAGCTCCGGCATGCGCTTCAGTAGTTTGCGCGTTTTGCGAAAACTCTCGTCAGGGTCTTCGTGCCCCTCAATCACCGCTGCCACCGAGCCTCCGCGACAGTATTCCGTGAAGCTCTTAGTGAATCCTCCGGTCTTCTCGCGGTGATCGACCGTTTTCAGCATTCCTGTGATGACCGCGACCGCAGACGCCGGCGGGACGAACTTTGACATCAACTCTCCCGCAATGAGTCCATTGAGCCGGGGTTCGACGCACACAATGCACGACCGGCGGCTTTCCGGTGCGTCGGTCGAGACGCACACCACACGCGCTCCGCTCTCCTCGGCGGCATCGATCAGCGGAGTCATAGCCTCCGGGTTCCCCGGGGTGACGACGATGCCTTGCACTCCGGAATCCAGCAACCTCCGGAACGCCGGGCGTTCGCCTTTTCCGAGTTCGGGGACTGCCTCGAGCAGGAAGTCGATTCCACGGTTGGAGTAGCGTTCGATTTCCTCATGGATGCCCGTCCACATTTCGTTGTAGAAGTAGCGGATCTCGCGCGGGACGCAGACTCCAATGCGAATTCGTTTGCCCGTCGAAAGCGACCGCGCGGCCAGATTGGGCCGATAGCCGATCTTTTTCGCGACCGCCAGAACTCGTACCCGGGTGTCTTCGTTGATGCCGGGGCGGCCATGCAGAGCGCGGTCCACCGTGCCGATGGAGACTCCTGCCAGTTCCGCGATGAGCGGTATGCCGCTGCGCTTGCCTTTCATTGCGATGACGATCTCATCTCACGGCGTCACTTCCAGCGTTGTCGTCTGCAGGTCGACCGAGTTGGGGCCCACCATGATGATGAACTCTCCCGGTTCCACCACGCGCTTCATTTCCCGGTTGAAGAACTGCAACTCCTGCGGGCCAACTCGGAAGCTCACTGTCTTCGTCTCTCCCGGCTTGAGAGAAACCCGCTCGAACCCTTTTAGTTCCTTCACCGGCCGCGTGACGGAGCTCAACTCGTCGCGAATGTACATCTGCACCACTTCGTCGCCGGCGCGGCTGCCCGTGTTGGTCACATCCACGAACACCTTGGTCGAGCCTTTCGGCGGCATCGATGCCGCAGCCACCTTCAGGTTAGAGTACTTGAAACTGGTGTAGCTGAGCCCGTAGCCGAACGGAAACAGCGGCGACTTGTCGGAGAACAAGTATCCGCGCTTTGCAGTCGGTTTCGAGTCGTAGTAATCAGGCAGTTGTCCCACCGAGCGAGGAACGGTAATGGGCAAGCGTCCGGCAGGGTTGTAATCGCCGAAGAGGACCTCTGCGAGCGCGGTACCGCCCTCCTGCCCTAGATACCAGCCTTCCAGAATTGCGGGCGCATTTTGTGCGACAAAGTTAATGGAGTTGGGCCGGCCGTGAATCAACAACACCACCACCGGCTTGCCGGTGGCGAGCAACTGCTTCAGCAACTCATCCTGTCGCCCCAGCAGATTCAGATCGTCGCGGTCGCCCAAGTGGTTCTCACCCCACGCCTCGCGTACGGTCTGCTCGTTTTCCCCGACCACCACCACTCCCACATCGGCCTTCTGCAACGTTGCCACGGCGTCCGCAATGCGCTTCTTATCGAGCTCGGGATCGGCGGGAACGACCTTGTCGGCATTCCATTCCGGCTTACTCTCTGTAATGCGGCATCCTTCCGAGTACAGCACCTCTCCCTGGTTGCCAACTCGGCTCCTAATGCCCTCGAGGATACTCACGCCACGCCCCGGCGATCCGCTGTAGCCACCAAGATGGACGTCTGCCGCATTCGGGCCGATCACCGCGATGCGCTTCGTCCTGCCGAGTTCCAGCGGCAGCAGACCGTTCTGGTTCTTGAGCAGGGTGATGACTTCGCGCGCCGCTTGCAGCGCCAGTTGCTGGTGCTGCGGAGTATTGCTGACCTCCTCGGCCCGCTTGGCATCCACATAGGGATGGTCGAACAGCCCCAGCTCGAACTTGGCGCGCAGCATACGGACCACGGCCTGATCGATGAGCGACTCCGGTACCTGGCCCGAGCGCACCAGCTCCGGCAGGTCGCTATAACACTTTGTGTAGGGAAGTTCCACGTCGACGCCGGCGTTGATGGCGTACTTGGCGGCCTCGGTGCAGTTGGACGCGATGTGATGGCGGGTGATCATCTCGTCGATGGCGAAGTAATCGGAGACCACCAGGCCCTGGAAGCCCCACTCGTTGCGCAGAACATCGCGCAGCAGCCACACGTTACTGTGGTTGGGAATCCCGTCGAGTTCGTTGTACGAGGGCATGATCGTCTGGGCGTGCGCCTCGTGGATGGCGTCTTCGAAAGGAACGAAGAAGGATTCGCGAATGGTGCGCTCGGCGTAAGGCGCGGGACCGACGTTGGTGCCGCCTTCCGGCTGGCTATGCACGGCGAAATGCTTGAGCGTGGCGAGAACATGGTTGGCGTCAATCGAGGTTCCGCCGCCCTGCAAACCTTGAACCGCAGCGACACCCATGCGGCTGACCAGGTACGGGTCCTCGCCATAGGTCTCCTCCGTCCGGCCCCAGCGCGGATCCCGCGCCAGGTCCACCACCGGCATCAGACATTCCTGCACACCGCGCGTACGCGCCTCGAGCGCGGTTGCGGTGAAGATTTTTTGCACCAGTGCCGGGTCCCAGGTGGCCGCTAGTCCGATGGCCTGCGGGTACGATGTGCCGCCGTCGGTCGCCAGTCCGTGCAGGCACTCTTCGTGAAAGATCAACGGAATTCCCAGCCGGGTGTCTTCCAGCACGAGCTTCTGCACTTGGTTGGTGAAATCCGCCATCCTGGTGGGCGTCGCCGGAGCATGGTTGGCGCCGGCCACGGCCTCGCTGGGACGGCTGAACTCGCCCAGTCCGTTCTTCAGGGCCGCCTTGGCCTTGGCCACGTCAAGCTTTCCATCTTCGCCGACGAAGTATGACTCCGCAGGCAGGTGCTGACCGTAGTTCTGCCAGGTCGAGCCCAACTGCGCGACCTTCTCCTCCAGCGTCATGCGGCCCAGGAGGTCCTTGACCCGCTGTTCGATCGGGGCCGAGGGATTCTTGTACAGCGGAGTGGTCGTCTGTGCGTTGGCCGGCAGGGCAAGGCAGAGCACAGCCATTGCGAAGAGCAGAAGCCTTTTCATGAAGCGCCTCGTGGTGGAGGAATCGGTCGCGGGGTGCCGCACCCCAAATATATCACCGTTAACGTACACGATTTGACTTTTCTTTCATCCTAATCCGGGAGATAATCGCAGATGCAACTGCATCGGAACCGCTTTCATGGCTGCAAAACTGCTTGGAATTGACGTCGGCACCGGCGGCACCCGCGCCGTGCTCATCGACGGCCAAGGCAAGTTCGTCGCCTCCTGTACCGCCGAACACGCGCCTTTCGCTTCGCCCCAAACCGGCTGGGCCGAGCAGGACCCCCGTGATTGGTGGCGGGCAACCTGTGAATCCGTCCGGCAGGTCATCGCCGCGTCCGGCAGTGCGCCTTCCGACATCGCTGCCGTGGGTTTTTCCGGCCAAATGCACGGCGCGGTGCTACTCGACGCCTCCGGCGACGTGCTGAGGCCAGCGTTGATCTGGTGCGATCAGCGTACCGCCGAAGAAGCCCGCGAATTGACCGGGCAAATTGGCGAGGCCCAACTCATCGCCTGGACCTGCAACCCTGCTCTGACCAATTTCACCCTGACCAAGCTGCTGTGGGTGCGCAAGCACGAACCCCAGGTTTTCGAGCGTTTCCGAACCCTGCTCCTGCCCAAGGACTACGTCCGCTTCCGCCTCACCGGGAAGTGCGGCATGGATATGGCCGACGCTTCCGGAACCCTGCTGCTCGACGTCGCCCACCGCCGCTGGTCACGCGAAATGACACACGCCGTCGGTCTCGATCCCGCTTGCCTGCCGCCGCTCTTCGAATCTCCCGACGTCTGCGCCTCGGTTTCCGACGCCGGAGCCGCAGCCACCGGATTGCCGCAGGGCACGCCGGTAGTGGCTGGTGCCGGCGACCAGGCCGCAGGCGCTGTCGGACTCGGCATCGTCAGCCCCGGCGCGGTGCATGCCACCATCGGAACTTCCGGCGTTGTCTTCGCCGCCACCGACCGGCCCGCGCTCGATCCCAAGGGAAGGCTGCATACCTTCTGCCATGCCGTTCCCGGTCGCTGGCATGTGATGGGCGTGACCCAATCGGCGGGAGGGTCGCTGCGCTGGTTCCGCGACAATTTCGGTACCCTGATCACCGACGCGCGCGATCCCTACGATCGGCTCTCTGAAGAAGCGGCCGCCGTCCCGCCCGGTTGTGATGGAGTTCTCTGGGCCCCATACCTGATGGGCGAGCGCACTCCGCACCTCGACCCTCGCGCGCGGGCCGCGCTGATCGGCCTGGCTGCCAATCACGGCCGTGGCCACATCATCCGTGCAATCCTCGAAGGCGTCGCCTTCAGCTTGCGCGACTCCTTTTCCATCTTCGCCGAAATGAACGTCCCCGTGACCAACATCCGTCTCGGAGGCGGCGGTGCACGTTCGCCGCTCTGGCGCCAGATCCAGGCCGACGTCTACGGGCACGCGGTCGAAGTCGTGGAAGCCGAAGAGGGCTCTGCCTACGGCGCAGCACTGCTCGCCGGTGTAGGAGCCGGGACTTGGTCGAGCGTCGACGAAGCTTGCGCCAGCGCCGTCAAGGTGGCCACGAGGGTCAACCCTGACCCGCAAGCTTCGGCTCGTATGAACCAGCAATACGAAATATACCGCCGTGTCTATCCCGCGTTGCGCGAGATCCGCGGCAACTCAAATTCATCCGCGGTCGGCTGAGCCGCGAACTCATTGGAGGAATCATGTCACACGACAAGTACGATCCCCGGCCCGAACACAAGTTCTCCTTCGGCCTCTGGACAGTCGGCAACCGCGGCCGCGATCCCTTCGGCGAAGCTGTCCGCCCCACCATTCCGCCCAACGACATCGTGGCCCTGCTGGCCGAAGTTGGCGCGTGGGGCGTCAACTTGCATGACAACGACCTCGTCCCCATCGACGCCACGCCCGCCGAGCGCGACCGCATCGTGCGCGAATTCAAGGCCGCCTGCAAGCAACACGGCCTCTCCGTCCCCATGGCAACGGTCAACCTCTTCTATGACCCCGTCTTTCGCGACGGAGCCTTCACCGCCAACGATCCTGCCGTGCGTTCCTATGCCGTGCAGAAGACCATGACCGCCATGGACCTCGGCGCCGAGCTGGGCGCAAAAATCTTTGTCCTGTGGGGTGGCCGCGAGGGCACCGAGACCGACGCTTGCCGCCGTCCCGATGAGGCGGTCAAGCGTCTGCGCGAAGCGCTGAACTATCTCTGCGAATACAACCTCGACAGGAAGTACGGCTACAAGTTCGCCCTCGAAGCCAAGCCCAACGAGCCGCGCGGCGACATCTACATGGCCACCACCGGCGCCTACCTGGGATTCATTCCCACCCTCGCGCATCCGGAAATGGTCGGCGTCAACCCCGAAGTCGCCCACGAACACATGCCTGGCCTCAACGCCCTTCACGCCGTCGCCCAGGCGTGGGAGTGCGGCAAGCTCTTCCACATCGACCTCAACGACCAGCATCCCGGCCGCTATGACCAGGATTATCGATTCGGTTCTGCCACTCCGAAGGCCATGTTCTGGCTCGTCAAGTTCCTCGAAGACGTCGGCTACGACGGCCCTCGCCACTTCGACGCCCACGCCTATCGTACCGAGGACATCGAGGGCGTGAAGGACTTTGCCCGCGGCTGCATGCGCACCTACGTCATCCTCAAAGAGAAGGCGCGCCAGTGGAATGAGGATGCTGAGATCCAGACGATCGTCAAGGAACTCACGGCCAGTGACGGAAATGGCGTGGGCACGTACTCCTGCACCGGTGCACAAAAGCTGCTAAGCACCACTTTCGACCGAGCCGCCCTCGCGCAGAAAGGAAAGCAGTACGAACGGCTCGACCAACTCACCATGGAATTGCTGATGGGCGTGCGGTAAAAGCTGTTCATGCGCTTAACTTTTGTCTTTCATGCCCGGCGACAGAATTGCCTGTGCGTTTGGTTTTGAAAGGGCTCGTCTTCTCCCGTGCGGCAAAGCCGTCACGCGTTGATCGGTCGCGCGGATTTCCCTCCGCGCCACGTGATTCTTGACGAATGCAGTTCTCTCCACCTCACGCCCGCCCTTTGTGAGCGCGTACAATATCTGCGGAATCCAAGTCGTCGGCACCCGCATGACGCCATGGCTCAGATACCAGCAAGGAGTTTCGGCATGTCCCCTCCCATTCCTGAAAGCCACAAGGACCTTTTTGACAAACGTGCATTTGGCAGCTTCACCACCCTTATGCCCGACGGCAGTCCTCAAACCACACCGGTGTGGGTGGACTTCATCGACGGAAAGGTGATCGTGAACACCGCCCTCGGTCGCCAGAAGGACAAAAATGTCCGGCATGATCCTCGCGTTGCTGTCACCTTGATTGATCCCGACAATCCCTATCGCTACCTCGAAGTGCGCGGCAAGGTGGACGAGATTACCACGGAAGGCGCGGCACAGCACATCGACAAGATGGCCAAGAAGTACATCGGGCAAGACAAGTATCCGTGGGCCCGGCCCGGCGAACAGCGCGTGCTCATCAAGATCACGCCCCAGAAATTCAGCACAATGGGTTAGTGGACTGTCGGGCAGTTGGCGGCTAGGGAAACTCTGAATAGCTGGAACGGGTGGAAGAGCTTACCTTTAGTTCGGCGTCTAAGCCGCAGATAATATTCGGGGGCTCCACAGGCTGGGTCGAAAATGCAGTGCTGAACCTCTGCCAGTCTGCCCCGTATCCGGCATTCATTTCCATGAGAGTTCGCGGGCCAAGGGCCCTAAAAGACAGCTGAAAAACTCGCTTCGGGGTCAGACTTGTATCAGGGCACGACTTCAACCGTGCCGATAAGCCCATTATTTTTTGACCGTCCGCGCGGACTTCAGTCCGCGCGGCGCACTGGGTTGTGGCTTTTTCCCCAGCCTCTTTAGACCCGGGGTTGTGGAGCGCAGTCTCATTTTGAGATTCCCTCGCCGCAATTCGCTCTATTCACGCTTCTTTCGTTTCGGCTCGACTGAGGCAGCGGACTGCGCATCCCGTTCAAACCCATAAGGACAGTGCCGGCAACCCGACGTGCAGCAGTAGCCCCGGTCGCGCAGATACTGTTCGGTGAAGACCATCAAGTCCTTCTCCAGGTAATAGTCGATCCCTTCGATCAGCTCCCGCTCGATCACTGGGCCCCGGCCTCGCGCAATAGCGCACTGCGCTCCTCGGGATCGACCGCGACCCCGTCCCTGAACTTTACGTACCTTCCGGATATCGCCGGCACGCGCTCGCCCGGCACGATGAACCCCACGAGATTCAGCGGGTCGGCCGCGGAAACCACCAGCGTCTCACCGGTCGCCGGCAGGTTCCGCATGGCACGCAGCGACTCCACGGCCTCCGGCAGCGCGAACTGCTCACCCAGGAACCCACTCACGAAGCGACCGCCTCGCACCTCACCGCGATCCTCCAGCCTTCGAAACATCACAAGCAGCTCCCGCCATTTCGGCAGGTTCGACTCCCGGGCCAGCACCTCGCGGAACGCCACTCCATAGCGCCGCAGCACCATGCGGCATGTGGCCTCCACCGTCTTGACCCGGTCCGTCGGCTCCGGTCCATACAGCAGCGACCAGCGTCCCGTCGAGTGCCTTGGCTTGGTCACCTTTGGCGTTCCTCGGGTGGCGCGATGCGACGGAGCAATCAGCGATCGCAGGTTCTCAAATCCATCGGCCGTGACCAAGCCGGCTGCGACCAGCTCCCACAGCGCGGTTTCAATCTCCGCCTTCAGCCTGCCGGTTCCGCGCACGATGTCGGCGAAAAACGAAGCACCGCGGCGCCGCAAGAATGTCGCTACTTCCTTCGCGCCATCGGTCAGCACCCGCTCTTCGGCCGTGGAATCGTCGGGATCGCGCGGCCGCATCCAGTCCGAATCTTCCCTCACGAAGAACGTAATTGGCGCGACGCTGGTGGGAACCACGCGCCTGCGCCCGCTGCCCGGCTCCTCCAACGTTGCCGGATGCGGTGACAGACGTCCCCACCCCACGGCTCCGATCAGGCAGAGCTGGTCCAGCACCGCCGGGTCGTAGTCATTGACGCGCGGCCGCAGCACCTGCTTCTCCCAAGCAATCGCCGGGATCTCGAACCCCTGCAGTTGCCGGATGACCTCCAGCAGTCCGCGCTCTCTGCTCAGTTGAGAATTTGGAGCCACATGCTGCCATCGCAGCAGCCAACGCATGAACTGCGCCGCCGTGACCGGCTCCACCTGCTTGCGCAGCGTCGCCACGGTCAGGTGATGAATCCGCGCCAGCAGCCGGCGGTCGCACCACTCCACATTCATCAGCTCGTCGCCGTTAGCGCAATCTCCCTGGGTGCCCGACCCTTGTCGCCCGTCGTTGGCGACAGGCTGGGAAGCAAAGCCGGTAAAGTTTCCCCGCAGCGTCGAGCCGCTCGCCTCCATGCGCAGCAACGTCCGCGCGACGTCGCCAGTCGGCAGTCCCACCAGACAGCCCAGCGCGGTCGCGCTCGTCGGCCCCGAGTGCATCACCCAGCCCTTGAGCATCATCAGCAGGGCATCGTCGCGTGACGCTATTTTCGAAGGCAAGTGGGGGGGCTCAGTCTCAAACTTCGCGTCGGGAAAAACCAAAGCGAATTCGCGTTCGCGTTCGGACGCGACCAAATAGGTGCGCTCTCCCACCGTCGCCCGCACCACCCGCCAACCCTCCAACAGCTCCCCAACAAATGGGCGCCACCCTAGTGCGGCCACCCGCCAATCCGCATCAACCGGCTCCTCCGGCACCGCTACCAGGGTTAGCAGGGCATCGTGTAATTCCTCTGCATCTCGAACATCCGGAAGGGCTTCCTCCCGCACCCGCGCGATGGCCGTCTGGTCCAGCCGCCCCACCTCTTTCAGCACCGCATCCGGCAGGACGCGCCGCATCTGCACCGCGCGGGCCCGTCGCTCCTCCAGCGGAGCATCGTCGAGGAAGGCGTACGGGTTCGCGTTGAGAATCTCGTGCGAAAACTGCGAGGGTACCGGCGTATCCACCGCGATGCAGCGGATCGACCCATCGCGAATCCCCGTCAGCACCCGCCGCAGACCGTCGATGTCCATTGCCTCCGTTAGGACGTCCTTCATCACCTCATGCACCAGTGGGTGATCGGGGATCTTGATGTCGCCTTCGATGTTCTCGAAGCACGCCGCCACGTCAGGGAACACCGCCGCCAACAGATCGTCGCTTTTGATGCGTTGGATATAGGGCGGGACCTTCTTGCCGCCCTGGAAGCGCAGCAGCGCCAGCGCGCGGTTGGCGTCCCAGCGCCAGCGCGTGCCAAAGATGGGGGACGCCAGTGCCGCCTGCTCCAGAATCTCTTGCACCGTCTCCAACTGCAGGTAGTGAAACACATCGCTCAACGGAAAGCTGTGCTGTTCGGCCAGCGCGATGTTCAGGCCGTCGTCGGTAGCCGCTGCCTGCAGCTCGAAGTTGAACGAGCGGCAGAAGCGCTTGCGCAAGGCCAGCCCCCAGGCCTTGTTAATGCGCCCCCCGAACGGCGCATGCAGGATGAGCTGCATGCCTCCGCCTTCATCAAAGAACCGCTCGGCGATGATGGTGGTCTGCGTCGGCACTTCGCCCAGCACCGCCCGCCCGGCAACGACGTACTCGACCAACTGCTCGGCGCCCGAGTCATCGAGCCCGCAATCGGACTTCAGCCACGCTACCGCATTCTGTACTTCCGGGCTCGCATCCAGGCCGCGCTGCCTGATTTTCGGCTTCGGCCCATCCTCTGCGTCTGTCGCTGGCGGAGCCGGCAGTGGCGCCGTGTTCGGCAATAGCGCGCTGACATGTTCACGCAGTCGCGCCACATGCTGGGAGAGTTCATCCGTGCGCGCCGGGGCTTCGCCGCGCCAGAAGGGAATGGTGGGCGGGGCTCCATGCGCATCCTCCACCACCATTCTCCCGGACCTCGTCTCCACTCGCGTGATCCGCCATGAGGTGTTCCCCAGCAGCATGATGTCGCCCGCATTACTCTCGACCGCAAAGTCTTCGTCCACCGTGCCCAGCACGATTTCCTCGGGTTGCGCGACCACGGAGTACAGCGCTGAGTCTGGAATCGCGCCCCCGCTGGTAATCGCCGCCAGCCGCGCTCCCCGTCGCGCCCGCAGCTTCTGGTTGACCATGTCGCGATGCAGGTACGTCCCGTAGCGCCCGCGTGCCGCCGCGATCCCCTGCGACAGCATTTGCAGAATGCCCTCATACTCCTCATTGCTCAGGTCGCGATAGGGATAGGCGCGGCGCGCGCACTCGAAAAGCGCGGTCTCGTCCCATTCCTCGCAACTGCACATGGCCACGATCTGCTGCGCCAGGATGTCCAGCGGCTTCTCCGGTACGGCAATGCGGTCAAGATCGCCGTTGCGGATGGCATGCACGGCCGCCGCGCACTCGATCAGATCGTCGCGGGTTGTGGCAAATAAGCGTCCCTTGGGAATCGCTCCCCGCCAGTGTCCCGCGCGCCCAATGCGTTGCAGCGCAACCGCGATCGCCCGTGGAGAATTGATCTGGCACACCAGATCGACGTTGCCGATGTCGATTCCCAGCTCCAGCGAGGCCGTCGCTACCAGCACCCGAATCTCGCCGTTCTTGAGCTTTCGCTCCGCCGTCAGCCGCAACTTTCTCGCCAGGCTTCCGTGGTGCGCGGCCACCAGATCTTCACCCATCCGCTCACTCAGGTGCAACGCCACCCGCTCAGCCAGCCGCCTTGTATTCACGAACACCAGCGTGGACCGGTGTCCCTGCGCCAGTGCGGCGATGCGGTCGTAGATCTCGCCCCACATCTCATTGCTGGCGATCGGGCCCAGCTCCGAGGCCGGCACCTCCACCGCTAAATCGAGCTTGCGGCGATGCCCGATGTTCACCACCGCCGGCGACGGACGCCCCGCGCCCGTCAGAAAGTGCGCCACAACCTCAATCGGTTTCTGGGTTGCCGACAGCCCAATGCGCGTGGGCTGTCCGGCCAGCAGGTCCAGGCGTTCCAGTGACAACGCCAGGTGCGCGCCGCGCTTGTCATCTGCGACCGCATGAATTTCATCCACGATGACGGTCTGCACCTCGCGTAGAATGGCGCGACTCTTCTCCGCTGTCAGCAGGATGTACAGCGACTCTGGCGTCGTCACCAGGATGTGCGGCGGACGCTTCAACATCTCGCGCCGTTCTTTGGCCAGCGTGTCCCCGGTGCGCACGGCGGTGCGGATCTCCGGCATCAGCATCCCGCGCTCCGCCGCCAGCGCCAGAATCTCCCCCAGCGGCCCTTCCAGGTTCTTCTGGATGTCGTTGCCCAGTGCTTTCAGCGGCGAGACATACAGCACCTCGGTGCGATCCCGCAGTCTGCCATTCAGCGCCTGCCGCACCAGGCGATCAATGCAAATCAGGAACGCTGCCAGCGTCTTGCCCGAACCCGTGGGAGCCGAGATCAGGGTCGTTCGTCCTGCCAGAATTTCCGGCCAGCCCTGCTCCTGCGGCTCCGTCGGCGAACCAAACCGCGACAGAAACCACTCCGCCACCAAGGGATGGGCCCAGGCGAGCGAGACGGGGGCAGCTGCGGGAGGCATGTTCGGCATTCTAGCCGTTTCCGCGATTTTCGCCAATTGTTCGCTTAGGCGTTCCCGCGACTTCGTCTCGCCGCGACCGAGCACCAGGCAGCAACGGCAATTCCCCCGGCCTCTCGCCTGTTAAGATGTGCCAATGTCTGAGGAACGCGCCAAAAAGATCAAGCTCATCATCTTCGACGTTGACGGAGTCATGACGGACGGCACGATTTTCCTCTTGCCCGCGCCTGCGGGGGCCCCCGCCTCCACCGACGAGCATCGCGAGCGCATGGCCGACAAGGGTGGCTTCGGCATTTCCGGCTGCACCGTGATCGAGGCTAAGGGATTCAACGCGCACGACGGCACCGGCTTTTCCCTGATGCGGCTTGGCGGACTCAAGGCCGCCATCATCACCAAGCGCATCTCCGAGACCGTAGCCCTGCGCGCCCGCGACCTCAAGATTGAACACGTGTATCAGGGCCAGCAGGACAAAGCAGCGGCCTTCTACGAGATCCTGCGCAACGAGGGCCTCACAGCTGACCAGGTCTGCTACGTGGGTGACGACATCATCGACCTGCCTGTCATGCGCCTTTGCGGACTGGCCATCGCCGTCAAGAATTCGCGCGAAGAGGTGCTGCGCGAATCCCATTACGTCACCCCTCATGAAGGTGGCCGGGGTGCGGTTCGCGACGCCATCGAATACATCCTGCGTGCGCAGGAATCGCTCGAACGCGTCATCGACGAGTACATCCACTCGCGCAACTACGATCCAGCGACCAAGGTCCAATAGCGTCGTTCGTTACGGCAAAGAAAAGCCCTCCAATGCACAGGGGCGAGTTGCGCATCGGAGGGTTAGTCGTTTTCACGACCATTCTCAGGGTTGTTACCCATCCAAACCCCCGCGACGAAACGAAGTTTCGCGCTGGCTGCGAAAACCTCTTCGGTGTAGTCATACTGCCCGAAGCCCCGTCCTAAAACGGCACCTTCTAGCTATGGTTTCGAAACGGTTCAAGAATGCAGGGGAACCACAATCGACACGGCGACGACAGTCGCTTTCTGTGGTAAGTAAGAGAGAGTGCATGCGCAGGACACGTTGGTGTAACCTGTGTGTTCATTGCCATAAGAGCGGCCGGCCGGGCCGCCCAAACTGGGCCCATGGCGAGCTGAGGGCCGAAGAAGCAAATCTTGCGCGCACGATCAAGAACGGGTGGAGTTCAAGGGTGTTCAAAAAGAATCGCATCGTTACTTTCGGGTTGTTGGCTATTTCATTACTGATGTTGCCGGCGATGTCCGCCTGGGCAGCCACGATTGCTCCGCCCAAGAAGCCCCATTCCAAGCCACACCATGTGACCGAGAGCTCTGCGGCCCAGAAGAAGATGGCCCGCATGAAGCACAGCAGCCGCGCGACGGCGACCAACAATCGCAGTACGCACGTCACCATCACCACCGCGAAGAAAAAGACCAGGAAGACGAAATACTACGAGCGGTTTTACGCCAGCTCCTACGCCAACGATCAGGTCGACGGCGACATCGCCGCTGGTGAAGACCCGGTGGTTCGCGCCGCCGCCATTGATGCTCTCGGCAACATGAACGGCACCGTCGTCTCCATCGATCCCGACAGCGGACGCATCCTGGCGATGGTTAACCAGAAGCTGGCGCTCTCGGCGGGGGCCCAGCCCTGCTCCACCATCAAGGTGGCGGTTGCGCTGGCCGCCGTGAGCGAGAACATCATCAACAAGGACACGGAGATCGCCCTCGGCAAGTATTACCGCATGGATCTCACCACCGCGCTGGCGCACTCCAACAATGCCTACTTCGCCGCAGTCGGACAGAAGCTGGGTTTTGAACGGGTCAGCTACTACGCCCGCCAATTCGGTTTGGGCGAACTTGCCGGATGGCAAATCCCCGGCGAACATCTGGGAACATTCCCCACCGTCGAGCTTGATTCCAGACTCGGTGGCGTTGGCAAGATGTGCTCGTTCGGCGAGAGCATCTCGCTCACGCCGCTGCAACTGGGCGCGCTCATGGCGGCGATCGCCAACGGCGGGACGCTGTACTATTTGCAGCACCCCACCACTCCCGATGAGGTCGCCAGCTTCACCCCCAAGATCAAGCGCAAGCTCGATATCGCCTCCGCCATTCCAGAAATCACCGACGGGCTCTCCGGCGCGGTGGAATACGGCACCGCCCGCTTCCTCCGCACCAGCTTCATCGAGGAACCGGTGCTCGGCAAGACCGGCACTTGCTCGAAGAACGGCACCCGCTTCGGCTGGTTCGCTTCTTACGCCAACACCGACTACGGTCGCATTGTCACTGTGATCTTCCTGCAAGGCGGACGCCCAACCTTCGGACCCAAGGCCGCGGAGTTGGCAGGCCACTTCTACCGCAACCTATACGACCACGATTACTTCACGGTCAAGGCCACGGCCGTACCCGATCGCTCACCCGAGTCTGCGACTGCCGGCGTCAATCGCTAGCGAAGTTCCACGATCAGGCGTAGACCGAACCCGGCTGCAGCATGCCTTCAGGCACGCATTGAAACTGCCGACAATAAATCGGCTTCATTGATGGCTGCATAGGTAATGTCCAACCTTGCCATCAAGCGCAGCGAGGAATCTGCGTTTCGTTACTGGTAGCCAGGACATTTCTTTCCCAGCATTCAATAGCCGTTGGGGTACCGGTTCCGAAGTCCACACGAACTCTGAAACGGCTATAGGGCATGTTTCAAGCAAGAACCTGTGTCCGGGCGCAGGTTCAGCCGCGCCCTTGGCCAGCCCGTAAAACCTAAGCTTTCGCCACTCAGGAAACACGCTTCCTCCAGTCAACCGATTTTTGAAAGACTCTACTCTGGAACCACTTCAGTCCTGCTGGAGGTCATGCTTTTGGCCGGAGAGATCAGCTGCGGCTGGCTCGCCGGCAGACGCTGCATTGACTGGCTCAGGCTGCAGCTCTGCTTCTTGCGTGCCCCCTGCCGGCGGCTCAGAAGCCGGAGCGGCGTCCTCCGGCGCGGCCGGAAACAAGCCCGCTTGGGGATCCCCGAGCTTCTCAAACTCTTCCATGCTTGGCAGCTCTGTCACGCTGTTGAGCCCAAACCGCATCAGGAACTCCTTGGTCGTTCTGTACAGGATGGGACGGCCGATGACTTGTTTCCTGCCTGCCGTGGTAATCAACTTCCGGTCCAACAGGGTGGCAATCACACCGGAGCAATCTACTCCGCGAATTTCGCTCATCTCCGGGACCGTGACCGGCTGTTTGTAGGCAATCACCGCCAGGGTCTCCAGCGCCTGCAAAGAAAGCCGCACGGGAGGCTTTAGGCTCTTGGCGAAGCCCACCACAACGTCGTGGTGCTCAGGTTTGGTACCCATGCGATAGCCGCCCGCGATCTGCCGAATCTCCATCCCGTGGTCGGCTTTGCCATATTCCGTGGTGAGTTCTTCCAGGACCTGGTTGAGATACTCTTTGACGCGTTTCGAGTCGTCTTGCTCGCGCTCGGAATGCTGCTCTTTGCTAAGGTCCTGCAAAGTGGTCGTCTTTTCATGCGGGATGTCAGGACTAGACTTTGAGGCAGTCTCGACGGGAACTGCAGCCTCTGAGTCCGCGTCGCCATCAGCCTCGTCCAGGAGTTCAGGGGAAGGCGTAGAGATGGTTTCGTTCAGCGCCAAACGTGCTTCATCTTGTGCGCGCAACTCGGCGAGCACCGTCTCCCCGAGCAGCGAAGCAAGCTGGTTCAGCGTAACCGGGTCCTCGGTCGCGTAAATGATGGCTTCAACTTTGGCTTTAACGCTCATCGTTTGTTTGTCTTGCCCACGAACCTGGAGTTAGCGCCAGTCGTCCTTGATCGAGGGATTCGCCTCCGTAAGTGAGTCAAAGTTTACGTGCTTCTTCAGCACAATCTCGCCGAAGACGTTGTCCTGCCTCGCCAGCACCGCCTGTAGGCGGATCAGTTCGAGTATGGCCAGAAAGGCGCACACCAGCGCCGAGCGCGACCGCAAGTTCCGCAACAGTGACTTAAGCCGGATAGGCTTATCTTCCAATGACAGGCGGCGGCGCACATAGTCGATCATTTGCGCCACCGAGACATTGTCCTCGGCCACGTCGAAAGCCGGTTTGGTGCGCGCCCGATCGAGGATCTGCTGAAAAGTTTTGACCAGATCAACAACATCGGCGGCGAGCTCAGGTTCGGCCCCTTCGGCGTCGCGGAATTCGCTTAACGCAGGGTTCGTCCAGACCGCTTCCTCGATCTGCTGTTTCTGCAACAGCATTTGCGCCGCAGTGCGGAAGCGCTCGTGCTCAAGCAGCCGGCTGACCAGCTCCATGCGCGGATCTTCGATCGCTCCGGTAGCATCCGGATCCCGCGGCAACAGCATCTTCGACTTGATGTGAATGAGCAGCGAGGCCGTGTAAATGAATTCGGCAGCCACATCCACGTCAAGCTGCTTCATGTTCTCGACATACTTCAGATATTGCTCGGTGATGCGGGCAATCGGAATGTCGTAAATGTCGATGTCCTGCTTGCGAATCAGATCGAGCAGCAGATCCAGCGGGCCATCGTAAATCTGGCCAACGACGACGGAGAAGGCAGATTCATCGGCGCCTTCCTTGCGGGTGGCGGGCCGCACCGCCTGCTCGGGCACGGCCTGCTCGTTTCCGATTTGTGGCTCGTTCGACATTGGTCAGCGATCCAATGGCTCCGCCTTGGGCGGCTCGTATGAGAAAGACATGTTGGCTGCGGCCCGTACTTCTTCCATCGTGGATTTCGCCGCCACCCGCGCCTTGGCGGAACCCGCTTCGAGTACGTCCCATGCCAACCTGGGATTCGCTTCGTATTTCTCACGCCGCCCCTGAATGGGTGCAAGCACCTCCCACAGGCTGTCGGAGGCCCATATTTTGCACTCAATGCAGCCGATGCCAGCCGAGCGGCAACCCTGGTATACCTTGGCCATCGTCTCGGGGCTGCTGAAAATCTTGTGCAGGTCGCCCACGGGGCAGACATCAGGATTTCCTGGGTCACTCCGCCGCACGCGCGCCGGGTCGGTCACCATCGTCTTCAGCTTCGACCGTACCGATGCCTCAGGTTCACTGAGCAGAATGGTGTTGCCATACGACTTCGACATCTTGCGGCCATCCGTCCCCGGCAACTTGGCTGCGGGCGTAAGCAGCGGCTTGGGCTCGGGAAATACGACGGTACGCTCGGGATTGGGGCTTGCTGCGTCGATCTTGCGAGGATAGAACTGATTGAAGCGTCGTGCCACCTCGCGGGTCAGCTCAACGTGCGGTACCTGGTCCTCTCCCACTGGCACGAAATCGGCCTGGTACATGAGTATGTCGGCGGATTGCAACAGCGGGTAGCCCAGGAATCCGTACGTGCCTAGGTCTTTGTCTTTGATGTTCTCACGCTGTTCCTTGTAGGTCGGAACGCGTTCCAGCCATCCTAACGGGGTAATCATGCTGAACAGCAGGTGAAGCTCCGCATGTTGCGGCACGTGCGACTGAATGAACAGCGTGCTGCGCTCCGGATCGAGACCCGAGGCGAGGTAGTCAATGATGACCTCGAGCGAGCTCTGCTTGATATTACTTGTATCGGCGTAATCCGTCGTCAGAGCGTGCCAGTCAGCGATGAAGAAAAAGCAGTCGTAATCGTCCTGCAGGTTCACCCAGTTGCGCAAGGCGCCCACGTAGTTCCCGAGATGTAGTTTTCCGGTCGGGCGCATGCCGCTCAGGATGCGGCCCTTCTTGCTTTGCATGGAATCGGCCATCAAAATCTCAAGAGAGTATTGAGCAACGAGCTGAAGAAAACGAGAAATGGCGCTGCCATCGTGTCGACCACCGAGCATCCCACCAGAGGCAGCACAAACATCACGATCACCAGGCCAAAGTACCCGATGCGGTCATAAACCTTAAGCGTGTCGTAGGAAAGGAAGTGCCGGATTACATGGCTTCCATCGAGCGGCGGCAGCGGAATCAGGTTGAACACGGCCAGAATGACGTTGATCAGAATTGCGAGTTCAAACATCTTGGCCAGCGGCCCAGCCACGTCCGTTCCGCGAAAGAACGGCGAGACGGCCCCGCCCGTGCCGTGCAGGATCAATGCGAGACAGACAACGGCGACAAATGCGGTAAGGAAATTGCTGGCCGGCCCTGCGACCGCCGTGAGTATGTCATCGCGAACCATGTTGCGAAAGTTGCGATTGTCCACCGGCGTGGGTTTTGCATAGCCGAAAGGCGGAAAACCCATCAGGATCAGCATGGCGGGCAGGAGGATGGTTCCGAACAGGTCGATATGTACCAGCGGATTCAATGAGATACGCCCCATCATCTTGGCCGTCGGATCGCCCAGTCGATTCGCCATCCAGGCATGCGCGGATTCGTGGACGCTGATGGCAAACAGCAAAACCACGATCTGGAAGAATATGATGACCGCATCTCGTTGCATTGCAGTTTGCTATCGATACTACCATGCGTGCGGGGGAGAGCTGTTGATTCCACCAGCCTATTGCAGGGTTCGGCGGACCAGTTGGAGCATCGGCCTGAGCTCATCCTTATCCGGGGAGACGGCCGGTTGTACGGTGTGGCTGCTTGTCCCCGTACGCCTATCGCTAAAGCTGATGCGGGCTTCTGAGATTGGAAGCTGCCGATCAGTGCAGCTTCGCTTCCGAAGGGGAAGCGGCGATGGATTCAACCCGCGGCTTCTCCAGCGGGCCGGAGATGGTATAGGACGGTTCGCCCGGCCGCTCCAAATGGAAGTCGAGCTTGCGGGCAAAGGTTGCGCTGCCCTTAAGCGTATAGACCTGTCCGGGCATGTGAAGTTCGCACTCTTCGCAGCGCAGGGCGCCATCGCGGATGGAAAACTGACCCGTCAGGCTGGAGAACGTTAGCGGACTTGACATTCCTTCGAGCGCGACATGGCGGAGGGTGCCGCCGCTCCATTTGAACGAGACGGTTCCCGCGGCAGAGTCGCGCAGCGTTGCCGGATCGGCTCCGGCGAGCCCTAGCGTGTACTGCCCGTCCACCGTGCCAGTGGCCCACGGGTCGTGCATCAGGTTAGAGACTTGCGCCATAGCGACCTTCTTCACTGCGCCGGAGCCGAAGAATTTCGGAGGCTTGGCGGTGAAGTCGGCATCCCAATTGCCGGCGTGGTGCCCGCCGAGCAGATCGGCGCGGACGTCTTTCAGGCTGAGACGGCCACTGTCGATGGCCACGGCGGCGGTCAGATGCGAGGCAGCCAGAGAACCAAGCAGGACCCGATCCACGGCGATATGTCCTTGGGCACGGAGTTTCAGGAGAGCGTTTTCGTCCCGCTGTCCGAGGGCCAGCAGGTGATACCAGGGCCGGCTCTGCAAGGCTGGATTCAACAGCTGATTGAGGCGCTGGACCGAAACCTCGGGCGAGCCCAGATCGACCAGCAGGACACAGGTTTCGGGAGTGTCGCAAACCATCGGAAAAGTTGCCGAGCCGCTCACTGCCGGCCCGCCTCCAAACTCCGCTTTGACGGGATTGACGCTGACTTTCTGATCGGCGAAGGTGACAGTGGCCTCGGCCACCTGCAGGGGCTCCAGAATCCCCTGGAACTCCACGGTCGCTGCATGGAGTTGCACTCTGCCCGAGGGCGTAGGGCGTG
>Ga0335070_10000396_pt1 | contig 49500 bp, 45 predicted proteins | sample Lox_Sample_13_FD_206722 | JGI IMG/M metagenome (GOLD analysis project Ga0335070, IMG submission 206722) | Soil microbial communities from Loxahatchee National Wildlife Refuge, Florida, United States - Lox_Sample_1.3 | ecosystem: Environmental > Terrestrial > Soil > Wetlands | place: USA...
GAAGTGCTGCTGAAACCTGACCAGACCGACGAGTTGCGCAAACTGCAAGGCATCATCGGAGCCGACGAAAGCGCGGCAGTCGTACTCAAGCGCGTGCCATAAGGTTTCCTCGACCCAAACGATAGTAACCCTAGAACGTGCGGAATCACTGAATCGGGAACGTTCCCATTTGAGACTGGGAGGGTGAGATTCAGGACACGTCCGGCTTGCCTTTGTGTTGTTGCACTCGCCTCGTTGTTCCTGGTCTACCCGGCCGTTGCGGCGCCATTCGTCTTGTTCCCGAAAGCCGGTCAGTTGGTTTCGCCCGACGGGCAATGGCTGGTGCGCAATATTGAGGCTGAAACCGCGTCCACTGACTTCAATGGTACGTTTCGTTCGCTTTGGCTCTCCGAGTTGCGGACAGGCCGTTCGCGTAAGCTCTGCGACTATCTCGGAGTGGCAGCAGTGGCATGGTCAGGCAATGACACGCTTATCGTCACACAGTACGTCGGCAAAAAGAGTTCACGCGTGGCTGTGTTTTCTGTGACCGATCCCGATAACACCATTGTGCTGGATGTGCCCACGCTGAGCCGAATTGTTTCCGCTGAGCAACGCGCGCGCCTGCGCGAGAATGATCACATATTTATCGAAGGATCCCGCGCCGAGCCGCAAACCCTTTACCTGAGAGTCTGGGGATATGGGAAGCAAGGTTCGAATAGTTTTCGCTGGCAGTGCCAATATTCTCTGCGCGATGGGAACATCGCCTGTGCAGATGAGGGGCTTCAAACTAGAAGCAAATAAAGGCGCTTAGCAGCACAACGAAACAGGTCAGAAGATCGAATCGATATAGCTCTGCACCGAATCTAATCTGCCGTGCGCCTCAAAAAACGATTCATCGTCTTCATCGCGGTAATTCAGTCGATTCTTTTCCTCGCGCATTACTTCCTGTATGAAACGTGGACCTTCCGTTTCCAGCCGAGTGCCCGAGAGAACCATTTTTTGCAGATCGCTCTCAGCGCTCTTTCGGTCAGTTTCGTGATTGCGTCGGTGCTGGCTTTCTCGCAGACCAATCGCGCGGTGCGCGTGCTCTACAAAGCTTCAGCGATCTGGATGGGCTTTCTCAGTTTTCTCTTCATCGCAGCGTTGTTATCCTGGCTGACTTTCGGGTTTGCATCGCTGGCCGGAGTCGCGCTCGACTTCCACTCGTTGGTTAAGGCTTTGTGGGCGATTGGTTTTGCCTTTGGTCTGTATGCACTCTTGAACGCCGGTTGGACCCGCATTACGCGCGTCCGCGTCCGGCTTGAAAATCTTCCTGACGCATGGCGTGGACGGAAGGCGGCGCTGGTCAGCGACGTTCACCTAGGTCCGGTACGCAATCGCAGCTTTCTGCGGCGGTTGGTGGCGAAGATTCTCCGCGAAGATCCAGACCTGATCTTCATTGCCGGAGATCTCTACGACGGCACGGCGATTGACGCTGTTCGTGCCGCGGAGCCGCTTAACAAATTGACCGCGCCCCATGGCGTGTATTTCGTCGCCGGAAACCATGAGCAATTCGGGGATGACAGCAAATATCTGAACGCCGTAGCCGCGACCGGAGTGCGCGTACTCAAGAACGAGCGCGTGAACGTCGAAGGCTTGCAGATTGTCGGCGTTCCCTACAACAGCGCGACCTCGCACGGAGAGTTGGCTGCGGTGTTGCGCCAAGTGCCCATCGACCGCGATCGCGCCAGCATCTTGCTGACCCATGCTCCCGACCATCCGGAAATTGCCGAGGCCGCCGGTTTCTCGTTGCAACTCTCCGGGCACACGCATCTCGGGCAATTCATTCCCTGGAGTTGGATGGCTCGGCGCATCTATCGGCAGTTCGTCTACGGGCTAAGCCGCATCGGCAAGATGCAAGTGTTCACCTCCAGCGGAGCCGGCACCTGGGGACCGCCCCTGCGGTTGGGATCGAATCCGGAGATCGTGATGCTGGAGTTCGAGTAGAGATCGATTTTCAAATCGATCTCATCTTTGCGACCTTAGAGGGGCTCCAGCCCGGTGACTAGGTGGTTCCTTGTGCTGCTCGAACACCGGAGACGGGAGAGGTCGCGTCTGGCCAGGGCGGCAGTAGTTTTACCAACACCCACAATATGGCGAAAGGAAGCAACATGAGCACAATCGCTGTCAGCAATCCTTCGCGGGTGGCGAAACCCATCTTGTAGGTGGTGTACCCTAAGAAACTTTTTGAGAACAACTGCCCGCCGATAACGACATTCCATCGCATGGCGAAGATGCCGATCACGGTAAGACACCCGGCGACAGCATAAATTCGTTTGCGGGCAAGTTCGGTCAACCTCAGAATCTGCATCAGGCCAAGCAACACAATTGGGGTCACCGTGCCCAGCAGAATTTGTACGATCACTTGCGATGCCCACAGCCGGGTATGAACCATGAAGTCCAGGCTGCGGAAGGATTCGTCCGCCTCGTAAATGCGCTGGAGCAGATCGAGCATCTCCAAACTGAAGTCGATGACAAACGTGTAAAGCAGGTACTGCGCAATTTTATCGAGGCAACGGATATCGATTTCTTTGCCGCGCAGGCGCGTAGTCGCCATGTACAGCAACATGACCGCTGCAATGCCGGAAACCATTGCCGAGAAGATGAAGACAATCGGCATGAGTGGCGATGACCACCACGGATTCGCCTTCACGGATCCGAAAATGAAACCGACGTATCCGTGGAGCAGGAATGCGGAGGGAATTCCAACGAGAGTAATCAAATATCCGATGTGGTCATCAATCCTTAGAGAGCGTTCGCTGATGTTGTCGGAACCTAGAGTCAGGATGCGGTAAACCACGCGCGCCAATCCGCTTGAAGTTTGCGATTTCAATACGATGTCCCGCCGGTAATCCAGCCAGATCTCCAATAACAGCACCGCCATCAAATACCAGAGATAGACAAAACCGAACATCGCCATTGCCGACGATCGGTGCGGCGTCAGATACATTTCGAGCGAGCGCTCGGGATGACCGAGGTGTAATTGCAGGGGAAGTGGCGCAACCAGCAAGAATGAAAGCGCGGTCAATAGCGCGAGGCGATACGTCGGCTTGACGGCTTGCACGCGAAAGACGCGTTCGAGAGAAGCAAGAATGAAGGCTCCGGCAACCAGTCCGGTGAGGAAGGGATACAGAACGATGAGAACACTCCACTGGAGTTCAACCTCGTTCGGATACATGAAGCCTTCGACCGGGATTTGCAACTTGCCTCCTATCGAACCGAGCCGTCCATGCCGTTGTAGAAAACCTTTGCCCCGGTCGCCATATGGGGCTTCAACACTTGCACCGTATGCGTCTTCAAGTACTCATGAATCGGGTCTTTGGGATTCTTGAGATCGGCCAACTGGCGTGCACCCGTTGGACATACCTCACAACAGGCCGTTGTGAGTCCCTTGGTGATGCGGTGATAACAGAGCGAACACTTCTCCGCCGTGTTTGTCTTGGGATTGATGAAGCGGCATCCGTAAGGACACGCCTGCACGCAGTAGCGGCATCCCAGGCAATAAGTTTTGTCGACGAGAACCACTCCATCTGGCGTCACGAACGTGGCGCCCACCGGGCACACCTGAGTGCAGGGCGAATCCGCGCAGTGATTGCACAGCTTGGGAACGAAAAAGTTCTTGCCGCCGATATCGCTGGGAGGGAAACTTTCCTTGCCGCCATCGGGCGATTCCACATCCGGTCGCTCAATCTTCCAATCGGCGACGTGATATCGCTCGACCCAGGTGCGGAAATATCCGTCGGGGACGTCGTTCTCGGCCGAGCATGCGCGCACGCAGCTGCCGCAGCCAATGCATTTCGGCAGATCGATCAGCATAGCCCACCAGTGTTCTGTGAGCTTGAAGTTGGGTGCGCCTTCCGGCGTTCCGGCAAGCACGAATTTCCAAGCCACGGCCGCGGCCGGCAGTAGCACGAGCAGGCGACGGCGGTTGACGTCCATTATTTCTTGGCCTCCGTCGTGGGTTTCTTATTGTCGGCAGCGTCTTCGATCTTCGGCCGATGCGGCCGATGGCAGGTGTCGCAAGCGATGCCACTGGAGTGGTCGGCCGTCACGACTTGAGGAAAGTTTTTTGGCTTTGCCGTGTTTGCCTCGTGACAGCGGGCGCACAACACCGCTGTGTCCAGCTTCGGAGGCTTCACCGCGGCGGGATCGTCTGCATGCTTGGCCTGAGCGCCATGGCACGCTTCACAGGGCACAACCACGTGGCGGCCCAGCTTCTTTTGATCGACCACATCGGTGTGGCAGCCTTCGCAAACTTCATGTCCGGCGTAGGCAATCGGGCGGGCAGCGATTTCCGCAATCGCAGCACCGCGGTAATGGCCGTACTGGCCGAAGGTTTTTGGGACGACGGCAGCACGCAAGCCAACAAACACCACCAGCGCGATCACCATGATGACCGCGACACGGATGAGATGCTCGATGTCCTTGAACAAGGCTCTCTTTCCCGCACCAAGGGCGTTACAGGCGACGAAGGCGCTGTTCTTCGATACTGGGAATTTGGTGTTTGGACGATGATTGGGGTCACAACGGGCTGTGACCTACATCACTCTGCGTCCTATTTGCGGGAACAATCCTGCCGGTTCGCGGACCTGCGTTCCGGCTTATCATCTTCGTCATGAAGGCCTACTCACCCTACTCTCGATTCCTGTCTTGGATGCTCGTCGTTTTTCTTGCCACATCTCCCTGTCTCGAAGCCCGCGTGGAACCCACGCACGGCTTCGATCTGTTCTCTCAGGACGAAGAAATTCAATTGGGAAAACAGAATGCTGCCCAGGTGATGCAGCAGATGCCGGTGCTGCCCGATTCCGATCCTGTCGTCCAGTACGTTCAGAGGCTGGGCGCACGGCTGGCAGAGCGCGCTCCCGGCTACAAATGGCCGTACAACTTCCACGTCGTGAACGTGAAAGACATCAATGCGTTCGCGCTGCCGGGCGGGCCGGTTTTCGTGAATCTGGGGACCATCCAGGCGGCTGACAACGAAGCGCAACTGGCTGGTGTGATGTCGCACGAGATCTCGCACGTGGTACAGCGTCATGGTACGCGCGCGGCGTCAAAGCAGATGGGTGCGCAACTGCCGATCGCCATTCTGGGCGGCGTCATGGGCAACAGCACCCTGGCCAAAGCGGCCGAGATGGGGATTTCGTTTGGAGTCGGCTCCTACTTCCTGAAAAACTCGCGTCAGTCCGAGTCTGAGGCCGATCTGCTCGGCACTGACATCATGTATGACTCGGGCTATGAACCGCAGCAGATGGCCGTCTTCTTCGCCAAACTGGAGAAGCAGATGGGTGCCAGCGCCAACTCGATGATCAACCAGTTCCTGAGCGATCATCCCAACCCAGGGAATCGCGCCGAGGCGGTTAACGCCGAGGTCAAGACACTGATGCCGCGGACTTACCTGCCCGACAGCGCGGATTTCAAAGACATCAAAACGCGCGTAACGGGCATGACGCCGCTTACCTCCGAGCAAGTAGCGGCGATGCAGAAGCAGGGTAGCGTGCCCAACGGCGTGGTGCAGCCGGGATCGGACGTGACGCCTAGTCCAAACCTGAAGGTATTCACTCACAATGAGTACCAGATTTCCTATCCGGAGAACTGGCAGGTTTTCGGCGATCAGAGTTCGAACGTGACCATTGCCCCGCGCGGCGGAGTCTCGCAGAATGCCGTGGCCTATGGCCTAATGATCGCGAACTATCAGCCGGAGACGTCGGGCACGAATCTCGACAACGCCACGAATGAACTGCTGGCAACCATCAAGCAGTCGAATCCCGAGATGAAACAGATTGGTCGGGCGGAAGTGATCCGCGTGAACGGAGTTTCGGGGAAATCCGTCGATTTGATAGGGACCTCGCCGATCAAAGATGCGCAAGGGAAGGCCGTTGCAGAGCGGGATTGGCTGGTGACCCTGCCCAGGCGCGACGGCACCCTGCTTTACCTGATCTTCATTTGTCCGGACAAGGACTTTGGCTCCATGCGGCCTGCGTTTGAGGCGATGTTGCGGAGCACGCAACTGCGCTAGGCTCACCAAGGTACCCAACTCAGAACTGGCAAGCGGCAGCCGGCAACGGTCTTTCGGTATAATAAAAAGACTGTGCCCAAGTACTCCATCGTCGTACCGCTGCATAACGAACAAGAGAACGTCACCGACCTTTACGACCGCCTGAAAGCGGTCATGGAAGCTCATGGCGAGAGCTTCGAAATCGTTCTCGTCGACGATGGTTCCAGTGACCACACCTTCGCGATGTTGCGCGAAATCGCGGCCGTCGATAGCCGCGTCACAGTGGTAAAACTGCGCCGGAACTTTGGCCAGACTGCCGGACTGGCTGCTGGGTTCGACCATGCCCGGGGCGAGTACATCATCGCCATGGATGGCGATTTACAGCACGATCCCAATGACATTCCGCTGTTCCTGGAGAAGATCGCGGAAGGATTCGACATCGTCAGCGGATGGCGCAAAGTTCGCGTCGACAATTTCTGGATGCGCCGCATCCCCTCCCGCATTGCCAATTGGATGATGGCGAAAATCTCCGGCGTGGATATTCACGATTTCGGCACCACGTTTAAAGCCTATCGCCGCGACATCCTCGAACAAGTTCCGCTGTACGGCGAGTTGCACCGGTTCATCCCGGCGCTGGCTTCGTGGCATGGAGCATCGATCTGCGAAGTCGCGATCCGCAACGTGAACCGCGAACGTGGCGCGTCGCACTACGGCATCACGCGCACCTTCCGCGTATTTTTTGATCTGCTCACGATTCGTTTCCTGCTGCGCTACCTCTCGCGCCCGCTGCATTTCTTCGGCAGCTTCGGCATGATGAGCATCTTCGGCGGCAGCGCGATCGTTGCGTGGCTAGGCATCGAAAAGTTCCTGCGCCACGTCCACGTCATGGCCGACCACGGCCCGCTGATGATGGCCGCTCTCGGCCTGCTGCTCGGCGGATTGAACCTGCTGGCCATCGGACTGCTGGGCGAGATGCAGGTCCGCCACTATCACGAGCCCAGCCGCCGCGCCCCATACTCGGTCGACCGCGTTCTCCGCGCGCAAAACGAAGAGCACAGCGTTTCGGAATAATCGCGAATCAAGACTGCCGCTCCGACACGCTGAACGTTCCCACAATACCCCAGAAATTCGCCCGCGATGTTGTGCATGGGCGTGCCTTGCACGTGTACCCAGATGGCAGCGCAATCCTTCCGGCGCAGCCGCAAATGGAAGGGAGTCGCCTCTCCACGCTGCTTGCTTTCACACGGGCGCCATGCCGCGTCAACATCTTCCGGGAATAAGTAGTCAAAGGATGGTTTACCGACTATTTCATACGGCTGCGTGCCCAGAACTCCGCCATGGCGGCATTGGCGTATAGGGTGTGTGCCTCCGCGTCGATAATCCAGATGCCGTCCGCTTGCTTCTCGGTCATTCGCTCTTCAGAAATACTATCGGGCGCAAGCTCTCGTCAGCGCGGGTAGTGTCTCAGTTTCAACTTTGGGCGGATTCATAAAACTCGTCGAATTACGCCAGCAATGGCAGCTGGGTTGACCGATCACGTTTGGACGCTTGACGAAATCGCTGCCCTAGCGGACTAATTGATAAATGCGCGCAAAGATCACATTCGTTGAGGAAACGTATCGCGGCGAAACGATCATTCGCCAAGCCGTGCTTACGGACAAGTCGGCGAAGAGGCTCACGAAGGGAAGGGCTGCAAAAATCCTAGCCCGTGCATACCCAGAACTGAAACTCACAGACAAGATAATACTGATCGATACTGAGCGAGGATGGAGCGCTGTAAAGGTAATCCAGCCCCGCAAGGGCGTATGGCTTCATGTTTACGTTGCCGAACTTTCAAACTGAGACACTACCGCAACGCGCCCGAAATCAATGTCGACGGTGCGACTGGGCGGTATAATGTGCCGTTTGCCTTTTTTCAGGAGTTTTTCCGCATGGAGAGAGCCATCCAACACGAATTGCAACTTGCCCGCCGTATGTCGCGCCTCGGCACCGAGACCGCGTTCGAAGTTCTGAATAAAGCCCGCGCCCTGGAGCGCCAGGGCAAGAGCATCATTCACCTGGAAATTGGCGAACCCGATTTCGATACGCCCGCGAACGTGATCGAAGCCGGCGCCAAGGCCATGCGCGGCGGATGGACTCACTACGGCCCCTCCGCCGGTTTGCCCGAACTGCGACAGACATTGGCCGACTATGTGAGCCGCACTCGCGGCATTAAAGTCACGCCTGAAGAAGTCGTGGTGGTTCCTGGCGGCAAGCCCATCATTTTCTTCACGATCCTGTCGCTGATTGATGAAGGGGATGAGGTCATCTATCCCAACCCCGGTTTCCCTATCTACGAGTCGATGATTCACTACGTCGGCGGCCGCGCTGTCCCCATCCAACTGCGGGAAGAGCGTGACTTTTCGCTCGACGTCAACGAACTCGCCTCGCTCATCAACGACCGCACCAAGCTCATCATCATCAACTCTCCCCAAAATCCAACCGGCGGAGTTCTGGAGTGCGCGGATATCGAGAAGATCGCCCGAGCCATCGGCGATCGCAACATCATGGTGCTGTCGGACGAAATCTACAGCCGCCTGTTGTTCGACGGTGGGCAGCACTTCTCCATCATGTCGATTCCCGGTATGCAGGAACGAACTATCCTGCTCGATGGATTCTCCAAGACCTACGCGATGACGGGATGGCGCATGGGCTACGGAGTCATGCGTCCGGATCTGGCCGCGCACATGACGCGTCTGATGACGAACTCCAATTCCTGCACCGCCAGTTTCACGCAGGTCGCGGGGATCGAAGCCATCAAGGGCGATCAGAGTTCGGTCGATCACATGCGCGATGAGTTCCAGAGCCGCCGCGATGTCTTCGTTGCCGGTCTGAATAAGATCAAAGGCTTTTCCTGCCGCATGCCCAAAGGTGCCTTCTATGTTTTCCCCAACATCACAAAAACGGGATGGAAGTCGAAGCCGTTGGCAGACGCACTGCTCGAACAGGCTGGGGTGGCCGCACTGAGCGGCACATCATTCGGAGAGTTCGGCGAAGGCTATTTGCGCTTCAGTGTAGCCAATTCCTTGGAGAATCTGCAGCAAGCCCTCGACCGCATCGATCAGTGGACGAAGAAGAATTTGTGAATGCAGAAGCTAGAAGTCAGAATGAAGAAGTAAGGATGCAGAACGAGAATCTCTGCGCTTTTACTTCTTCATTCTGACTTCTAACTTCTGCCTTCGCATCCCTGCGGACAGCTTATGTTAAAGAAACCAAAAAGGAATCCCTCAGCCTCCCGTATCCACGCCCCCGGCTATGGTTTCCCGACCAGCAGCAAGGGCCTATTGCCGTGGTCGTGGGCCGAGCAGCGCCTCAAGAAATCCCACAACTACTGGATCACCACCGTGAAGCCTGACGGCTCGCCGCACGTCATGGTCGTGTGGGCTCTCTGGCAAGATGGACGCCTGCTCTTCAGCACCGGCAGCACTTCGCGCAAGGCACGCAACCTGAAAGCGAACGCCAACTGCGTGATGTCGACCGAACACGCGCACGAAGCGATCATCGTCGAAGGCACCGCCGAGATCGCCGACGTTCCCGCTCGGCGAAAATTCCTCTCTAACTACGCTCGCAAATACGACTGGGACATGTCGTCCATGAAGGCCGACATCCTGTCGATGAAAGAGCCAGTATTCGCAGTTCGACCACGCGTGGTCTTTGCTTTGTGGGAGGAGCACTTCCAGGACAAGTCGACGCGCTGGACGTTCGACTGACAATGCATGCTCAGCGGTATTAAACCCCCGGCTCTTGTTCCAACTTCCGAACAAACCCGAAACATCCGTTGACCCTGCTGTCCCCCTAGATAAAATGGCGCGGCTTTGGGATAGCAAGGCCAAAATCCCAATGCGAATCTACAGGAGTCAACGATGCTATCGAAGACAGCCGGAATTCTCTTAGCGCTTGCCGTTATGCCAGCGCCAGCCCAGGTCCCGAACTATGTCGCGAACGACACTTCTGCCGGTGTCGCCCTCCCAAGCACCGTAGTTCCTCGTCAACACGAACCTCGCCGGCGCTACGGAACAGCACCGCGCGTAATCGACAATGTCACTGTGGAAGACAGCACCAACTGGAGCGGTTACGCTGTGGAAGGCACTGGATTCACCCAGGCGCTCGGTTCCTGGGTTGTGCCCACCGTGAACTGCTCGACCACTCCGAACACCTACTCGTCGTTCTGGGTGGGCATCGATGGCTGGACCTCCAGCACCGTAGAGCAGACCGGCACCGACTCCGATTGCAGCGGCCGGACTCCTTCCTATTACGCGTGGTATGAGTTCTATCCCGCGGCCTCGGTGTTGATCTCAAGCGTTCCGGTGTCGCCGGGAAATGTTATTTCCGCTTCGGTCAAGTGGAATAGTGGTTCATCCTTCACCCTGACGCTCACGAATCACACGACGGGCAAAACGTTCACAAAAACGGGGAACGTATCCGGAGCGCAACGCACCTCGGCCGAGTGGATCGCAGAAGCTCCTTGCTGCACGCGCCGCGGCGGCATCCTTCCGCTTGCCGACTTCGGAACGGTCGATCTCGGCCAGGACTACAGCGGCGTCAGCAGCACCAATGACGCCACCAGTACCGGAGTTTCTGGGGCAATCGGCGCTTATGGTACCAACGTATTCGAGTCGATCATGGTGAATGGCTCGACCGGCGCCAACGAGGCCGTGCCCTCGTCGCTTTCCAGCGATGGAAGCAGTTTCACCGTAAGCTGGTTTTCTGAATAGGCTTACCGAGCTGTAGAGCCTGGAGAATCCCGCTCGGTTGGCAGACCGGGCGGGATTCTTCGGGGCTATTCGATATACGCACCCGCCAATGTGATTGGAGTCACAGCCGCACTTCCGGCCTCGGGATAACCTTCCATTCCAGCACATTCTGTCCGCCTTTCAGTCCTAGAAAGGGGGAGCCATGGCTCTCATCGATTCCGCCACCGGCAAGATTCTGCGCGATTACTCCATTGACGAACTTGCCGAACAAGCCAACTTCATGCGCGGATACGACTTGGTGGCGTTGCACGCCGCTGGCTCCGGTCACGCGGGCGGCACCCTCTCCATCATGGATGTTGCGGCAGCGCTCTACCTCAAGGTCGCCGACCATGACCCGAAAAATCCAGAATGGAAAAACCGCGATCGCATTATCTGGTCAACGGGGCACAAAGCCCCCAGCCTCTATCTGGGCCTGGCGTTCGCCGGATTCTGCCCCATCGACGATGTGGTTACGCTGCGCAAACTTAGTTCGCCGTTTCAGGGACATCCCCACTGGCTGAAGCTGCCCGGAGTCGAAGCCTCCACCGGCTCACTGGGACAGGGTTTGAGCATTGCCGTCGGCTTGGCGCTGGCGGCGCGGCTCGACAAGAGAAAAAACAAAGTCTTCTGCATCATGGGTGACGGAGAGCAGCAGGAAGGCCAGGTTTGGGAAGCGGCCATGGAGGCGGGCCACTACAAGTTGGACAACCTGATTGCCATCGTCGACTGCAACCGTCTCCAGATTGATGGCCCCGTGAAGGAAGTCATGGAGGTCGAGCCCCTTGCCGCCAAATATGGCGCCTTCGGTTGGGACGTGATGCGCATCGATGGGCACGACATGGACGAAATTGTCGACGCATTAGAGCAGGCGAAGCACGTCACGGGACGTCCAGTCGTCATTCTCGCGGATACGGTCAAAGGCAAAGGCGTCAGCTTCATGGAGAATCAGGCAGGCTGGCACGGCAAGGCGCCCAGCTACAACGAACTGATGGACGGCCTAAAGCAACTCGAATTGGCCGGCCTGATTCCCGTAGAGTCTTTGTTGCAAAAAGCGAAAAAGTATCAAGCCGAAGTGGATGCGAAATTGGCTGCCAAAATGCCGAAGTTTATCCGGGATTATTGGTGGAATTCGGCAGAGACGATGAAGGTCAAGATGGAGCCGACGCGTAAGGGATTTGGCCAATCCCTTGCCGAGAATGGTGACGACGAGCGCGTGGTTTGTCTGGGCCTCGATATCTCCGGTTCGATCACCATCAGCGACTTTTATGCCGGCAAGCCCGAACGCAAGAAACGCTGGATCAGCATGGGCATTGCCGAGCAATCCGCAACCGCCGCCGCCGCCGGGTTGGCGCGGGAAGGGAAGTTGCCGGTGCTGGGTACGTACGCCACCTTCGCAGCAGCCCGAAATCTCGACCAGATCCGCACCTCGGTTTGCTATGGCAATTTCAATGTAATGATTGCCGGAGCCCATGGCGGCGTGTCGGTCGGGCCAGACGGCGCGACCCATCAGGCCCTGGAAGACCTCTTCGCCATGGAAGGGCTGCCGAATATGTCGGTGGTCGTCCCCTGCGACATCGTTGAGACGCATAAGGCAACGAACTATCTGCTGCTTGAGCACAAGGGGCCGAAGTACATCCGCTTCGCCCGCGAGTCCACTCCGATCGTCACGGACGACAAGACCCCGTTCGTGTTCGGACAGGCTAACGTGATTCGCTTCCGCCAGGAAGGGCCGGAATTTGCCAGGGCATTCGACACCGTTCTTGCCCACACCTACATCAACGAAGGGGAAGACCTCAGCATCATCGCCTGCGGGCCGATGGTTCCGGAGGCAATGCGCGCAGCGTACATCCTGAAGAAGGAATTCGATTACGAGACCCGCGTCGTCAATCTGCACACGCTCAAGCCGATTGACACCGAGGCCGTCATCCGCGCGGCCCGTGAAACCGGCGCAGTGATTACAGCCGAGGAGCATCAGATTGGCGCATTGGCATGGCGGGTCAGCAGCGTCATCACCGAAAGCCCTCAGATGTATGGCCGCCCGGTCATTACTGGGGCAATCGGAGTGAAAGATCGCTTCGGCGATTCGGGCGCGCCCTGGGAACTGATTAAGGAGTTCGAGGTAAGCGCGGAGCACATTGCGCACAAGGCACTCGAACTGATGGCGGTCAAGAAGAAAAGGCCGATCCATCAGCAAGAACCCGCCATCGTGTAGCTGCGCAGCCTTTTGCACTCGCCGATGCCGTTACCCCGGTCACCTGTCGGGTGACTCGCTCGTCACATGATGGGGCAGCGCCATTTCCCTATAATTCGGTTGGTCGCAAGAAGCCTGATGAACGTACAATCCCCCCATCCGCGAATCCGAGGCATCATTCTTGAATCGCGGCCGCATCCTATGAACTAATTGACAGTCCGACGCTCCTGCTGAACAATTAGCTATCCTTACAATCCTTTTACCTTCCTTAGGAGGAAGAGTTATGGCCGACGAAGGCGAACATCTTCACGTGGAGCCGCAATCGAATGCGGGCAAGTGGGTCCTGATATTGGTGGCGATCCTGGCGATTGCCGGTTTTGGATACGCGCAATACGCCACCCACAAGAGCATTGGCAAGCTACAGGATGATCTGAGCAACAGCCAGGCGGAAGTCAAAGAACTGCAAGCCCGGATGCAGAATTCCGAGGCTCAGCAAGAAACGCTGGCCAAGCAGGCCGGCATGACCAAGAAGGAACTCATCCAGCGCACTGCTGACCTTCAGGCCGCGCAGCGCGCTGCCGAGAGCCGGCTGGAGAAGGAGCAAAAGGAACAGATCACCGCCGTCACCGGCGATATTGCTGGCGTGAAGACCGACGTGGGTGGTGTTAAGACCGACGTGGCGTCGACCAAGGCCGATCTCGAGGCGACCAAAGCCAAACTGCAGTCCGCAGTTGGCGACCTGGGCGTGCAGAGCGGCTTGATCGCAAATACCCGATCAGACCTCGAAGTCCTGAAGCACAAAGGCGATCGCAACTATTATGAGTTCACCCTGCTGAAGGGTGCGAAGCCGCAGCCGGTTTCGACGGTCACCTTGCAACTCAAGAAGTCCGATCCGAAGAAGGGCAAGTTCACCTTGAACGTCATGTCTGACGACAAGACCATCGAAAAGAAGGACCGCAACGTCTCTGAGCCCATTCAGTTCTATTCCGGCCGCGATCACCTGCTGTTCGAAGTGGTGATCTGGACCGTGGATAAGGGCAAAGCCACGGGATATCTCAGCACTCCTAAGGGTGCGCCCGTGCCCGTGACCGCAAGCAGCACCACGGGGTCAGGGAATTGAGCGGAGGCTTCTTTCCGGGCGGGCACGTGTTGTTGCAGATCGTGCTGCGCACCGGAGTGATCTACCTGCTCGTTCTAATTGGAGTTCGGTTAAGTGGAAAGCGTGAGGTCGGGCAGATGACGCCCTTCGACCTCACGCTTTTGCTTTTGCTCTCAAATTCTGTGCAGAACGCAATGACCGGCCCGGACACTTCGCTCACGGGCGGAGCAGTTGCCGCGGCCACACTACTGATCTTGAACTATGTTGTCGCCGAGCTCTCCGGCGGAAATCGCCGTTTCCGCCGTTTCATCCAGGGCCAGCCCACGCTGCTCATCCACGACGGGAAGCCGATCGAGGCGCACATGGCGAAAGAGCACGTCAGTACTGACGAACTCCACCGCGCTCTCCGCGAACACGGAATCACCTGCACCGATCAAGTCGCTCTGGCCGTGCTCGAAGTGGATGGCTCGATTAGTTGCCTGAAGTACGACGAAATCAGGCCGGATGCCAGTACCCATCTGGCCCGGCGCAGGATCATCCAGAAGAAGTCCTAAGCGCAGGTTTATTCCACCCTTACAAACTTCAAACACACCGGGGACGCAACTTCCACTACCTGGCCCGTCGCCGTCACCTTGCCAGTCTTCTCGTCGATGCGAAAAATCACGATGTTCCCCGAATTCTGATTCTCCGCAAACAGCAACTTACCCGTCGGATCAATCTCAAAACTCCGCGGCTCCTTGCCTCCGGTATGCGTTATCGCTAGTTGTGTCAGCGTGCCTTTGCTTTGGTCGATGGCGTAGATGGCGATGCTATCGTCGCCCCGGTTCGAGGCATACAGAAATTTGCCGGATGGATGCACATGGACCTCAGCATCGTCGTTGCGACCCGTGAAGTCCTTGGGCAGAGTGGTGACGGTTTGCAAGGTCTGCAGTTTTCCGCTGCCTCCGTCATTCGAAAGCGCAGTGACAGTGTGTCCTATTTCGCTGATCACATACGCGAATTTATTGTCGGGGCTAAGGACGAAATGCCGTGGCCCGGCCCCGGGATCAAGCTTCACGTAAGCCGGATCGTTGGCCGTGAGCGTTCCTTTCGCGCTGTCGAACCTATACGTCAACACTTCATCCAGGCCAAGGTCGTCGACATACGCGAACTTCTGGTCCGGCGATAGATCGATCGAGTGCGCATGCGGCCCCTCCTGCCGCTGCGGGTTCACACCTTTTCCGGTGTGCTGAACAAACGCAGATGCTTCGCCCAGGCTCCCATCTGCCTGCACCGGAAACACCGCAACACTGCCGCCGGTGTAATTGGCGACCAGCACAAACTTTCCTGTCTTATCGACGATGATGTAGCAAGGGTCGGCTCCGCGTGACGGCACTTCATTCAGGAATTTGAGTTTGCCGGTCGCGTGATCTATGGCAAACGCACTCACCCCGCCGCTGTTCGGTCCTTTATAGTTTTGTACTTCGTTCACGGCGTAGAGAAAGTTTCCATTCGGATGCACTGCGACGAACGACGGATTCGTGGTCTCTGCCGCCAGCCCCAGAGACGTGATCTGTCCCGAAGATGCGTCGTAGCGATAGGCGTAAATGCCTTTGCTCTTGCTGCCTTCCTCTGTATAGGTACCGACGTAGAAGAGGTACTTCCCGGTATCGGCAGGAGCGGAAAAAGCGCTGGCTAGGGCGCACAACAGAAAAATCGCGATCTGCCCCAGGCGGATCAAGTATTGCGCAGAAATAGTCATGCCGCTATGGAACCGCATTTAAGCCCGCGAGCGCAAGGCTCACGACTCATCTGGTGAGAACGATGGGCACGGTCTGGTTGTAGGCGTCGATGATCACGCTGACGGACTTTCGCTGGTTGAATGCATCGAGCGCGACCGGAAAGGCCACCATGATCGTTCGCGTGACAGTTTGACCCGCGGGAATTTTGTCCTCGGGCGCAAGCGGCGGCTGGGCGCCATTCTTGAGGTCAGGGAAGGCCTGGAAATATCGCTCGAAATCGACGGCCGAAACCGCGTCTGCCGAGTTTTCGCCACTGGCCGTTGTGAGTTTGCCCTGAAGTCCATGCACGTACAGCATGGTGTCGCTCGTGTTGCGAACCGTGAACGTGAGGGCCACCATCGTCGAAGTCTGTCCCGGGATTTCGACGGCCGTCACATTGTCGAGACTTCCTCCGGCCTGTGGCTTGGCTCGCTTCACGAACGAACTGATCGCGACAATCACCAGCACCACGCCAAGCGCGATCAAAAGCATCTTGACCGGAGGGAGATTGCGCTTGGCCGTACCGAATTCTTCGCCGATGTTGATCGTTGGTCCCGACGATGTGGGCGCAGAAGCAGCAGGTACAGTCACAGGATCCGCCGGTTTAGTTTCAGGCGCGGGATTCGAGGGCAGGGAACTGGGATCGCTCATGGTTGTTTCATCACTCCGCCGATTCTACAACGCGAGCGACAGCTTCGTACGTCGAACGGCTCTCACCACGCATGCTTCATCGCCTTGGCGAATTTCTGCGGCGGCAGGGTATTCAGTACATCGTCCTTCGTGAGCCACGCCCGACGCGCCTGCAAAATGCCATAGCGGATTTTCTCCATGTGCGACGTGTGATGAGAGTCAGTGTTAATCACAATCTTCACTCCATGTTGTTTCGCTTGGCGCAGATGCACGTCATTGAGATCGAGACGATCCGGATATGCATTGAGTTCCATTGCCACCTTGTGCTTGGCCGCCTCAGTCAGCACAGTATGCATGTCGAACGGATAGGCATCGCGGCGCAATTGAATGCGGCCCGTCGGATGACCAATCACCGACGTATTTGGATTCGAGATCGCCTTGATCAGCCGCTCCGTCATCTTGGCTGATTCCTGGTTGAAGACCGAATGCACGCTCGCAATCACAATATCCATCTGCGCGAGAACGTCGTCCGATAAGTCCAGGTCCCCGTCGGCGAGAATGTCGACTTCGATGCCGGCGAAGATTGTGATCCCGTCGATCTTCTTGTTCGCCTCGTGAATCTTTTTGATGTGCGCGACGGCGCGCGCATCGTCGAGCCCGTTGGCAAAGGCAAGATTTTTCGAGTGGTCAGTGATGGCCATGTATTTGTAGCCGCGTGCCTTGGCGGCTTCAGCCATTTCTTCGATGGTGTTGCGGCCGTCGGTTTCGACGGTGTGCATGTGCACGTCGCCCTGAAGGTCCTCCTGCGCGATGAGTTTCGGCAGGGCGTGGTTCTCCGCCAGATCGATCTCTCCCAAGTTCTCGCGCATCTCGGGGGGGACGCAGTCGAGCTTCAGCTTGGCGTAAATCTCATCTTCCGTGCGTCCGGCCACCGGTTTGCCGCCGTCGAGCGTCGACAAGCTATATTCGTTTAGCGTGTAGCCCATCTTCAGTGCGCGCTGCCGCAGCGCGACGTTGTGCGCCTTCGATCCGGTGAAATACTGCATGGCCGCGCCGAATGACTCCGGCGGAAGCAGTCGCACATCCACCTGCATGCCACTGCGCACATGAAAGCTAATCTTGTTGTCGCCGCTCGCGATCACATCCATCAGTGGCGGATACTTCGCCATATACGCGATCGCCTCTTGGCGTCCTTGCTCGGTTTTGCACGCACTTCCCGTAACCAGAATGTCCAGATCGCCGACCGTCTCCCGTCCGCGCCGCAGCGAACCTGCGGGCGTGATTTTGTCGATGCCGGGAAATTTCTCGATATATTCGGTGAGCTTTTCCGCCTCGATCTCGGCGGCATCGATCAGGAATCGGCCGCCGATCCGCCGGTAATCCGCAATCGCTTTGAGCAGCTTGGCTTCGTGTTTCTCACCCATCCGCGGCAGTTCGCGAATCTTGCCTTCTTTCGCCAGTTTCTCCACGCCATCGACGTCGCAGACCTTGTAGGCACTCCAGATCAGCGCGATGGTCTTGGGACCGAGTCCTTGAATCTTCAAAAGCTGCAACATCGAGGGGTGATACTTCGCGAGCAAGTCGGCCTGAACCGCGAGCTTTCCGGTCTCAAAGAGTTCCTTCAAATTGGTGAGCATGCCCTTGCCGATGCCGGGAATCGCCAGCACCTGCTTCGGATCAGCCATCAGGTCTTTGATCTGGTGAGAATGCGCTTCGATGGCCTGCGCCGCGTTGCGATAGGAGCGAATGCGGAAGGAGTCTTGCCCGTCGATTTCGAGCAGATCGGCAGTTTCGTACAGGATGTTCGCGATGGCCTTATTGTCCACCGACTAAAGATAAACAAGATTACGCTGGAGAGCTAGCGGTTGGGACACGGCGGCGAGCGCGAACGACGAACTTCTTCCTCGCCCGTGAATTTCAGGAACGGCCTTCTGCGCTGCTTATGCCTTCACAACGTTCGCTGCCTGCGGGCCCTTCTGGCCCTCGGTGATCTCGAACTCCACCGCGTCGCCTTCCTGCAGGCTCTTGTACCCTTCCGAACTGATCGCGCTGTAGTGCACAAACACATCCGGTCCATCGGAGCGGCCGATGAACCCGTACCCCTTGGCGTTATTGAACCATTTCACGGTCCCCTTCAAACGTTCCACGAACCCCTTCTTTCTGCGCGTCCGATGTGGGCCAGGGACGCGCGCCGCAGTCAATGAGATGCATTTTGCGTTTGCAGGGTTAAGCTGTCAAGAAAATGTGGGTTTACAAAACTTGAAGAAGAAGAGTCGAAAAAAGACGGCAACCGCGGGAGGGTGTGTGGCACCTAAAGGCTGGCGGTTGCCTCGAATTATTTTCCCTGTAGCAGTTTCATTCGCACCATATGATCGAGCCACAGGACGGAGGAGATTGTCTTCGCATCTTGAATCGTTCCGTTCACCACCATGCCTACGGCGCTTTTCAGCGGTACCAGCCGCGTGGAAATTACTTCGTCCTCTTCCGGTTGCGCCGTTCCCTTGCGCAGCCCGGTTGCCAGGTAAACGTCCATCGTCTCCGCCATAAATCCCGGACTGGCATAGAACTTTAGAATTCGCCGCCAGTTCTGGGCCGTGTATCCGGTTTCCTCCAGTAACTCGCGCTTGGCCGCCTTCCGTGCGTCCTCTCCCGGATCAATCCGCCCCGCCGGGAGTTCCCACAAATAGCCTCCGGCAGCATGGCGGTATTGGCGCTCCAGCAAGAGGCGGGACTGCGAGCCCGCGGTCTCCACAGCTAGCACTACCACTGATCCGGAATGGTGAATCAGATCCCGCCGAGCCGTCACTCCGCCCGGTTCCTGCACATGGTCGGTAGTGACCCAAAAAACCGGACCGCGGTACACAACTTTGGAGCTGATGATCCGCGCCTTAGCGTTCTTAGCATTGCGGGACTTCTTCGAAGACGACGATTTTGCCATGTCAACAATATAAAGCAGGCGTCGCGGCGAACGGCCGCGCCAATGCATGAAGCATCACTGAACTGTTGCCCGGCGTTCTGCTATCCTGCCCGCGATGGCCACCAAGCCTCGAATCGCGATCGTGGGTGCAGGGAATTTCGCTACTGCTCTGGCGCTATCACTGCGCCGCGCTGACTACGGTATCGCTTGGGTGATGGCGCGCCCCACACGAACATCGTTCAGAAAGGCGAGCGTATTAGCCGGAGAGATTGGCGCGGTCGCGGTTCAGAAACCGCAGTCGGCGCGGCCAGTCGACCTGGTTTGGTTTTGCGTGCCCGATTCTCAGATCGCGGTCGCGGCAAAATCGCTGGCCGGCACATCGCCGTGGAAGGGAGTCATCGCCCTCCATTCCAGCGGCGCTCTCGCCAGCGACGAACTGTCACTGCTGCGCGACCAAGGCGCAGCGGTCGCGTCCGTTCATCCTCTGATGACATTCGTTCGCGGGGTTCGTCCGTCGCTGGCCAACGTGCCCTTTGCCATTGAGGGCGATGCGAAAGCGGTGCCAGCGGCGCGCGCCATCGTCAACGACGTGAGCGGGATTGCCTATCCCATCCGCAAGTCCGATAAGGCCGCGTACCATGCCTGGGGGACATTCGCATCTCCGTTATTCACCGCGCTGCTCGCTGCGACTGAACAAGTTGCCAGTGTTGCGGGAGTCAAACCGCCAGAAGCCCGAAAGCGGATGATTCCGATCCTGCTCCAGACGCTCGCCAACTATGCGATGATGGGCGCCCCGGCGGCTTTCAGCGGGCCCATTGTGCGCGGGGATGTCGAGACGGTGAAGAAGCATCTGCAGGTACTTCGCAGCCGGCCAGGCGAGCGCGATGTGTACAAGGCTCTGGCTCGGGCAGCCCTACTATACCTGCCCACAAAAAACGCGAGCCAGCTCAAGAGGATTCTCGGGAAAGTAGGATAGACAGGCTAGCGCAAGGCAAATTCCCCTTGCGAGATCAACGAAGAACAAACACCTTAGCTGGTAAACAAATGCCCCATCTTTTCTTTCTTCGTCCGCAGATATTCTTCCGCGTGCGGACTGGGGACGACCTCGCAGGGCACGCGTTCCACCACGCGCACGCCGGCGCGTTCCAGGGCTTCCACTTTTTCGGGATTATTTGAGAGCAGGCGAACTCCGGTCACGCCGAGGGCCTTCAGAATTTCTGCCGGTAGCGTGAAATCCCGATAGTCATTCTTGAATCCCAACCGCTCGTTGGCTTCGACCGTATCCAGGCCCGCGTCCTGCAATTCGTAGGCCTGCAGCTTCGCCATCAGCCCGATGCCGCGGCCTTCCTGCTGTTCGTAAATGAGGATGCCGGCGCCCTCATCCGTGATCTTCTCCAGCGACAACTCCAGCTGCTGGCGGCAGTCGCAGCGTAGGGAATGAAACACGTCACCGGTCAGGCACTGCGAATGAATGCGAACCAGCGGAGTTGCGGACTTCACGTCGCCCATCACCAGGGCCACTGCTTCTTCCACGCGCCGATCACCATCGGAACCGGTGTATCCGCGGAATCCGTAGATGCGAAATTGTCCCCAGCGGGTCGGGAAATCCGCCGAAGCGACCTGTTGGACCTTATTGCTGTTACTCACACTTCGATTATATCGGGGAAATTCGACCGCATCCGCGTTGCCTAGGCCGAAACGAGGTCATGCGAGCATTTTCGCCACGCTGGGGATCTGAACTCCAAGGATAGTGGTGTCGCCTTATCCCCGAGCTTTAAATGGAAAAACGGCGTCCTGCTTGGAAGGAATCGGCGACCCATTTCGCGTCGCAGGTCGGAAGTGCCAGTTCTCCAATGCCGCTAAACATTTGGTGTCGATATCGGCGCCCAGGCTCTGCAGCACGGTTTTGCGCACGATTTCCCCGCGCTCGTCGATCGTGATTTCAATGACTTCATTCCCAGCAGAGGTCGGCAATTGCCACGGCCACACCACCGGATCCGACGTTGCTGTCGGTAGAGCCGGACGAACCTCATCGCCATAGAACGATCCGGTATTCAATGTGCCGTAGGGTAGTCCAGCCTGTGCGCCATGACCGAGGGCCGATAGAGTTTGCGTCTTCGAATCGTCCTCAGCCTTGGCACGGGCCAGCGGATTCTGCGGCGCAAGCTTTGCCAATTGCGAGGGCGCTTTCCAAGTCAGTTTGTTATTCGCCAGCCGCTGATGACGATACCGCTCTGTCGCCAGATCCGACGAACTATGCGAACTATCGTCGGAATTCTTGCTCGACCAGAAAAGCCGGGTCACGGACCTGCCGTTCTGCCCGTAGGCCACCGACGTGGGATTCAAGAGCAACGGTTCAGGCTCGTGCAGAAGCCAACCAAGCACGGCTCCGTGAAGCACTACCGATCCCCAGCGCAACCATCGCTGCCGCCGCGCCGACGCCGGACTGAGTTGTGCAAACATCTCTAGTTCCTGATCCCCAGAAAGCGGTCCAATATGCCTAGTTAGACGTACGTGCCGCCCGCTCGTCAAGATTAATTTTGTCATTGCCGGTTGCGATCTGGTACCCACCGTAACCGCGCCGGGAGCTTTCGGTTCGGCCCGTTTCCACGCAAGGTCATCGTGGTTGGTCCGAAACACGCGTTTGGTCGGAAACAAAGTTCGCTGCTAAAATAAACGGGCAGCAAAATAATCCAACCCACGTACGGGGCTATAGCTCAGCTGGGAGAGCGCATCGTTCGCAACGATGAGGTCGTCGGTTCGAGCCCGACTAGCTCCACCAATTAATCTAAATCTGGTCTGTTATTCCACAGGCAACCTCGTCCCCGCTCCCTCCTTTTTCACAGCGCCCGACCTGATAAATTAAAGCTTCCCCTTCGGTCGCATTCCTGGGCGGACGTGCGTGTGCGTTCGGAGGGAATCGTTTCATTCGTCATGCGTGACTTTCTCCAGCTTCTGCGCAGCAATCGCAACTACCGCTTCATGTGGATGGGGCAGGTAGTCAGCGAGATCGGCGATCACTTCAATAACATCGCCGTGTTTGCGCTCGGCATGGCTCTGACGCATTCCGGCATTGTCGTCACCGGCATCATGCTGGCGCGCGCCGTTCCCGCAGTCACTGTAGGCCCGCTCGCCGGTGTCGTGCTCGATCGCTTCGACCGCAAGCGCATCATGATTGCGAGCGATCTGCTGCGCGCCATCTTTGCTCTGGGATTCATCCTCACCGTCCATCATCAGCGCACCTGGGTGATGTACGTCTTCAGCGCGCTGCTGATGGTCGCTTCGCCATTTTTCACCGCCGGACGTTCCGCCATTCTTCCGACGATTGCCAGCAAGGAAGAGATCCATACCGCCAACTCGCTCACACAAACTACCCAATGGATCACACTGACGATCGGTGCCTTTCTAGGCGCAACGGTAGTCACGATTGGATACGTCTGGGCATTCAGCTTCAATGCGCTCTCGTTTATTTTCTCTGCATGGGCCATCTGGCATTTGCGCGCGCCCAAGGGGACGGCTTTCCGCGTACAGCGGTTGGACCTTACCGAGACCGAAGTTGTCCGCCCCTGGCACGAATATCGCGAAGGCCTGCGCTACATCCGTTCCATACCTCTCGTGATGGCGATCGTGCTGCTTGCCGTTGGATGGGCCACGGGAGGAGGAGCAGCGCAGATTCTCTTTGCCCTCTTTGGCGACGGCGTTTTCCACGCGGGTGCCGCCGGCATCGGTGCGCTCTGGGGATGCGCCGGCATCGGGTTGCTCACTGGCGGCGTGATTGGCAACTGGGTCGGCCGTCGCCTGTCCTTTGAGGCCTACAAGCGCACCGTCTTCATCAACTACATCGTGCACGGCGGAGCATATGTTCTGTTCGCGCAAGCCCCGACCTTCGCCTTGGCGCTGTTATTCATGGCGATCTCCCGTTGCGCCATCGCGGTGAACTCGATTCTCAATTATTCCTATCTGCTCCGCACCGTCGACAACCAATATCGCGGACGCGTCTTTGCCACTATGGAAACCCTCACTTGGACCATGATGATGCTTTCCATGATGGGCGCCGGCATTGGCTCCACGCACTACAGCCCACGCGTGATTGGCATGGTCGCCGGATTCTTGAGTTCCTCCACCGCGGTCTTCTGGGGACTCGCCAATTGGACCGGCCATTTGCCGCGTCCACAGCAGGCAGGCGTGGAGATGACAGAACTCGAAGTCCACGGCGATCCCGTCAGCTAGCCGGATCGATCCCGTATTTGTCGGCCAGAAAAATCTGCAGAGAGCAGGGAAGTGCAGCAGCCAGTTCCTGCCATGTCAGCACACGCAACCGCGTGCGCAGCTCTACCGGCCGGACGCAGCGCATGACCGCGTACCAGGCGTCGATCAGATCCGGCCGGCGGGCGTCGAACAACACACAAAAACAACACTCCAGATTGTGCGCCGCAAGCACGTTACGAAGCAGCTGGTAAGAGACATAATGCTGCTCAGTTTGCGGCAGTCCTTCTGCATCGAAGATATCGCCGAAGTCGCGATACTCCCCCAGCACATGCTTCTCAGTCTTTTGAAAATCTCCCTCCGTCAGCTTCGCCTCGACCAGCAAATCGCCGAGCCGCATGTCAATTTCGGTGCGGTCGGAATGGCCGTTGCGCAGAGGAACTCGAGCCCGCAGTCCGAATCGCGCCCGAACTTCCGCATCGATCCCCAATAGCCCGGGAACCGCGCCGCGCATCACCTGCGGATGGCAAAACACATTCATCAGCAGCGCGTCGGAACTTGTGCACGTATCCAGCTCCATCCAACGCCCGTGATCGCTTTGCGGCAACGATCGCCGCCCTAACGTATGGACCTTCGTCAGTCGTCGCTGCCAAGCCGGATCAGCCAGGATCGCCCGGTAGCTCGCCGGATGAAAATTCCCGTGCTCCTTCTCGGCGGAAGGGAAGCACACCACCGGCGACTCCGCATAACTCAAGGTGTGCGGCAAAGCCTGCTTTTGCGCATAGTACAAAGCCCGTTGCGCCAGTTCCCGGCGTAGCTGTAATGCGTAATTCACCTCTCACATCATAGCGAAGAAAGAGCGAAAGTGTCTGGGGCGTGCAGCAAGGCGATTCGGAGCAGCTAGGAAGACGATATTTTCTCCGCGACCTCAGCGGTCAAAAGCTGTAGCCTGGCAGGCCAAGAAAACCCGCATGATATGATTATCTGTGAACTTCCTGAAGCTGGATCTTCGTTGTTTCGTCTGTGAGCGAATAGCTCCTGCCGGGCTCTAATTCCGCAGTGCTTCTCACCTGATTCTGACGTTCTTTTGTGTTCCCAATTCATACCGGTTCTACGCGAGTGCCCGCGCGATTCAGCGCTGCGTCGCCGTGAACCGCGCCAACAAATTCATTCAAAAGAGGACTCTTATGAAATTACTGGTCATTGGTTCTGGAATGATGGGCTCCGCCGCCGCGTTCGATATGGCGCGCACCCCCGAAGTTGATTCCATCACTCTCGCGGATGCGGATGTAAAGCGCGCCCGCGAAGTGGCCGCCCGCGTCAACCGCATCACCAACGAGAAGAAAGTTCGCGCCGTCGCCCTCGACGCCAGTGACGAAACCGCTGCTGCCAAACTCATGCGCGGACACAACGCTGCCTTATCCGCCGTTCCGTATTTCTTGAACTTGAAACTGGCCCGCGCGGCCATCGAAGCCCGTTGCCATTTCACTGATCTCGGTGGAAACAACACGGTCGTTCGCCAGGAACTCGCGCTCTCCAAGAAGGCTGAGCAGCGCGGTGTGGCCATCGCGCCTGACTGCGGGCTGTCGCCGGGCATGGCGTCGATCCTGGGCGGGGAACTTGTGCGGCGTCTCGGCGGACGCGCCGATGCATTGCGTCTCTACGTAGGTGGGCTGCCTGAGCAGCCCACGCCGCCGTTTCACTATCAACTCGTGTTTTCAGTCGAGGGCCTGATCAACGAATACGTCGAGCCGGCGCGCATTCTTCGCAAGGGAAAGCTCACCACGATCGATCCGCTGACCGAGCCGGAAGATTTTCACATCGCCGGATTTTCGCCGCTAGTCGCCTTCCATACCTCAGGCGGAACGTCGACGTTGCCCGAGACCTTCGAAGGCCGCGTGGGCGAGTGCTTCGAAAAGACGCTCCGCTATCCCGGCCACTACGATTTACTTTGCGAACTGAAAGAACTCGGCCTGTTCTCCGGCGAGAAAATGAAATTCGGCAAGGCGGAGATCGCTCCCCGCGCCATGATGTCCAAAATCTTCCAGGGTAAATTCGCTTCCAAGGGACCCGATGTCTGCATCATGCGCCTCGAAGCGCACGAGTCCGTCAACCGCGCTGGAGTTCGCGGCCTGCTCGGCGGACGCCTGAAGGGAAGAGTCGCCTCATTCACCATGGTCGATCACTACGATCCCAAGACCGACATGAGTGCCATGATGCGCACCACCGCATTCCCGGCATCGATTGTCACACAGATGCTCGCGTCAGGCGCGATCGCGAAGCGCGGCGGAGTCCTGCAGGAGCGTGACGTGCCCGCCGATCTGTTCCTCGATGAGATCGGGAAACGCGGCATCAAAATCGAGTACGCGATGGAGTAAGGTGCGGAGGGCGAGCAGAAGCGTGCGATAGCGAATCTGGAAAACGGATGATCTCGAATCGAGCGAGGTGGCCTTCTTAGGACGCCTTCTCGACGAGATGCAGACGGGAGCGATGCTGTTCCTTCATCTGTTCCACCGAGCGAACTCGTCGGCCAAGGTCTGCGAGTTGGGAGAGTTCCTGCTGGATTGCTTGCAGCCGCTCGTGCCGTTGGCCGTGAGCGACCTGAGCCTGGATCCCATTTCCGCGCTCACGTCGATACTGCTCGTTTAACTGTTGAATCTCCGCGATCTCCGCCCGGAGACTCCCGATTTTTTCCCGAAGGACTGCCAGATGATCCATAGCATTAGCATAGCATCCCTCCAGCATTGCGTGGCGGTCGCCGGCCCGTCACAAGGCGTGGCGTCGCAACGGCTCGCCGGACCAGTGAGTGCTATGGCGGGATTTGTCGCCAAGTGACTTCAGGAGCAAAATAAGCTTATGAACATCTCCCGGTCCTTCATTGCCGCAGTCGCAAGTTTAGTCGTGTATGTCGTTGTCGGCGCTTCGGCTTTGGCAGGACAGCAGCCTGATGTCGCGCCATCGACGTCAGGCGCACATGAAAATCGACAAACATCTACGTGGACAGATACCTCCCCTCACAAGAGCGGCTTTGTGCAGGCGAACGGCGTCAGGCTTCACTATCTCGATTGGGGAGGGTCAGGTGAAACTCTGCTGTTTTTGGCGGGATTGGGGCACAACGCGCACATCTTTGACGACCTCGCACCAGAGTTTACAGACCGCTTTCACGTTCTGGCCATGACCCGCCGAGGATTTGGTCAGTCCGATTGCCCCGCCACGGGTTATGACGTCGCCACCAGGGTCGCTGACCTTCTTGGATTTCTCGACGCCTTGCGGATCAAGCAGGTTATTCTGGCTGGGCATTCGATCGCGGGAGATGAGCTTACTGCCTTCGCCGCTGCCCACCCCGAACGCGTCGAGAAGCTCATCTACTTCGACGCCGACGACGATCCGGTGACCGACCCCAGGGCGCAAGAGATAAGAGCGGGAAACCAACCCGAAGCCCCGGAACTCCCGAAGCAGGCACTGGTTTCATGGGATGCGCTATTTCGCTTTTTGTACAGCATGCTTGCGATAACGCCGCCCAGCCCCGCCCTTGAAGCGAGCATGAGAGACTCTTTCCTGGTTCATCCTGATGGCAGCGTTGAGCGCCGCACACCAGCAAATGTGTACCGCGAGATGATGAAAGGCTATGCATTCGCTCCGCTGGACTACACCAGGATCAAGCAGCCGACGCTTAGTTTTTATAGCGACCCGTCCACCGCTCCCGATCCTCAGCGACAAAAAGAAATCGCCGCGATGATGAGCAGTTTCATTACCCGTATCGAGAAGAGCGGCCCTCAAATCCGCATTGAGCGGATCGCTGGCAGTCACCACTATATGTTTATTGACCATCAGGACGAGGTCACCAGAAAGATGAAACTTTTTCTTGGAGTTGAATCGGATCGGGCCGAGCCAGGGAAACCCGGAAGTTAAACTGTTATAAACGGGTCCATAGCGCTCATTTGATCTCGACCTATTTTCTTCCCAATCACCGGGCAGATTCAGACTGGGACGCTGCAAGAGAGCAGCTTCCGCACGCAAGCCTTCAAAGACCAGCCTTCAAAAAAAACCGCGCAGCTTTTAGCTGCGCGGCGAGAAAGAGATGCGTCAGAGGGTAAAGCTTACGAGGAAATTTATGCTTTGCGGAATTTCCGCTTGAGCGCTCCGCCCATCACGATCAGGCCCGTGCCGAGCAGCGTCAGCGAGGTCGGCTCCGGTACTGCGCTGTAGCCGATAAATTCCTGCGGTCCCACGCCCGGCTTGGCGCCGAGCGGCGTGTAGAGCAGCAGTCCGCTGTACGCGCTGTTGGGAGCGGTTTGCGCGAGCGCCAAATACGTCGCGTCGATTCCGGCTCCATTAATCGTGGTGAAGAACGGGTTGGCTTGGGCGTTCGAAGAGAACAGGCCCCAGATGGCCCATTGGGCTTGTGCGCGGTCCAGCGTGCCCGCCAGCATGCTCTTGAAGATCAGGCCTGCGGCTTTGTAGTCCATGATCATCGAAGATCCGAACATGCTCGTCGCAATGCCCTGCAGGAACGGAGATACCGTGGCCTGGAACGTCTGTCCCATCGACACGTTGTTGTCGAAGCTGTCGCACATCAGCGGAGTGTAGGTCTTGCTGCCATTAATCGAGAAGTAGTAGGGATATCCGATGTAGGGTGAACCGTCGATCGCGGTTGCGCCCTGATGACCCACGTAGGTCATCGTGACGGAAGTCGCGAAAGCAGTGTTGGCCAGAACCAGCGCCATCAGGGCGACGAGGAAGATTTGAGTGAAGCGGCGAATGCTCATTTTGAAAATATCTCCCACAAAAAGTAATGCTGTTCCCCTGGTCTTACGACAGCAAGTCTTGCGACAAGCAGGTCACTCTTTTTCTTCTACCGGGGGATGTAGGCTGAAGACCGTTAGGGGCAGGTCCAGCTTGGTAGCGCCGTTGGGTGCGGCGAACTTCTTTACTCCCGTAACCAAAGGCATAGTACCAACGATAGGAAGGAGCCGGGAATGGCACGTCGGTGGTGTTACTAAAGTCCCCAAACTTTCCTACAATGCAGCTCAGTGATGTTCCAGGCTGTTTACCATCGCGACGCTGCGGACCGCGTGAATTCCCGCTTCCAGTCAGCTTTGCCAGATTTTCCAATGCATTGCCCGACATATTTTGTGCAAAGAGCTGCACTCTCTGCTAGCATGTCGGCATTTAAGACCTTCAATCTCTTGGCCGGAGTGGAGATTGAGCGAACGGCATTGGCACTTGAAATGCACGTTTTCGGAGTGCACAAGTGTCTTCCAGAGCCCAGGTAAGCCGGGCGCCAAGGCAGGTAGAAGTTGTCGAGTCAGCCAGAAGTAGAAATGGTCGTAGTCAAAAGACGCCGTCGTACGCGTCGGCATCGCCGCAATCGGCTGCTCCGCCGTATTCTCTCGGTTTTCGTCCTGTCGTGTTTCACTCTCGCGTCCGCGTTCGTAACTCTGCGGTATTTGAGTCCATCGTTATTTCACGCGCGCGTTTCTCCTGCGCAGGAACGGCAGGCCACGGAAACCAGCCGCAATGACTTCCAGCGAGTACAGGAAGAGGCCCTGCGCCAGTGGGAAAATCGCCCGGTCTACCCCTATTCGGTGGTTCCGGGTGGAGTGCGCACTCCGCGTGAGCTGAAGTGGGCCGCCGATCACGATCCAGTTGTGCGCGCGCACTATGCCGGATTTGACTACGCTCACGCCCGCCTCGTTCGCCTAGCGCTGGCCCGCAGCGTTTATGTGTCCTATCGCATCGGCAATCAGGTTTTCTGGACGCGTCATCGCGTCACGTTGAAAAAGGGCGAGACCATCATCACCGATGGCAACATGATCGCCCGCACACGCTGCGCGAATCGTGTCGAAGAAGTTCCGCAGCAAGCCACCTCGACGTCGGAGCCTCCGGCCAGTAAGTTTGATGAGCCGGTGCCTCCTGCAACTGGAACGGCCAAATCTGCGCCTCCGGTTCCGTTCCTCTCTGCTCTCAATGAGCGTCCCTCCATGCCGGGCTTGGGGCCAGCTCCGCCGCTCGGATTGTATGACCCGCTCGGTTGGGGTTCGGTCGTCCCGCTTTCCCCGCCTCCTCTACCGGGAGTCTGTGGCGTGGGCAAAAAGAAAAATGGCTCGAGCGGGACAGGAACAGGGAAAAAGGGCAAAGGCGAGCCCTGCGGACCTGGCGGAGGCGGCACCGAAGTGCCTGAGCCCGGAACGTGGTTGCTGCTCGGGACCGGCTTGGCGTTTGCGTGCTGGATGAATCGTCATCGCTTCGCCAGAAATTAATTCAACAGCCGCCGTCTTGCACTTCGTCTCAATCTTCCGATAGCCTTCTCATCGGTCTTTTCAGGAGGCTGAGTGCGTCCTGTCGTGCGTTCGCAAATTCTCCTTTTGGTCTCGTGCTGCGCAGTGGCGCTTGTGTCTGCCCAGACGATCACGCTCCATGTCGATCTGACCGACGCGCCCCGCAACATCTACCATGCCAAGCTGCAGGTGCCCGTTCATTCCGGCGACGTGTCGTTGGTCTTTCCCAAATGGATTCCCGGGAATCACCGGCCCAGCGGCCCGATCGCGGCGCTGACTGGCATTCACATGCAAGCTGCGGGGCAGGAACTGGCGTGGCAGCGCGACCCGATTGAGATGTACGAGTTCCACGTGACCGTGCCGGCGGGCGTGAGCATGATTGACGTCTCGCTCGATGCCATTACCACCACTGACAGCGCAGGCGGCGGAGGCCCCGCGGCGTCGAGCAATCTTCTGGATCTCAACTGGAATGCCGTCGTGCTCTATCCCAAGGGCGCGCGATCCGATGACGTGACGTTTGCGGCCTCGGCCACTTTGCCCACTGGTTGGAAGTTCGGCACGGCGCTGCCCGTAGCGCGCACGAACGGTGATGAAGTGGAGTTCGCACCCGTTCCGCTTACGACGCTGATCGATTCGCCGATGATTGCCGGAGCGCACTTCCGCAAGATCGAGTTGAGCAAAGCGGGCGAGCATCCCGCGCACGAAATGGATGTCGTTGCGGAACAGGAAACAGATCTGGCCATGACGCCGAAAGATCTGGCGGCCTATCAGAAGCTGGTCGCCGAAACTGGGGCGCTGTTCGGCGCGCGCCACTATCGCGACTACCACTTCCTGCTCACGTTGAGCGATCAAGTCGGCGGACATGGACTCGAGCATCACGAATCGAATGACAGCGCAGCGGCCGAACGGACGCTCGTCGATCCCGAGCTTGGCATGCTCTACGGCAGCCTGGTGCCGCACGAATTCGCGCACTCCTGGAATGGCAAATACCGGCGCCCGGTGGGCCTAGCCACGCTGAACTATCAGGAACCGATGGTGGGCGACCTGCTGTGGGTCTATGAAGGGATGACCGACTACCTGGGCAATTTGCTGGCGGAGCGCAGCGGTCTGCTGACTCCGGAACAATACCGCGAATCATTGGCGGGAACGGCCGCGATGCTCGATCACCGCACGGGACGGACCTGGCGTCCGCTCGAGGATACGGCGCGGTCGGTGCAAATCCTGCGCATGCTGTTCACGCCGGAGTGGGCGAATTGGCGGCGCAGCCTCGACTACTATCCCGAAGGCGAATTGATCTGGATTGAGGTGGACTCGATCCTCCGCGAACAGACGCATGGCCAGCGCTCGCTCGACGATTTCTGCCGCCGCTTCGAAGGCGGCGAGAGTGGTCCGCCAAAAGTTGTGCCCTACACGTTCGACGATGTTGTACGTACGTTGAACGAGGTCGCACCCTACGATTGGGCGAAGTTGCTGCATGAGCGGGTTGACGCGACCAGCGCGCATGCGCCCCTGGGAGGTATTGAACGCGATGGATGGAGACTCGTCTACAACGACAAGCCGAATGAATTCAGCAAGGCCATCGAAAAACTGAGCAAGAGCGCGGAGTTCACCTACTCGCTCGGATTCGACGTCAGCAAGGACGGGAAACTGGGTGATGTGATCGTCGGTTCTCCTGCGTACAAGGCGGGCATTGGGCCCGGGATGCAACTGGTCGCAGTGAACGGCAGGAAGTGGACGCCGGAGGTTCTGCACGACGCCATCAAGGCGGCGCAGGGAAGCAAAGGTCCTATCGAGTTGCTGGTGGAGAACGCCCAGTTCTTCAAGACCTATAGCGTCGACTATCACGACGGCGAGAAGAACCCGCACCTAGAGCGGATTTCAGATCGTCCGGATGTGCTCAGCGAGATGCTGAAACCGCTCAGCCACTGAGGAACCTATAGTTCTAATACCAACGTAAGCACGGGCTGCGAGTTGCACTGCTAGAATCGGGCTAGAACTCCTAAAACTGCCCGGGCACAGGTGTACATGCGCAGCCTTTCGCGAAGCGTCATCAGTCAGTTGTCGATGGCTGCGCTGTGCGCGACGATTTCTGTGGGGACGCTGACAGCTCAGATTTCGGTCAAGCGCGTACAAGTTCTGGGCAGTAAGGACGCGGTCGAAATTGAAGTCGAGGCCAGCGACCGCATCACGCCGCAAACCCAAGTTCTCACCGGACCCGACCGCCTCGTCATCGACTTTCCCAATGCCACGCCGGGCGCGGATTTGCGCAGCCAGTCCGTGTTTCGCGGACAAGTAAAAGACCTGCGCGTCGGCCTCTTCCATGCGAATCCGCCGGTCACCCGCATCGTGCTCGACTTGAAGAGCGCGCAATCGTACCAGGTGTTTCCCGGCCGCACGGTGATGATCAAAGTGCTGGGCAGCGCGAGCGGAAACGCTGTGGCTGCGAACGACTATCCCGCGGAACCAACGCGGCCCGGCCTGGTTGTCGCCAACTACGTACAAAGTTCGGAGCGCGTGAGCGCTGCCGTGATGAAGCCGCTGGACGTTTCGTTCCGCGACGGGCAACTCTCGATTCACGCCAACAAAGCGACCTTGTCGGAAGTGCTCTACGCAGTGCAACAGCGCACGGGGGCGGAAATCGCGATTGCCGCCGGCGCGGAACAAGAAAAAGTTGTCGTCGATCTCGGCCCCGGACCTGCGCCGGAAGTGCTGGCGCAATTGCTGAACGGATCGAAGTTCAACTTCCTGATCCTGAGCGCGGCCAGCGATCCGCGCCAACTGGATCGCGTGATCCTTAGCCCGCGCGTCGAGGGCGGCTACACGGCGCCACTGCCACCGGTCACGCAGAACGACGATGCCTCCGATGACGACGAGACGCCTGCCCAGCCCGCACCTGCTCCCGCGAGGCCTGTTGGCCAGCGGCAACCGACTCCGCCAGTGCAGGTCGCGCCGCCTGCGGCCATGCCCGAAATCAAGGGCGACGACGACTCGACTCCACAGTAACTCCTTTCGCGGGAATATTTTGCGAGGAAATCAGCGTAAGTCCTTTGGAATCAAGATCCGTCTTTTCATTTTTTTGATCGAATCGCGCAAAATATTGCTTTTAAAAGGGTTAACCTGCTTTGCGCTGCATTGATCCTCGCAAAATCTTGATAAATAAGGGGTTGAACGTAAAATCTTCCAGAATAAGGAGTTACGGGCGTCTTTTCGGCGGAGCGAGGGCTTGTTCCAGACCGCGGTTCGAGCAGGCTTCGGGTTTGGAGACAAGGCGCCATCCCATCAGGGTAGACAGGGATACGCCAGATCGAAAAGGACAAAATGCGGGAAAGTGCGGAATTCCCGAAAAGGAAATCCCAATCTGGGACAGTGTTTCTGCTTTTTCTTTTCCTCACAGAGCGGTTGCGCGGGAGATCCCTCTCTCCGCCTGAAAAGCGGCTGCGATCGGGATGACTCCGACGATCAGGTTGATCCTAGGATCGGGGTGATTCCGTGATAGGAATGCGCTGCGGCCCGGTACTTCTGGGCCGCCTGACGGCCGGGGGCGGCTGTCGCTACAAGGGTGGCTGTCGTTACACGAATCGGGCTTAAGGTGAGGGTGGGGTGATCAGGCGGATGGGAACGGGGGACGATCCGTTTACGGGAGTGTTTGACGTGGCGCTACCACAACCGGCGACGTTGAGGACTGTGACATTGATGCTGCCGTCGGGATTGAGGTTATTGATGAAGACTTGCAGGAAGCCGACGATGACGACGGGATTGGGAACGGCGGTGCTGAATGCTCCACCGCCGCTGCTGTCGTAGATCGGCAGAGACACGATCTGATTGCTGGATGTGACCTGTGTGCCGGTGGGAATGCGCAGAGGATTGGAGGCGTCGGTTGTGATCTTGAAGGGGTACGCAGTGGTGTCGAGTATGTCGAGCCCAGTGAGCGGCAGGCTGCTCTGGTTGGGATAAGTGAGAGAACACGCCAGCCCGGTGGCTGTGTCGCCAGTCGCTCCACCGGGATTTTCTGACAGGTCGACGGTATTGGGATTTGGATTGAATGCGAGGGGCGATCCGCACTGGTATTGTGTGCTCTGGTCACAGCCGGAGACGGCCGCCTGGTAGAGGTTTGCGTTACCGCACGCAGGGACACCTACGGGCTGCAGCGACGGGGCAGCGCCAGGGACGTATTCGAGGTTCGATGGGTAAGTAGTGATGAAGTTGGCGCTGTTCGCGTTGGGAGGATTGTCTCCGGTCAGGGGCGCGCAGCTTGCTCCGCCAGTGCCGCAATCGGCGACGAGGGTGAATGCTTCTCCGATCACGCCGGCCGTGCTAGTTCCGCTGAGCGAAATGCCTGCGTTTGTTATCGCGCCATCGCCCGTCGTCACGAAGGAAGGGCAACCCGACCCTGAGCAAGCCGTTCCACCGGGACGCGGGTCTTCGTTCGGCACCATCCACGGCTTCACGCAACGCGGTTGTACTGGTGTGACTTCTCCGCTGGTTCCGACCGAGTCAGACGCAGAAGGATTGAAGACCTCTGCGGTGGCGGTGGCGCTGATGCTGTTGCCGCTGTATCCCCAGATGCGGGAGAAGAAGGTGGCCAATCCGTTCTGCTGCACTCTTACAGTGACGAGTGGATTGATGGCGAAGGTGGTGCCCGCGGCACTGCAGTCGCCAGTGCTTCCTGTGCCACCGGGCCCCGCAGAATAGCTTACGGTGACCGAGGCCGAGCGTTGTCCGACCGAGTTCTGCCCTCCGACCGATTGGGCCGCCAAGGTCGCAACTCCGCTGGTTCCGCAGATCGACGACCAGTAGGTCGTGTCGGTACCAGTGGAGGCAGTTCCTGTGATACCGGAGACGGAAATGATGCGCGCGGCGGTGAGTGCCGCAGCGTCGGCGGAGCGTTGGGCTTCTTCGCGAGCCAGGTAAAGCGTCACTAGATCGATCGACCACGCCGCCATGGCGAGGATGGCGACCATAGAAATTGCGACTAAGATCATCGTGACCCCGCGCTCGCCATTCGCGTGCGCCGCTCGGCCGAATTTGCGGATCAGAGGTCGCTTCATGGTCAGTTCTCGTTGGTGGCGACGGCCACGGCGCTGATGTTGTTAGGCAAGGATGCGGCCGATCCCAGGACGCTTTGAACTTTTCCGAAACGCCACTGGTACGCGTACTGAATGCTGACACAGGTGGCAACGACCTGGGTTTGTCCGCTGGCTGCGGTCACAGGGCGGCAATTTACGTCAGGCAACTGCGCGGTTCCGGTTGCGGCGAGATAGTAGCCACGATTGATGATGATGGTGAGGCCGCATGGGGCGGAAGACGTAGCCGGGACGCTGAAAGTCCAGATAGGCCCGGGTCCGCTGATGCCGTTGGCGGAAGTCAATCCGCACATGTTGATGTTGTTTGCCACCAGATAGCCCGAGATAAGCTGGTAAGCGTCGCTGACAGACGATGGCATGGTGTTTCCCGCCGAGGGGTTCAGGACGTCGGTAACGGGATCGGCTGCGGCCGCCCTCGCGGCATCGCGCGCGGTGTTGGTGAGTTTCTGTTTGAGGGTGAACGCCCCGCTGAAGTCGAAAATGCCCACGACGAAGACCACAAGCAGTGGAAGCGTGACGGCGAACTCGACCAGTTGCGCGGCTCGGTCTTCGAAGAGTGTCTGGCGGAGTTCCAGGTGCCGAGAAGTACGACCCGCAGCGGCTAAAGCCGCATCGACTTTGCGGAAGGGATGGCGCGGCTGAAAGCCGCGCCCCTTCAAATCAGTGTATTCACCAACGGAGTGATGCCGCTGCAGGCCGCATCGCTCAAAGTCAGCAGATTTACCACGCACAAGCATCCAACACTGCCGCACGGTGAGCGTGAGACCACGAAGATGGAGAGATAGATTCAACGGGTCTCCATGCGGACGCGCGCCGAGGCTTGCAGCCAGATTTGCTGGTGCGGCTGGGTGACGAACGGCAGATGGAAGTTAAATGGATATTGAAAACTGACTGAGATGCCACACACACCGGCAGCGCCACTTTGCACCGTGCTGGTGAGTTGTACCGGAGTTTGTATGCAGACTTTGTTGCTGGCACTGCCATCGCATCCAGGAGGAGAGCCGTTGACGATGCAGGAATTAAAAGACTGGGGCGTTGTCGGAAACTGTGCCTGAGTCGGATCGAGCTTGGAGGCTTGCAGAGCGTTCTGCACGGCGGTGGCGGCGAGTTGGGATGGACGGGGCCCGGCGGAGCTACAGGTGGTGCAATATGGGGCGGCTCCGGCGCGGGCGCCTTCCTGGGCGGCGCGAGTGATGGCTCCGTAGAGGCTGAAGGCCTGTCCGAACCAGAAGATGCCGAGCAGGATCATGAACATGATGGGAAGCACGGCGGCGGCTTCGGCGATTTCGGCCGCCTGCGTTTCGTGAATCAGCCCGCGGATGATGTGCTGGAGTCTGGTCCGCATGTTAAGCAACTCCCCCGAGATGCGCTCCGGCATAAAGGATAACTGTAAACGCGAGGGCGACGCCGTAGGGAACTTTCAAAGCGTCCGGGTTATCGAGCGAGACACGCTGGCTGGGCAGGCGGAAGGTAACCAGCGAGACCAGAATGTGTCCGATATTGCGCACGGTTTGCAGGAATCGTCCTCTGTAAATCACCAGGGCCAGAGCCATGACTCCGGCCACGAATACGGAAACGAGTAAAAGATCCACCAATAAGCCCGGACCAGTGAAGGCCCCGAGCGCTCCAGCCAGTTTCCAATCGCCCGCCCCCAGGCTGCGAAGCAGAACGAACGGGAGAAGAAGAGCGAGACCAATGCCTACGCCGAACAGGGAAGTCTTCAATCCCTGCAGGCCGTTGAGGGCGACGCTGGCGGCGATCCCGAGCACGGCGGCCGAAACCGTCAGCCAGTTGGGGATGCGGCGGTAGCGGAGGTCGGTCCATCCGGCGATCAGGGCCAGAAGTACGGCGCCAGCGAGGATGGGGACTTTCAACGAGACCTCTTGGACCGAGGCGATGCCTTGGCTTCGTGATGAAAAAGATCCATTGTTTCGACGGGGTAAAACGCCCGGAGAATGCCCTCTGGCCGCCCTAGTAGCGGCCTCTGGCGGATTTTCACATGTGGGGGGAGGGAAGTCAACGTAACGGATTCAGGGGTTGGGGCCTGTCCCTGAATCTTGTTGAGCGGGAGATCCCTCGGCCCGCTGGTGAAAGCGCGGGCCTTCGGGATGACTCCTTCAAAATGGTTACTGGCGGTTGAAGGCTGGGGCCGCGGTGTGTTCGGCCACAATCTTCCTGGCGTTGTCGGCCAGAGCCTTTGCCTGGGGCAAGAGTTCGAGACCCTTCACCACCTCCGGATCGGATTCGGCACGGACTTTCATACCTTCATCCTGGCCGAAGGCGTCGACAAAAATCTCCGACTTGATGTTCGACTTGATCCAATCGGCGTTGTCCATGAGTTCGGACTGGGTGTAAGGAATGCTGGCTTCGTCGAGGGACTTGCGGAATTCCTGGATGGTGGCGTCGTCGACTTCGAAGCTCTTGGCCGGGTGATGATCGACAACGTAGCGCTTCGCGAAGTTGAAGAAGGCGTAGTGCTGCAGGAGCGTGTCCTGGAAGTGATTGGTCTTGACGGGCGGAATGTTGACGTCGGGGGTGATGCCGCCGCCGCCGTAGACGGTGCGTCCGCTGTCGGTGAGCTTGACTTCGCGATTGGCGGTGTTGGAAGACTCGGCGCTGTCGCGATTGTAGTAGTAGTCGTAGAGCGAAATGTTGGAGTAGTCGCGCTGAATGAGGCGTCCGCTGGGCGTGTAGTAGTGCGCAGTGGTGAGCGCGAGACCGGTGTTTTCAGAGAGCGGGTAGACGGTCTGAACGAGTCCTTTGCCGAACGTGACTTCGCCGACAATCAGGCCGCGATCGTGATCTTGAATGGCGCCGGAAACGATTTCCGCGGCGGAAGCGGTCAGGCGGTTGACGAGAACGACGATGGGGTAATCCTTGCCGCCGTTGCCGTGTTGCGCGATATAACGCTTCTCGGCGGAGGCACGTCCGTGATGCGAAACGATGAGCTGTCCCTTCTTGAGGAACTTATCGGCGACGCCGACGCCTTCACTGAGCAGGCCGCCGGGATTGCCGCGCAGATCGAGGATGAGGCCTTTGAGATCGCCGAAGGAATCGAGCGCGTCGGAGACTTCGTGCTCGGTGGTCTCGTTGAATCCGTTGACGTGCATGTAGCCGATGCCGGGCTTGATTAAGAAGTGGACGTCGACCGAGTAGCGCGGAATCTCGTCGCGGACGAGGGTGAACTCCATCGGCTTCTCGACGCCTTCGCGCGCGATGCTGATGTGAACCGTGGTGCCCTTGGGTCCTTTGAGCAGATCAGCGACATCGCTGGTGCTCATGTTCTCGGTGGACTTGCCGTCGACGGCGATGATGACGTCGCCGGGGTGGATGCCGGCTTTGTAGGCGGGCGTGCCAACAAAGGGGTAGATGACGATGACTTTGTTGTTGCGCGGACCGACCGTCATGCCGACCCCGTAGTACTTGCCGCGCTGGTCTTCGCGCATCAGCGCGTAGGACTTCGGATCAAAGAAATTGGAGTGCGGATCGAGCGCGTGGAGCATGCCCGGGATGGCGCCGTTGTAGATGGCTTTATCGGCATTCACCGGCTCAGCGTAATTCTCCTCGACGAGGGAGTACACATCGGTGAATTGCTTAAGACTGTCCTTGACCTCGGAGTCGCCCGTCATGGAGGACTGCTGGCCGGAGCGCTGGGCAAACAGGATGCCCAGGAATCCGCAGGCGACGAGGAAAAAAAGTACCAGGAATAGTGAGCGGCGTGAACTACGAGCCATCTTGAAATCCTTCGGTTGAGGGTTTGCTAGCACCCCAGCGACCGCGCTGAATATCCGCAGTATATCACTTGGTTAGACTGCTCCGGACCGGGAAGGTTACCGGTGGTAACCACCTGGGGAAGGGCTAGTTATGAGATGCGGCGGAGGGTCGGGAAGGTGCTCGGGGGCGGCGGAAATCATGCACCGGGTGCATGGTCGGAGGGGGTGGGTTTCGAGGCATGGGACGATTGCGGAGCATCGGGTTGGGCGGGGTCGCGGTGCTGGGCGTCGTCTTCATCTTGCCAGCGGGGCGGGCGGTGAAAGTGATGATAGGGGGATGCGGGGATTGTGGCTCCGATACCAGCGCCGATCAGACCGAGGATCAGGCCGAAGGTTAAACGATCCTTTGCGGTGCCGGCGTTGGGGCGGGCGGCGCCGAGGGTGAATCCGATGGCTCCGCCGATGAGGGCGCCACGGCCGCTTGGGGAAGACCTTGGGGCCGCGTAGTAGTAGGGAGATTGCGGATAGGGCGGACGAGAGGAACTTGCGGGATATCTGCATTGGGCTGAGGGAGCGTCGGGGAGTTGAGGGTTGGACGTTTGCGATTGCGCGGCGGAAGCGAGTAACAACGCGGCCAGCAGTGAGGCGACGAGTCGTGGCTTTTTCATGAGCGCAGAGTAGCGCTGACGGCATCCAGGTGGTCGGGCGCTTGGGACGGTATTTGGAGTGTCACATCCGCCGCATCAGTCGGATCAGGGTGAGGTGATCGGGGCACAGATGAATTCTTCATAGCGCTTGAGTTCGGCGATGGAGGATTCCGACAGAAGCGGGAAGGGAATGGCGCGGCAGTCTTTGGGGAGCGCGGCGGCGGTGAGGGAGTCGCAGACGACTGCGACGGTTTGCTTGAGTCCGCGCTGCCAGTTGGGATTGCGGGCGTCGCGGAAGACGAGACTGTCGGGATCGAATCCGGCGGCGTGCAGCATGGCGCGCGCAACTTTCAGGAATTCGGGCCAGCGCGAGGCGACGCCAACCAGTTTGCTGGCGGGAGCCGGAAGATATTCGGCGAGCGATGCGGGCACGGATCGAAGTTGCAGAACCAGAATTTCTGTTCCCGGAGCGATGAACCTACGGGCCATCTCCTCGCGATTGGGCAGTAACACGGCGATGCTGCCTTCGGCAGCGCCGGCGCAATCCTCTGGTCCGCAAGAGAGGAGCGGAAAGGTCACGACGCGGGATATTTCGGCGGCGAGGATTCGACGCAGTTCTTCGTCGGGTTCGATGAGCAGGAAATGGTCCGGGGGCTGCAGATTGAGCCACTGGCGCAGGCGTGCGCGAACTGCGGGCAGTGAGACGCCGAGTTTTTGTGCGGAGCGGAAGAGGTCGGCAATTTTCTGGTCGAGGGCCACATCGGGGGCGAGGGGCGCGGCGGGCTTTTTGGCGCGGACATAGACTCCGCTGCCCCGGCGAAACTCGACCCACTCGTCGGCTTGAAGTTCGCGGTAGCCGGCGCTGACGGTGTTGGGATGGAGGCGGAATCGGCGAGCGATTTCGCGGGTGGAGGGAAGGCGCTGTCCGGGAGCGAGGTCGTCGCTGAGAATGCCGAGGATGATCTGGGTGACGAGTTGTTGGCGAATGGAGACGTCGCTGCCGCGGGCGAACCAGAGTTGCATGGCGGCAAACATCATAAGCTGCCGCATTGCGTGGAACCAGAGGCAAGACTGGAGCGAACGATCTTTACCGCGAAGATCGCAAAGAAAACGCTGAGGTCGCGGAGAAGATCTTCGCTGTCCAGTTGCTTACGCTTTCGCCGATCAGGCAGTCACGGAGACGGAGTTTGCGGCCACCGGTTGAGTGGACGATCCTCCGGCCCAATTCAATTGCGACAGATCCTGCTGCAGCGTGGCGAACGTCTGCTGCGCGCTGGTCAGGTCTCCAGATTGAAGGTCCTGACCCACCTGCTGCAGCAGTTGCCCGATCTTGCCAAGATGGTGGTGATGAAAGTGCCCGCCATCGGCGGCCTGCGGTGTGGCCTGCGACTGGCTGCGGAGATCCTGCTGAATCTTGGCGAAATCCTGCTGGGCTCCCGACAGATTGCCCGATTGCAAGTCTTGCGCGAGCTGGCTGTAGTCCTGGCTGAGAGGGTTCGTGCTTTGCGAGCCGGATTGCAGAGTGACAGAGTCGGTGGGAGTAGCGGTTGTTGCCGACTGAGAATTCTGTAATGTGCGGAAAATAGGTTGGGCCTGGACTTGAACGCCCTGACTGCTGAACAGGCTGCTGGCAATACTGGAAATCGACATACGTGCTCCTTCGAGAAACTGATCCTTCCCCACAAAACTATCGGCAATGCGCGCCCGAAGTTTAATGAGGACTGGCAGAAATACTGGGGCACGATTTGGGCCAAGTTCCAGGCCCAAGAAGACATATTCGGAATCGAGGATTTCAAAGGGCTTGCGCGGATTGCATGGAACTACAGGTCTTGAGATTGGGATCGCCAGGGCAAATGCTGCCCGGCAGTTCATGCCTAGCTGAGATTCCCCTGGTCGGCTAAATCGCGGCGCCATGCGAGTGTGGAGTCGAATTGTCAACGCTGTGTCTTACTGTCATTGCCGGGCCGCGCGGTGGGGCAGTATGATGAAGCGCATGAGTTTCTCGGAGACGATCTTCCTGTTTTTTCTGGCCCTGGTGATTTTTGGGCCAAAGAAGCTGCCGGAGATCGCCCGCCAGGCGGGGAAGTTGCTCGCGGAGTTCCGTCGCGCTTCGAACGAATTCAAGTCGCAGATTGAGCAGGAGATCGCCCACATCGAGGTGGAGGAGCAGAAGAAGAAAATCCTGCCGCCGAGCGCGCCTCCGGACGCCACCGCCAGCCGCGCCATGAAACCGAATCTTACGGAAGCGCCTGCCACATTGGCGTCCACGGCGGAAGTTCCGACGACTGAGACCAAGCCGGTAGAAGCGGCCACGGAAGCGATTCCTGGCGCGGAAATCCAATCCGACGCTGAGCCGGTGACTGCATCGGCTGTGGTTACAGAATCCCCGACCACCACGCAGGAGTCGCATGCCTGAGGTCGCGGAGGCCTCCACCCCAGAACGAGAACCAGAGTCCATGCCTACCATGGGCTTCCTGGATCATCTGGAAGAACTGCGCAAGCGCATCGTGTATTCGGTGATGGCGGTGGCGGCGGGAACGGCTGCGTGCTGGGGCTATCGCGAGCGTATATATGGCGTAATGCAGAAGCCCATTATGGATGCCCTGCGGGCGCAGCACCTGCCGGAAAAGCTGGTCTATCTCAATCCGGTCGATCCGTTCAACCTTTACTTGAAGATCGCCATGCTGGCGGGCTTGTTCCTGACCTCGCCCTTCGTGCTGTACCAGGTGTGGATGTTTATTTCGCCGGGGCTGTACCGGCATGAAAAGCGCTATGTGTTCCCGTTCATGGCGTCGACGATTTCGCTGTTCACGCTGGGCGGGTATTTCGGATATCGCGTCGCGTACCCGCGGGCGCTCGAGTTCTTCATCAAGTTCAATGGGCAGTTTCAGCCGATGATTACGGTCGGCGAGTACACCCAGCTGTTCCTGAGCATTGTGGTGGGCATGGGGCTGATTTTCGAGATGCCGATCATCGTGTTTTTCCTGGCCTTCATGGGCATCATGACCCCGGCGTTCATGGTCCGGCACTTCCGTTACGCCATCCTGATAATCTTCGTGCTGGCGGCTATCGTTACGCCCACTCCTGACATCGTAAACATGTGCGTATTCGCGGCGCCCATGCTCGGCTTGTATGCGTTGAGCATTGGAGTGGCGTGGCTGGTGCATCCGGAGCAACGCAGGGCGCGGAAAGAGAAACAAGCTCGGGCATGAAATCGAAATATTTCTGGTGGATCGTGCTGGCGTTGACGCTGGCGGTGCTGGCGTGCGACCGGGACAAGGAAGCGTCGCCGGCGACACAGACTCCTGCAACCCAGACTCCGGCGACCAGTGCGGCGGCAGAGACGAAAGAGACGCCGCTGAATCTCCCTCCCGATAGCGGGCCGCCGCCCAGCTTTGATGGCGATCGGGCGATGCAGTACGTGAAAGACATCGTGAAGCTTGGGCCGCGTCCGCTGGGCAGTGCGAATCACAAAAAAGTGGAGGACTACATCGACTCGCGGTTGGAGGGCGATCAGGTGGAGGACGATGTGTTTACGGCTGACACGCCGGTGGGCAAGTTTCCGGTGCACAACATCGTCGCGAAGTATCCCGGGACGAAAGACGGAATCATCATCATCGCCAGCCACTACGATACGAACTATCCGCTAAAAGACACGCCGTATGTGGGTGCGAATGATGGCGGGTCGTCGAGCGCGCTGCTGTTGGAACTGGCGAATCAGTTGCGCGGCAAGACGCGCGATGGCTATAGCGTCTGGCTGGTGTGGGACGACGCGGAAGAGGCGATGAAGTCCGAGAAGGACATGCCGTTCATGGACGATAGCTTGTACGGCATCAGCCATCTGGCGGACAAGTGGCAGGCGGATGGAACGCTGAAGAAAGTGAAAGCGTTCCTGCTGGCCGACATGATTGGCGACGCGGATTTGAGCGTGGAGCGGGATTCGAACTCGACGCAATGGCTGGAGAACGTGGTGTACGAGGCCGCTACCCGGCTGGGGTATCAATCGCATTTTTTTGAGCGAAACAACCAGGTGTCGGACGATCATCTTCCGTTTGTGAAGCGCGGCGTGGCTTGCGCGGATTTGATTGACTTCGAGTATGGGTACAACAATGTGTTCTGGCATACGCCGCAGGACACGGTGGACAAGCTAAGTCCGATGAGCTTGAAGATCGTGGGCAGCGTGGTGCTGGAGACTGTGCGGATTGTGGATAAGATGGATCCGCTGCCGCCGAAGTGACGGGCAGCGCCCGAAGGCGCTGTTTTCGGAGCGATGGTCGCGATGCCTAAAGGCATCGCCCGAGACGGACCTTCTCCGACACGAACCTTTGCTGATACGACCCTTTCGTTTTGCGCTTTTTTGAAAATTCATTTCTAATGCGGCGCATGCGAATCTTGAAGACTTTGTTCTTCTTTTGCATTTGCTTTAGCTCTCTTCGTGCCCTTTCCCAGGTCGACATCAATGCGGAAAACCAGGTGATTCAGGCGGCTATGCAGCCTTCTACGCTGGAGGCAAACCTGCAGCGCCTGACCGATCATGTGGGCGGACGTGTGCCCGGAACTCCCGGGATGCAGCATGCCGTGGAGTGGGGGGTGCAGGCATTCACTGGCGCCGGTGCGGACAGCGTGCATCAGGAAGGATTTTCGATCGCGAACTCGTGGACGGAGGGAGCGACGGAGTTTATCGCGACGTCGTCGTACGCGATTAATGAGTCGAAGGTGGGCGGGACATCGCTCTCAGTATTCAAGGTGCACGCGGTGTCGGTGGCCTGGGCCCCGGCGTTGGCGCCAGTGAAACATGTTCAGATGGTCGATGTGGGCGAAGGGACGGCGCAGAATTTTGCCAAGGCGGGCGACGTTGCCGGGAAAGTGCTGCTGGTGCATACCACCGTTCTGAAAACGTGGGACGACTTGTTTGCCGAGTATGCGAAGGCGCCTCCGATTATCGACCTCGCCGTGAAAGGGAAGGCGAAGGCGATCGCGTTCATGGCGACGCGGGAGCATGACATTCTTTACCGACACACGAATTCGAGCGCGGGCGAGATCGATAAGCTCCCGATGGTGATCGTGGCGCGCGAGGACGGGGAGCGCATTGCACGCATTCTTGCCACGGGAAGGCAGGTGTGGGCGGATCTTTCGATCCCGAATCAAGTGGGCGGGCCAATTCGATCCACGAACGTGATCGCGGAGATTCGCGGAAGCGAGAAACCGGACGAGTTTGTCATTCTGGGCGCGCACCTGGATTCGTGGGAGTTGGGAACCGGGGCGCTGGATAACGGATGCAATGCGGCGCTGGTGGTGGATGCGCTGCGGGCGATTAAGGCATCGGGAGTGAAGCCGAAGCGGACGATTCGCTTCATTCTGTTTTCGGGGGAAGAAGAGGGATTGGTGGGATCGAGAGCGTATGCCCTGAATCATCGCCATGAACTCGATCGGGCAGCGGGAGTGGTGATTTACGATTCGGGGACGGGGAAGACCACCGGGTTTGCGGTAGGAGGAAGGAAAGACATTCTCGACAAGGCGCGGCAATTGATCGTGCCGTTAGCCCAGTTTGATGTGAAGGAGTTGAAGCCCGACATGGAGTGGGGGACGGACCATTTCGACTTCATGCTCGAAGGCGTACCGACGTTTGTGGCCGATCAGGAGACTGCGAACTATCTGGAAAACTATCACGCGATTTCAGATACGTATGACAAAGTGGACATTCCGCAATTGAAGAAGCATGTAGCCGAGGCGGCCGCAATGAGCATCGGGCTGGCGAACTTGCAGGAGAAGATCGGCCCGCGCTTGACCCGCGAACAAATTGAGCAGACGATCCGCGAGACCAATAGCGTCGACCTGTTCAAGATGTTTGGCATTTGGGACGAGTGGGAGAGTGGAAAACGCGGTAGGCAGAAATAGAAGACATTTTCAATTTGTGATTGCCGATTGTCGAATTTGCGTAACGGCTTCGTTTTGATTCACTTGATACTTGCAGTCTGACGAACGAATAATCACGCTTGCTGATTTTTTGGGTTCTCTTCAATCTGTTCGCGCTGGGCTTGCTGGTGCTGGACCTGACCGTGGTTCATCGCCGTGGCCGGGTTGTGGGACTGCGCGAGTCTTTAGCGTGGACTGCTTTCTATGTATTGGTGACCGCGGCGTTTGCTGCCTTCGTATACTTCTGGCAAGGACAACATGTTGCGTTGGAGTTCGTCACCGGGTATCTGCTCGAGCTTTCGCTGAGCGTCGATAATCTCTTCATTTTTCTGCTGATCTTTAACTTTTTTGCGGTGCCGGAAGCGCTGCAGCACCGTGCGCTGTTTTGGGGAATCGTGGGGGCGCTGATCATGCGCGGCGTTTTCATCGCCGCCGGCGTCAGCCTGATTGCGCGATTCCATTGGGTGCTCTTCGTCTTCGGCGCGCTGCTGATTTATAGCGGAATCCGGCTGTGCTTCTCGAGCGAGCAACGAGTGAATCCGGCGAAAAATCCGGTGGTGCGCATGGTGAGGCGGTTGATCCCGGTGACCCAGGATTATCGTGGCGGGAAATTCTTGATACGCAATGCGGCGGATGGGGGGAAATTGTATGCCACGCCGTTGCTGGTCGTTCTTCTGGTGATTGAAACGACTGATGTGATTTTCTCCATCGACTCCATCCCGGCGATTCTGGCGATTACGTTAAACGCGTTTATTGTGTATACGTCGAATGTGCTGGCGATTATCGGATTGCGGTCGCTGTATTTTGCCGTGTCGGGGTTGATGAAAGTGTTCCGATTCCTTCATTACGGCCTGGCGCTGGTTTTAGTGCTGGTGGGCTTGAAGATGATTGCTTCCGGGCGGGTAGAGATTCCCATTGCTGCGACTCTGGGCGTGGTGGCGGCGGTGCTTTTGAGTTCGATTGGCTTGTCGGTGGCGTTTCCTGCAAAAGACGCCGCTGTCACGAAGCCGTAGCGGGCGCGGCGACCATCGGAAAGAGGACCTTCTCGCCGCGAATGACGGAGTGGCGGAGGAAGCGCTTGTCTTCGTGATCGGGGTAGTCGATGCGGTAGTGAGCGCCGCGGCTCTCTTCGCGCGCCAGCGCGGAACGGGCTACTAACAAAGCGGCGGTGTGAATATTGGCGGCTTCGTGGGCGCGACGCGTCTTGGGATTCGCCAGCTTCGGAGCCATTTCCTGCAGGGCATTCACGGCTTTCTGCATGCCGGGGCGCATGCGGACGATGCCGACTTCATTCCACATCAAATCCTGAATCTGGGTGATGAGCTGTTCGGTGCCCGCGTCAACCGGGCCATTGGAGTAGGCGGCTTGCGGCTCAGTACTCGGCCGTTTGAGTTCAAGTGTTTCCTCGCGCATGGCTTGTCCGGCGCGGGCGCCGTAGACGAGGCTTTCGAGCAGGGAGTTGCTGGGGAAGCGATTGGCTCCGTGAACTCCACTGGCCGCGGTTTCTCCCGCGGCGTAAAGGCCGGGAACGCTGGTCTTGCCATCGAGATCCGTACGCACGCCTCCCATCGCGTAATGCGCGGCAGGGCGAATCGGGATGAGGTCCTCGGTCAGGTCGATGTTGTGCTCCATGAAGGTGTGGTAGACGCGTGGAAAGCGCTTCTGAATCTTCGAGGGGCTGAGGTGGGTGAGATCGAGATAGACGATGGGGTCCTTGGCGCGGCTGACCTCCATCTCGTGCATGATGGCGCGGGCGACCAGATCGCGCGGGGCCAATTCGGCCAGCGGATGGTATTTGCCCATGAAGCGGTCGAGTTCGATGTTGCGCAGATGGGCTCCCTCGGCGCGCAAGGCCTCGGAGAGCATGAAGCGCGGAGCTTTTTTGAGATAAAGAACAGTGGGATGGAATTGGATGAATTCCATGTCGCTGACTTCGGCTCCGGCGCGGTAGGCGAGGGCGACGCCGTCGGCGGTGGCGGGATCCAGATTGGTAGTGTTGCGGTAAATCTGTCCCATGGCTCCAGAAGCAAGGAGGACCGCGCCGCAGGCAATCTTGCGGGGGACGGCTTTTTCGTCGAGGACCGAGATGCCGGTGATGCGGCCGTCTTGTGTATTCAAGACCGTGGTGAAGACGTGCTCGGCGATCTGGATGGTCTTTAGCGCGTGGGCCTTGGCCTGGAGCAGGCGAAGGATTTCCGTGCCTGTGGAATCGCCGCTGGTGTGAAGGATCCGGCCTTTGCTGTGTCCGCTTTCGGGGCCGAAGACAAGCTTTGCGGCGCTGCCGTGGGCCCAGGAGATCAGTTCTTCGATGCGCTTGGCGCCCTCTTCCACGAGGATCTTGACCGCGGCGGGGTTGCAAAGGCCGTCCCCTGCGGTGAGAGTGTCCTGGAGATGGAGGATGATTTCGTCTTCATCGCTGAGGACAGCGGCGAGGCCATGAGCCGAGTCATTGGGCTTGGTGATCTCGTTCTTGGTGAGCACGAGGACGCGGCCGGCCTCGGCGAGTTCGATCGCGGCACGCAGGCCAGCGACGCCGGCGCCGATGACCACAAAATCGGTCTCGGTAGGGAGGACCTTCATACAATCGGGGAAATGGTACCACTTTGGAGGCTATCCAGATGTCGGAAGGCTTACGCTATTATGGAACGTCATGCCGCAAGTGACCATTCATGTGATGCCCCGGCCATATCAGGCCTCGATTGAAAACGGCATTCTGAACCGTGCCGGATCGGTTTTGAGCGAGCTATTGCCGCAGGCCAGCCGGGTCTTCGTGCTGACCGTGCCTCCGGTGCGCAAGCGTTGGAGCGCGAAGCTGGTGAGTTCGCTGAAGGCGGCTGGATTCGACCCACAGGTGATTGTAATGCCCGACGGCGAGCCTTCCAAGAGACTGGCCACACTCGAGAGCTTGGCCGAGAAACTGGCGAAGCTGGGCGCGGACCGGAAGGCGGTGATTGTTTCGTTGGGCGGCGGCGTCGTTGGGGATGTGGGTGGATTTCTAGCGTCGGTGTACATGCGCGGGATTGAGTTTGTGCAGGTGCCGACCACCGTGCTGGCGCAAGTGGACGCATCGATCGGCGGGAAGACCGGCGTGAATCTGATCGCGGGGAAAAATCTGGTTGGAACTTTTTATCATCCGCGGGTGGTGTTGATTGATCCAAGTGTATTGAAAACGCTGCCAGACCGTGAATTTCGGGCGGGATTGTACGAGGCGCTGAAGTGCGGCGTGATCGGAAATGTCGAGCTGTTTATTCGTTTCGAGCAGAACCGGGCGCGGATTCTGAAGCGCGATCCGGCGGAACTGGAATGGCTGATCGCCCAGTCGGTGAAGCTGAAGGCGGAAGTGGTCTCCGCGGATGAACATGAGGGCGGGCTGCGGCGCGTGTTGAACCTGGGACACACGATCGGGCACGCGCTGGAGGCTGAGACTGGCTATAAGAAGCTGCTACATGGCGAGGCGGTGGCGTGGGGAATGATCGCGGCAGCGAACATCGCGCTGCGCGTGGGGCGCACCGATAGCGTGACGGCGGGTCGCATTGCGGATTCGGTGTTGAGCCTAGGGCGGCTGCCGGAAGTGAATGTGAGCCCGAAGAAAATTCTGGCGCGGCTGCAGTCGGACAAGAAGACGCAGAACGGCGTGGTTCACTTCGTCCTGCCAAGGGAAATTGGCAAAGTCGAAATCGCGAGCGATGTCCCGGAGAGCGCCGTGCTGGATGCGGTGGAAGAATTACGCCGGGTATCCCGCGGCGCGGGAGTTTGGGGAAGGTAAGGAGATCAGAAATGGCGGAAACAGCAGAGCAGTACACTCAGCGCATTTTGGGTCACGTCGATGGGCAGGATGCGATCAAGGTGCAGCGCGGTGCGGCAGCGAAGATGAAGGCGTTGACGCGAGGATTGACACCGAAACAGTTGAAATGGAAACCGACGCCGGAAAAGTGGTCGATTGCTGAAATACTCGCGCACCTTGCGGACGGTGAGATCATCGTGAGCTGGCGCCTGCGCTCCATTATCGCGGCCAATGGCACGACGGTTCAGTCGTATGATCAAAACGCCTGGGCGAGCGCGTTTGAGTATCAGAAACGCGATGTGAAGCACTCCATTGAAACCTTCCGGATACTCCGGGAAAACAATCTGGCCATGCTCAAAGCGCTTCCCAAAGAAGCCTGGGAGAAGTACGGCACGCACCAGGAGCGCGGCAAGGAAACGATCGCGCAGGTTGTACGCCTGTATGCCGGGCATGACACGAACCATCTGAAGCAGATCGAAGGCATCGT
>Ga0335070_10000397_pt1 | contig 49397 bp, 42 predicted proteins | sample Lox_Sample_13_FD_206722 | JGI IMG/M metagenome (GOLD analysis project Ga0335070, IMG submission 206722) | Soil microbial communities from Loxahatchee National Wildlife Refuge, Florida, United States - Lox_Sample_1.3 | ecosystem: Environmental > Terrestrial > Soil > Wetlands | place: USA...
CCGACATGATCGAGCGCCTGGTGACGCCGCGGACCAAGCTCATCATCCTGAATTCGCCGTGCAATCCCTCCGGGGCGGTGATGTCCCCGGACGATCTCACCGAAGTGGTGCGCATGGCGACGCAGCGTGGCATCTGGGTGGTTTCCGACGAGTGCTATGTCTATCTGAACTACACGGGTAAACGTTTTTCGGTGGGATCGTTGCGTGAATACCGCGAACGCATGGTGATTATCGGATCGCTCTCGAAGACCTATGCCATGACCGGCTGGCGGTTGGGTTACGCCCTGGCTCCAGCGCCGATCATCAGCGCCATGATCAAGCTGCAGGGCCAGTCCACCTCGAACCCCACGTCGATTGTGCAGAAAGCTGCCGTCGCCGCACTGATGGGCCCACAGCAGTGTGTGCTGGACATGCGGGCGGAGTACATCCAGCTCCGGGATCACGTGGTCAACGGGCTGCGGTCCATCCCGGGCCTGAAGTGCACGCTGCCGGAGGGTGCGTTCTACGCTTATCCGAATGTTTCCGCGTTCTTTGGGCGTGGGGGCGTGAATTCAGCTTCCGATCTCTCCGGGAAGCTGCTGCGTGAGGCGCACGTGGCCACGGTGCCCGGCGAGGGCTTTGGAACCCGGGATCACATCCGTGTTTCCTACGCAACCTCGGTCGCTGAACTCAATCGTGGGCTGGAACGAATGCGAAAATTCCTGGGAGCTTTGTAGGCCTCCCCGGCTCGCCTCTGCCTTCCCCGAGTCCTGTGGGGTTAACTTACGGAGATCTTTCCCGGCAGCCGCGCCGCTGGTTTAAGCTTTTAACCAGCGGCCGCCGCTGCACTGTGCCGCGTGCTTTGCATGAGCGAACTGTATCCGCTATTGATGGTGCCATCCTTCGACCCGCGTCCCTGGGGCACGCTGGATCTCTCGCCGATCTATCCCAACCATCGCTTCGCGGAGAAGATCGGGGAATCCTGGCTTACCGCTGACCGATGTCAGGTGGCGAACGGCCCCCTGCAAGGCAAGTCACTCGCCGAGTTGAGCTCCAGGTATGGCCGTGAGCTGGTAGGCGAAGCGGCAAGGGATCCCAACCGCTTCCCACTGCTGATGAAGTTCCTGTTTCCCGAGGACAAGCTTTCGGTCCAGGTTCATCCCGACGATGAGACGGCGCGGGCCGCCGGCCTGCCCTGCGGCAAGAGCGAATGCTGGTATGTGGTCCATGCCAGGCCGGGTGCGCAGGTGGCCCTGGGCCTGAAGCCAGATGTAACGCGGGCCCAGTTTGAGCACGCGATTCGGGACCAGCGCGCCGAAGAACTGCTGAACTGGGTAAATGTCTATGCTGGCGACGTGATTTACCTGGCCGGGGGAACGGTGCACACCCTGGGGCCGGGCTCGATCCTGCTCGAAACCCAGCAGCAGTCTGATACTACCTACCGTTTGTACGATTACGGACGTCCGCGCGAGTTGCACCTCAAGCAGGGGCTGGCGGCAGTGAAGGAGCACCCGACGACCGGCAAAGTTCTCCGTCCGGCCCCAGTACAGATGAACGGCGGCGTGAATCGCCGCTCCCCGTTGATCGCTGCCCCGCACTTCATAGTAGAGATGTTCGAGCTCAAGGCGCCTCACGATTTCACCACGCAGGACGAGTCCGGAAAGAGTTGCACGCAGATCTTAGTGGCGGTGGAGGGTTGTGGGGTCGTGGAAGTTTCGGGCATGGAGCCGGTGACCCTGGCCAAGGGGGATGCCGTGGTCGTACCCGCCGTTCTGGGCGAGTTCCGCGTGCGCCCCCAGTGGACGGTCGAGTTCCTGAAGGCGGCTGTGCCCGGCCAAAATCTGCCGCAGCCGGCAGTCAGGACTTAACCGGGTCTGCTATAAAGATTTCTGTTGCTGTGTGTGGATCATCCGTGGCTCGAACGAACGCAAACTTCCATCCCGTGATTCTGGCCGGTGGGCGCGGCACGCGCTTTTGGCCCTTGAGCCGCAAACGGCGCGCCAAACAACTGCTGACCCTCGATGGCAAGCACAGCATGATGCAGCAGACGGTATCGCGCCTGCTGCCGCTTGCTCCGGCTAAACGCTTCCTGATCATCACTAACGAGGACCTGCAGCGCGAGATCTCGCGGCAGCTTCCGCGGCTGGACAAGCGCCAGATTCTCGCCGAGCCCGTGGGTCGCAATACGGGTCCTGCCATTGGCCTCGCCGCCTTTCTCCTGCTGCGAAGTGATCCAGACGCCGTGATCGGCATGTTCCCTTCCGACCATGTCATCGGAGACGAAAAACGCTATCGCGAGGTGCTGGGAAAGGCCGTGGAGATTGCCGCTGCGGGCGAGAACATTGTGGTCCTCGGCATCTCTCCCACGCGCGCGGAAACTGGCTACGGATACATCGAAGCGGGTTTGCCGCTGGAGCGGAGCGACGCTCTGTACGTGCGCCGTTTCACCGAGAAGCCCGACGCCGAGCGCGCCGCCGGCTTCCTGGCAGCCGGGAATTACTTCTGGAACAGTGGCATGTTCGTGTGGAAGGCACGCACGCTGGCCAACGCGCTCCGCGAGCACTTGCCGGCGACTGCGTCCGTGCTGGAACAAATTGCCGCCACGTTCGGCACGAACAAGTTTGCCGCCACATTTCGCAAACTCTACCCCAGATGCGAAAACATCAGCATTGATTACGCTGTGCTCGAGCCACGCTCTGCCCGGGGAGAAAAGTATTCCAACATCTTCTGCCTGCCGGCAGACTTCGGATGGAATGATCTCGGCTCCTGGACAGCATTGCACGAACACCATGCTGCCAGGCGGCAACCGCCGGATGGCAACCTCATTTGCGGAAAAGGAATCTTCACGCTGGACGCCGCAGGAAACTACATCCACGCGCCCGAAAAATTTGTTGCCGCGGTAGGCGTGAAAGACCTGGTCGTGGTCGAAACCGACGATGCGCTGCTGATCACCACCCGCGAGCGCGCGCAAGATGTAGGTAAGGTAGTCAAGTACCTGGACGAGAAAAAGCTGCACAAGCTGGTGTAGTGCAACCGTCCGCGATCGCACACACCGGCTGACCGCCAAAGACCAACGACAGACGACTGAATCATGGACATAAAGTTCGGCACCGACGGCTGGCGCGGTGTAATCGCCGACGATTTCACTTTTGATAACGTGCGCCGTGTCACCGGCGCCATCGCATCCTACGTTTCGAAGAAGGAAGACGCGAGCCGTGGTGTGATCGTTGGCTATGACACGCGCTTTGCTTCGCCGCGCGCCGCGCGCGTGGCGGCGGAAGTGCTCGCAGGAGCGGGCATTCCCGTCAAGCTCGCCAACGATTACACGCCCACGCCCGCGATCTCGCTGGCGGTGAAGGAGACCGGGGCCGCCGGCGGCGTGGTCATCACCTCCAGCCATAATCCGTGGAACTGGAATGGGGTCAAGTTCAAGGGCAAGTTCGGCGGCTCGGCGACCCCGGCGATCATGAAGGTGATCGAAGGAGAGCTCCACGCAGGCGCCATGCCCAGCGGCCGGAGCGTAACTATTGAAGAGGTCGACCTCAAGCCGCCATACATCAGAAAGCTCTGCCAGTTCGTGGATTTGGACTTGATTGCCGGAGCTGCCTTCAAATTCGCTGTGGATTCCATGTACGGCTCCGGGCGCGGCGTTCTGGGCGGGATCTTTCACGATCGCGGAATTGAACACATTGCCATCCGCCAGGAACTCAATCCGCTGTTCCCGGGCATCAACCCCGAGCCCATCGAGCCGCACGTGGCCTTGCTGCAGCAAACCGTGATGAAAGAGCGCTGCCACGCCGGGCTCGCGACCGATGGCGACGCCGACCGCATTGGGGCCGTCGCCGAAGACGGAAGTTTCGTGGACTCGCACAAGATTTTCTCGGTCCTGTTGCGCTGGCTGCTGGAGCGCAAGCAATGGCCGGGAGATGTGGTGCGCGCCTTCAACACCACCCGCATGGTGGACCGCATCGCGACCCGGCACGGCCGCAAATTGCTCGAGTGCTCGATCGGGTTCAAGTACATCGTGGACCTCATGATGGAACGGGAGATCGTCATGGGCGGCGAGGAGTCGGGCGGCCTTGGCTATTCGCGCTACCTCCCCGAACGCGACGGCATTCTGAACTCTCTTCTCCTGGCCAACGTGATGGCCGAGGAGCGGAAGCCCCTGGGCCAACTGGTAGCCGATCTCCAGCGCGAATACGGCCCGCACTTCTACGGCCGCCTCGACCTGCACATTGCGGATGGCATAAAGCAGGCCGCCATCCGCCAAGCCCGTTCCGACAGCACCAAACGTTTGGGAAAGTATTCCCTCTTAAAGAAGGAGGCCCTCGACGGAGTGAAGTTCTTTCTCGATGCTCCGGCGCCGGGCCAAGGCGCGGAGGCCTGGGTTCTGTTTCGGGCGTCTGGCACGGAGCCGCTGTTGCGCGTGTATGCCGAAGCGGCATCGCCCGATTTGGTAAACGAGATTCTGGCGAGCGCCGAGGCTTTTGTGAACCACAGTGCATGACCCACCGCGGGCCCTGCAGGTCTGGTAACCTAATGACAAACCACTAACCGAAGGTCCGCTGCACCTTCGAGAGTCGCAGCTTTACGCCACAGACTACGATAATGACTGTATTTTGGTCTGATCAATAGCTGAGAATGAGCGCGGCCACCGTCACAACCACGCCCCCGACCGATTCCCCGGAAACGCGGCGCTATAACCGTTCCAAGCGCTGGCTGGGAATCGCCGACTTTGTCCTCGGCCTCGTCCTGCTGGTCGTGCTGCTTGCCACCGGTTGGACTGGCACTCTGCGCGACCTCGCTTATCACGGCGGTTCCCAGAACTACAGTTTGGCGGTGTTCCTGTATGTGCTCATGCTGATGGCGATCGGCAAACTGCTGGGGCTCGGGCTGGATTACTACGGCTTCAAGCTTGAGCACCGTTACCAGCTCTCCAATCTGAAGCTGGGCTCGTGGGTCTGGGACGAATGCAAGGGCTTCGTGGTGGGCGTGGTTCTGGCGGGAATCGTGGTCGAGTTGCTGTACTTCATCATACGTCGCACGCCGCAGTACTGGTGGCTGATCGCCTGGGCCGTTTTTCTGGTGTTGTTCGTTCTGCTCGCGCAGCTGGCTCCCGTCGTTCTGTTTCCTATCTTTTATAAGTTTGAACCGCTGCAGAATGAGGAACTCAAAGCCCGCCTGGTCAAGTTGAGTGAGCGTGCGGGAACTAGAGTGAGGGGTGTCTACAAGTGGAGACTTTCGGAGAAGAGCAAGAAGGCGAATGCCGCTCTGACCGGACTCGGCAACACCCGCCGGATCATCCTGGCGGACACGCTTCTCGACAACTACACGGCTGACGAGATCGAAGCGGTGCTCGCTCACGAGCTCGGCCACCACGTGCACAAGCACATTGCCAAGAGCATCGCGGTGCAGGCCGGGATCACCCTGGTGGGGTTCTGGGCGGCCAACTGGGTCTTGCACTATGCCATCGAACGCTGGCACATGTTCGAGACGCTCTCTGACTTTGCCAACCTCCCCCTGCTCGCGCTGGTTTCGACCATGCTTTCGTTCTTGGTGCTGCCGGCGATGAATGCCTTTTCGCGCTTCAACGAACGCCAGTCCGACCGCTATGCCTTTCGCTCGATCGCCAGCGTGGAGCCGTTCATCTCTGCCATGAACAAGCTCGCGGAGCAGAACCTTGCGGAGCGCTCGCCGTCGAAGTGGGTGGAGTGGTTTTTCCACTCGCACCCGTCCATTTCCCGGCGGCTGCGGGCGGCGGAGGCATGGGCGAGACAGGACCCTAGTGCCCGCCGGTAGGGACTCGTTCCTGTCCCTTCCTGATTATTTCCTCCACCCTACGCACGTCTTCTTCAGTATCAATTCCTACGGTGTCGTAAGGCGTTTCGGCCACGTAAATGGGAATCCCGTTCTCCAGGAAGCGTAACTGTTCCAGCCGCTCACTGCGCTCCAGGGGCGACTCGGGCAGCGCCACAAATTGATCGAGTGCCGCTTTGCGGTAAGCGTAGAAGCCCAGGTGCTTGAAGTAGCGAGGCTGTCCTCCGTCGCGATCATGCGGAATGGTCGCACGCGAAAAATACAGGGCCCGGCACGCCGTGTCGGTCACCACTTTCACCGCATTGGGATTGTTGATGTCAGCCGGCGATGCGGGAGTCTTCAGCGTTCCGACCTGGACCCTGGCATCCCTCATCACCTCCAGAAGGCTGGCGATGTGTTCGGGCCGGGTAAGGGGCTCATCGCCCTGCACGTTGAGATACACATCCGCTGTAACTAGGCAGGCGATTTCGTGGACCCGCTCGGTGCCGCTGCGGTGCGCGGCCGAAGTCATGCGCGCACTCCAGCCGTTCTGCCGGCAGGCCTGGAGAATTTCGTCAGAATCGGTAGCGATGATCACATCCGCGAGGAGCGGCGAGGAGCGGACGGCGTTGTAAACGCGCCCGATCAGAGGCTGTCCGGCAATCTCGCGCAACATTTTTCGCGGCAGCCGGGTGGAGGCAATCCTGGCCGGGATCACGGCGATGGCTCTCATGGAGTGTACAGTTTCGCGGTTCTGGTTGCGGGTTGCAAGAGGCAGACCGCGCGTGTCTCCGCCGCGACGCGCTTGAGGCAATGCCGCCACCTAGCGGGCCTCTCGAACCTCCAACGGCCATTTGTTTTTCTGCGGGGGGTCGGCAGGGGAGGCACCGCCTTTGGCAAGGGATTGGCCAGGCTCATCAGACAGCAAGGGGATCACGGCGCGGAGCGCTTCGATCTCCAGCCGCACCCGCAGGATGTCTCTTTCTTTTTGCTGCAGAACCACGCATAGGTCTTTCATGGGGGCTCGCCGTTGCAAGTAGTCGGATACATCTACATCCAAAACCCCCGCAGCGCAAGAGTGAATAATGTGCAAAAAGCCGCAAGACCGACTTGCGGGCTTAGCTGGGAAAGTGGAAGTAGACATCCTGCTGGGAGGGGATGGCCACGCCGTCCATAGTCGCCGGGGTGAAGCGCCAATTGCGCACTGCCGCTAAGACCCTTTCTTCGATGCCGTAGCCCAGGGATTGCACGATTTTGGTCTCCACCACGGTTCCATGGTTGTCGATGGTGACCTCCACGATCACGATGCCCTCCACGCCGTCAGGGATCTCCGACCGGGAAACCACCGGATCGGGGAAGACCACGGGCAAGGCCGGTCTCACCTCGTGGCCTGTTATCGGGCCTTGCTGCATGGACCCGAACGGGGAACCGGCGCGGGCGGCTTCTAACGCCGCCTTGGTGACTTGCTTCTTCGCGGCGGAAGCGCCACGCGGATGCCGTTGCATCGTCTGCGCTGGCGCCGGCAGCCATATGCGCTCATGGGCTTCGTCGGCGGATGCGGCCTGCGAATCTTCGATCCCCGCGTGGGACAGATGTACCAGTTGCGAAGATGTTCCCCGGTTTCCGTAGGCGACCGAGGATGGGGTTACGAAGATGGCAGGTGTCGGCCGAAGCAGGAGATACAGGGCCAGGCCGTGGATGGCCAGCGACACCAACTGGGATCGAACCCAACTGCGACTTGTGGATTGCAGTGGCTTGAACATCCGGTCCTCATCCCCCATCGGCAATGGGCAAAGCTTAGCACTAACCTGCAAACCAGAAGCCCATTTTGTACTTTGGACGATTGGACTCGCTTGAGGTTTGGCGCCTGTGCCTCAAATCCTCCTGCCCCGTTGTGTTAGGCTGGCACCCCTTAGACTTGGACGACGTGGGGTCCAACCTCGATACGGCGGTTTGTCCTCGGGTCTTCATCAAGGAGGAACTTTGAAGAAGTTACGTCTTGTTCTGGTTTGTGTTCTGCTCGCTATCTCCGGCCTGGCAAATGCTCAGTCTCAACAGGGAGAAAAACCTCTGCCCAAGATCACCGAGAAAACCAGGCAGATGCGGCCGTTCCCCGGTTTTTTCCCCGTCTACTGGGACGAACACCAGGGCAAGATTTGGCTCCAGATTGACAAGTGGGACACCGAGTTCCTCTACCTTGACTCACTCACCGCTGGAATTGGGTCCAACGACATCGGCCTCGATCGCGGGCAACTAGGTGAGGGGCGCGTGGTGAAGTTCGAGCGGATTGGCCCTAAGGTCCTTCTCGTACAAGTCAATTACGGCTTCCGGGCCTCGAGCCAGAATCCAGCGGAACGGCGCGCGGTGGAAGACGCTTTCGCCCAGTCTGTCCTCTGGGGTTTTGAGGTCGCCGCCGAGGAAGATGGGAAAGCGCTGGTCGATGCCACATCGTTCTTCCTGAACGATGCCCACCACGTGGCGGAGACCCTGAAGCAAACCAAGCAAGGGATGTACCGAGTCGAGCCTACCCGGTCCGCAATTTATCTCACCAACACCAAGAACTTTCCGCAAAACACAGAAGTCGAATCCACCCTCACCTTCGTCGGCGATGAGCCTGGCAAGTTCGTGCAGGACGTGACGCCTGACCCCCGCGCCATCACCGTGCGCGAGCACTACTCTCTGGTGCAGCTTCCCGATGGCAACTACCATCCACGCGAATTCGACCCGCGCGCCGGGTTCTTCGGCATCTCCTATCAGGATTACAGCACCCCGGTAGGCCAGCCCTATGTGAAGCAGTTCATTGCGCGCCACCGCCTGCAGAAGAAGAATACCGCCGCGGCGGTGAGCGATCCGGTCAAGCCTATCGTCTATTACCTCGATCCCGGCGCCCCCGAACCCGTCCGCTCGGCACTGCTGGAAGGAGCTCGCTGGTGGAATCAGGCGTTCGAGGCAGCCGGCTACCGCAATGCCTTCCGCGTGGAAATGCTGCCTCCCGATGTGGACCCCTTGGATGTCCGCTACAACGTTATCGAATGGGTCCATCGCGCGACCCGGGGATGGTCTTATGGCAGCTCAGTCGTGGACCCGCGCACTGGCGAGATCATCCAGGGCCACGTCTCGCTGGGTTCCTTGCGCTCCGATCAGGACTATCTCATCCTGGAAGGACTTCTTTCCCCGCACAAGAAAGGACAGCCGGACGACCCGCGCCTGCTGCAGACCGTGCTCGCGCGTTTGCGTCAACTCGCCGCCCATGAAGTCGGGCACACACTTGGCCTGATGCACAACTACATCGCCAGCACCGAAGGCCGCGCCTCGGTCATGGACTACCCCCATCCTCTGGTGAAGCTTGCCGGCGACGGTTCCCTTGATCTGAGCGACGCTTACGCCACCGGCATCGGGGAGTGGGACAAGGTCGCGATTCAGTACGGCTACTCCGATTTCGCGCCCGGAACCGATGAAAAGACGGCACTGAACGCAATCATCGAGAACGCCCGAGCGCGTGGCCTGATCTTCCTTACCGACCAGGACGCGCGTCCCCCGGGGAGCGCTCAGCCCCAGACTCACCTTTGGGACAACGGGAAGAATGCGGTTGACGAACTGGACCGCGTCCTTACAGTACGCGCTCGCGCGCTCGATCAGTTTTCCGAGGCCGCCATCCGGGAAGGCACACCGATGGCGTTGCTCGAAGACGCGCTCGTCCCCGTATATCTGTTTCATCGCTACCAGACCAGGGCCGCAATCAAGGTGATCGGCGGGCAAACTTACACCTATGCCTTGCGCGGCGATGGACAGATACCGACCACCCCTGTTCCAGCTGCTGAACAGCGCCGTGCCCTTGATGCTGTCCTGAAGGCCATTTCGCCGGAGACGCTTGCCATCCCTGATCGGATCGCTGCCTTGATTCCCCCCCATCCCGCTGGCTACGAACGCACCCGCGAGAGTTTCAACACGCACACCGGGATGACTTTCGATGCGATGGGCATGGCTGAAAGCGCAGCCCATCAGACGATCTCACTGTTGCTCGACCCCGAACGCGCGGCCCGGCTGGTCTCCTATCACGGGCAGGACTCCGGCCAGTTGGGCTTGGGCGAAGTCCTCGATCGCCTTTTCGCAGCCACGTGGAAATCCAAAGCCGCGTCCGACAAGCTTGCCGCCGTCCAGCGCTCCATCGCCGACGTTGCCTTGAACGACGTCATGGCCCTCGCCGCCAACGATCACGCTGCCACTGAAGTTCGCGCCATGGCCTTGCTCAAACTGACCGAACTGAAAGACTGGCTGACCACTCAAGCGCCAGGCACGGCCGGGGAGCAGGAGCGTGCGCACCTGCTCTTTGCCGCCGCACAAATCCGCAAGTTCGAGCAGGAGCCGGCACAAGTTTTGAAGTCCACGGAACCGCTCGCACCCCCGCCCGGTGCCCCAATTGGCTCACTGGGAACGGATGGCGACGATCTGGATTACTAGCAGTACGGTCCCCCATCCAGCAGGCCGCGCCATTTCACAGCCTCGGGGTGTGAGAACTGTTGCAGTTGCTACCGTCCCTTGTGGCGAGAAGGGAACAGGTTCGCGCTGATCGTGGGCGTGTTCTGCGTGGATGTCGATTTGTTTCCTCGCTGTCTTTGTTGCTGCTCTCGCTGGAATCGCTCCGAAAACTCATAGGAGCGGGCCGGCTTTCCCATGTTTTTTGGGAGAGCGCAACTGCGATTTCCAGTCTTGTTGTGCCAAGCCCGCGTCCGTAGCTGACTCATTCCTCGTCGCTCCCAGCGACTCGCGCGCGAATTGTGTTTCGCGCCGGATTGGCCAGCAACCTGCACCTCCAAGGGCAACTACTTTCTGCGCTTTCCGCGCTGTAGAGGGTGAAACAAACAGGAGATTCACAGTATGAAGAGCATGAAGTTTGCTGTCTTGGCTTTGTTGGCATTGTCACTTTGTCTGCCCGTTGGTCTTTTTGCGCAGGAGGTGGCCTCGCTGACCGGAGTGGTCAGCGACAAAACCGGAGCGGTGCTTCCCGGCGCTACGCTCAAGCTGTTGGACACCAGAACCAACACCAGCTATGAAGCCACCACCAATTCCCTTGGGTCGTACGTGTTTGTGAAACTGCCGCCGGGACCGGGTTACAAGCTCACCGTCACCAAGGATGGCTTTGATTCGGTCACCATCGCCGACCTTTACCTTGGCGTTCAATCCACCCGCACCCAAAACGTCCAGTTAGAAGTGGGCGCGGTCAGCCAAAGCGTGGAAGTCTCGGCGGTGGGGCAAGGAGTGACTCTCGATACCACCGACGCCACCATCGGCAACAATTTCGACATGCGCAGCGTGCATGACTTGCCCATCCAGGTGCGCGATTCGCCGGCCGCTCTGCTGCGCCTGCAACCCGGCGTGGTGGACGCGGCTGTCAGCGACGATCCCAACTCCAGCCGCGACGGAGCGGTCACCGGCGCCCGCTCCGACCAGGGCAACATCACTCTGGATGGACTGGACGTCAACGATTTCGCCACCGGTCAAGCTTTTTCTACGGTCGGCAATGCGCCGGTGGATTCCATCCAGGAGTTTCGCGGTGAGACCGCCAATCCGCTGGCCGCCAGCGGGCGCGGCAGCGGCGCGCAGATCAACTTGACCACCAAGAGCGGAACCAACACCTGGCATGGGTCCGCCTATGAGTACCACCGCAACACCATCACGGAAGCGAACACCTTCTTCAATAACCGTGACGGTCTGCCCAGAACCAAACTCATCCGCAACCAATTTGGCGCGGACCTCGGCGGTCCCATCCTTAAGGACAAGTTGTTCTTCTTCTTCGACTACCAGGGAAGGCGTGATGCCCGTGAGGACTCGGTATTGACCATCGTGCCCCTGGACGGCTTCCGCAACGGCGATGTCTCCTACATCAACAACAGCGCCGGTTGCACCAACCAGAGTCGCATCAACACGCAGCCCAATTGCATCACCACCTTGTCAGCTGCTGACCTCGCAACGATCGATCCCCAGCACGTGGGCCCCGATGCCGCCCTGCTGAGTTTCATCAACAGCCGCTATCCCCGCGCCAACGATCTCACGGTCGGGGACGGCGTGAATACCGGCGGCTTTCGCTTTAACTCTCCCGTGGGGCGCACCGCCAACGACTACGTCACCCGCATTGACTACAACCTTTCCAGCAAGATGAAGCTGTTCGGTCGGTTCAGCATTCTCCGCGACACCGGCGGCGACGATGTTAACTTTTCGGCCCCGATCCAGTTCCCCGGGGACCCGCTCAGCCACACCATTGTGGACACCAGCTATTCCTACGTCATCGGGCACACCTGGACCATCAGCAACAACAAGATCAACCAGTTTGTCTTCGGGGAGACCCGTTCCCAGCTCAACTTCCCAACCCTGTTTAACCCGGTCGGGAGCACGTTCTACCAGAACTTCGGACCCCTCACCGGTCCATTCTCCCAGCAGCAGTCTCAGCACCGCATTGTTCCCGTCCCGATCTTCCGCGATGATTTCACTTATGTGCGCGGAACTCACACCATTCAGGTCGGGGCCACCTTCAAGCCCATTCTTTCCCAGACCAACCAGGTGAACGACTTCAACTTTGTCACTCTCGGTTTGGGAGGAAGAATCAACAACTTGAATGCGAGCTTGCGTCCGGCCGACATCCTGGACGATCCCGTCACCCAGAACCTCTGGGACAGCTCCTTTACTTTTGACCTGGGACGTTTCGGCAATATCGGAAGCAACTTCAACAACGGGGTAAACCTGCAGCCCCTGCCGCAGGGTAGCGGCGCGACCCGCGATTATCGCTACTACGAGACCGAGGTCTATCTGCAGGATACCTGGCGCATGCGCACCGATCTGACCATGACCTACGGCCTGCGCTATCAGTATTACTCGGTTCCGTATGAGGTCCACGGCTTCGAGGCGGTCCCGAACCTGGGTTTTGCCAACGTCTTTGATGCGCGCGTCCCGCTGGGTGCGCAGGGGATTCCCGGCCCGCAGCCGATTACCACCTACGACCTTGCCGGGAAGGCCAACCACGGCCCGGGCTTTTACCACCCCGACTGGAGGGACTTCGCGCCTCGGCTCAGCTTCGCCTATAACCCTTCGAAATCTGACGGTTTCCTGGGGCGGCTGCTGGGCGATCGCAAGACGGTGATTCGCGCAGGCGCTGGCGTGGTCTTCGACCACCCGGTCACCAACGCGCTCAACTTCATCCAGAACCAAGCCTCGTATCTCTTTCAGAACGCCTCCGCTACACCCTTTGGCACTACGGGTGATCCTGCGGGATCGCTGCTGAACGATCCCCGCTTCACCGCGCTGAATGAGCTGCCCCAGTTGACTCCGCCCACGCCCATCACTCGTCCCTTCGCGCCGTTTGTGGACGAGAATGGCCCGTTTGGGACGGCCACCGGGCAGGCCAACTACGCCATTGATCCGAACCTGAAAACACCGTACTCCCTGGTGTACAGCTTCGGCATTCAGCGTGAACTGCCGGGCAACTTCGTGTTCGAGGCCAACTATTTCGCCCGACTCGGTCGGCGCCTGCTGGCGCAATCTGATGCCGGCCAGATTGTGAACTTCAAGGATCCGGCTTCCGGACAACTGCTGGCCAACGCGTTTGCCTCGCTCTCCCGCCAGGTACGCGCCAACCCGAGCGCACCCGTGACGGCACAGCCGTTCTTTGAGAACCAGATCCCGGCCGCCATCGGGGTCGATTGCAACACCGCCTTCGGCGAGAGTTGCTCCCAGTTCATCGTAGACAATCTCGGCGTGCTGGTATCCCGGGGAGACATGGGAGATGTGGTGCAAGCCTTGTCTGCCGGCTTGCTGAACCCCGGCGTCGGGCTGGCACCACAATTCGCCACCGACGCGTACATCACCAACAAGTCCTTCTCCAGCTACAACGGCTTGTTGCTCACCCTGCACAAGAAGCTGTCGCACAACCTGCAGTTTGACTTCAACTACACCTACGCGCATTCCATCGACAACGTCTCCTCGCCGGCCAACAATGTCTTTGGCGCGGGGGCGGCTTTTTCCGGAGGCTTGATCTGCGATGTCACCGATCTGAGCGTATGCCGCGGAAACTCTGACTTCGATGTCACCCATAACATCACGGTCAACGGCATATACGACCTGCCGTTCGGCCACGGCAAGCGTTTTGGCGGCAACGTCTCCGGATGGCTCAACCAGATCATCGGAGGCTGGCAGATCGCAGGGATTCAGACCTGGCGCACCGGCTTTGCCTTCACCACCACGGCCAATGCGTTCCCCATCAGTTTCGCTGGGAACGTCCCAGCCGTCTTTAACGGCAACACCGCGGCCCTCAGGACGGATGTCCACACCGATCCGGCCACAGGCGCGCTGCAGTTGTTTGCTGACCCCACGGCGGCTCGAGGCGCCTTCAGTGGCCCGCTCGGCCTGCAGGCCGGCAGCCGTAACAACCTGCGCGGACCGCGCTTCTCCAACCTCGACCTCGCATTCAGTAAGCATTTCCCCATCCGCGAGCGCCTTGCGCTGGAGTTCCGCGCCGAAGCCTACAATCTGTTCAACCACCCCAACTTTGGGTTACCCGGCGTGCTCAACAGCAGCGTCGGCACCGCCGATATCACCAACCCCAGCCAGTTTGGGGTGATCACCACCACAGCCTCCGACCCACGCGAATGGCAGTTCGCGCTGCGGTTTGATTTCTGATTCTGGGGAGTGCACTTGGAAGGGCCGGTCAGTTGACTGGCCCATTTTTTTGCCTGTCTCCGGCGGGACACAGTGTCTGCGCGCCACCACAAATCCACCCCGGATTGTGTCTCCTAACTGATTACAAATAAGCAACATAACCTTTGGTTGCCAGCCTGCCACTTCCTTCAGCGCAAGCCCACAGAAGGTGGCAGCAATGAGACGGGTCGCCGGGAGATCGAGGGTCTACAGAGTCAGCGAAGCAATCCTTGTTGCCTTGGCCCTGACCGCGACCCGCATGGCGGTCGCCCAAGACCCGACGCACCCTAGCATCGCATTTCACCGCGTACAGTCCTTTCGCCGCGTGCTGGTCAGCATCCCCGACCGCAAGCTGGCCGTGTTGGAAGACGGCAGAGTGATTCGCACTTTCCCCGTCGCGGTGGGTGCGAAGGTAACCCCGAGTCCCAGTGGACAGTTCCAGATCGTTCGCCGTGTGGCCAATCCGGCCTACTACCATCCCGGCGTGGTCATTCCTCCCGGCCCCGACAACCCGGTCGGGACCCGTTGGGTGGGGCTCAGCCAGAAAGGTTACGGGATTCATGGAACGAATGAGCCCAGTTCCATCGGCAAGGCCCGGTCGCACGGCTGCATTCGCATGCGCAATCGCGATGTCGAACAGTTCTTCACCCTGGTGAGCGTGGGCGACACGGTGGAGATTCGCTCGGAGCGAGACGAGCAAACAGCAGAGGTTTTCGGAACCGAGGCAGACACCACACAGACTTCAGATGCCCAGGTGCAGGCTGCGGCCGGTGTGACTAGCGGGCAGTAGCCCGAACGAATTTATCAGGAGGACACTATGCAGCTCGCGATCACAGCTATGGCAGTTGTCGCCGGATTGGTTTTCTCACTGGCGATCGCGCTTCTGGTCGAGGAGTTGATCTTCGGCAAAGTTTTTCGGCTGCTTTCAGCCCGGCGGGCGGTACCTGTCAAGTCTGAGCCCAGGCGCTGAAGCGCGGAAGGAGAACCACCATGTTATTTCTCAAGTATTCGCTGGTGTTTGGCGGCGTCGGCATGATCGTGGTTGCCGTCGCCATGCTCGCCTACGACCTCTACCGGGAAGTGCCGCTGAAGGACGGAATGCAACCCTTGCCGGCCCTTCGGCACATTCGCTGGCGCGGCGCACTCGCCCTGGCGCTGCTGGCCTGGGGACCGATTCTGCTGGCTTCGAGCATCGTCGTTGTCCCCAGCGGCACGGCCGGGGTCCGCGTCAGCCAGACTAGAGGCACGCTGGCCGGCACGCTCTATCCCGGAGTCCACTTCGTCACCCCGTTGGCTGAGAGTGTCGTTCTGTTCGACACCCGCGACCAGCTGTTCACCACCGGCGCAATCGAGGCACCGGGCAAGACGGCGTCCGCAGTTGGCCCTAAGCCCGAGCCCTTGAACGTTCAAGCCAAGGAAGGCCTCACCCTCGGGCTCTCTATTACCGTTCGCTACCGCCTCGATCCGAAGCATCTCGACTACATCCAGGCCAATCTGCCCTTGCCGGTGGAAAGAGAGATCGTGCCCTCAGTTGTGACCACCGCCTGGCGAGAGATCGTTCCCAACTACACCGTGCGCGACGTGTTCGCAGCCAAGCGTGAAGAAGTCCGCAAGCGCGCCGCCGACATCATCACCCAAAAGCTGGCGGCCGACGGAATCATCGTGAAAGAAGTCATGCTGCGCGACATCCAGCTGCCGCCCGAATACGCCAAGGGTCTGGAAAACTTGTTACTCAAGGAGCAGGAGAACGACCAGATGGGCGTACAAACTGAGATTCAGCAAAAGCAGGTGCGGATTGCCGAGCTTGAGGCCGAGGCTGCCAAGGTGCAGCAGGTCAAGCAGGCGGAAGGCCAAGCCCAGGTGCGCGTCCTGGAAGCCAAGGGTGAGGCTGATGCCATGCAGTACACTCTGCCACTGAAAGAAAAGCAGATTCAGCAGTCCCGCCTGGAAGCGGAAGCGCGCAAGGAAGCGACCGTGCAAAACGCCGAAGCTCTGGCCGAAGCCAAGGTCATTGACAGCAAGGCCGAGATGGAGCGCCGCAAGCTGCTGGCCCAGGCCGAAGCCGACCGCATTCGGGTGACGGCTGTCGCCGACGCCGAGCGCATGAAAAGTGAAGGCGAGATCCTGAAACAGAATCCCCTGCTGATCAACAAAATTGTCGCCGAGAGGTTATCGGACAAGCTGCAGATCATGATGGTGCCCTCGGACGGGAAATTTTTCTTTGCTAACGACGTCTTGCGCAGCATGAACATGGCGAACCACGCCAGCCAGGCGGAGGAACCACCCACTCCTCCCCAGAACTGAGGCTCCGTGTCTGAACTTGTTATTGGCGTCATCCTGAACGGTCCTGAGACCGTGAAGCACCTTGCGTGCAGCGGCAACCCTGAATCCCATGCCACGCGCGCCAGATCCTTCAGAAGCTGGCATTTCTTCAGGATGACGCCCCCGAAGAAGGGCTTAGGGAATGACCAGTCGCAGCCACAACGCGGTTTATAATGCGCCCATCCCGCCGATGCTGATTTCGCCGTCACGCTGGTTGCGCGTTACCTGCCTGCTGCTCGCCGCCTTGCTCCTGACCAGCCCTGTGGCGGGCGCGGCTGACTGGACTGGCCCCGAAGAACAGCTCGCCGGCAAGATTGCGGCTGTCACCGGGCCCGGTGCCATCGCGTTCGACATCACCAACCGTTCCTCGCTGAGCAAAGCCGAGGTTGACGACATCCGCCGTGGCCTCCTCCTTCAGTTTGCCCTGCTGGGCCTGCACGTGGTCAACGCGGAGCAAGCGGCTGCGACCATACAGGTTTCTCTCTCCGAAGACCTGCGAAGCTATGTCTGGGTCGCAGAGATTCATCAGGGTACGAACCAGCCCGTGGTCGAGATGACCTCCATGCCGCGCCCGGAAACTCCTCAGGTCGCGCGTGAGACCGCTGGTTTGACCCTGCGCAAGACTCCGCTGTGGACACAGGAAGCACGTATCCTCGACGCGGCTGTGGTCGACACCGATCCTGCACACCTGATCGTGCTTGATCCCAACCAGGTCTCGCTGTACCGGTTGCAGGACAGCCGCTGGCAGCCCGAGCAGTCACTGCCCATTACCCATTCCCGCTCCTGGCCGCGTGACCCTCGGGGGCGCCTGCTGTTGCGCCACGACCACCTCTTTGATGCTTATCTGCCGGGAGTCTTCTGCCGGAGTTCGGCAGCAGCGCCGCTGACGCTGAATTGCTATCCCAGCGACGACCCCTGGCCGCTGGGCAGCGATCAGTTCAACTTGAGCGCGTTCTTCACTCCGGCGCGAAACTTCTTCACCGGCGCGCTCGCGCCCGGACTCGGTAAGCAGACCACGGCGCCCGCGTTCTACTCGGCAGCCCTGCTTCCGCGAGAGAAGTACACTCTGGGCTTGTTTGTGGCGGTGGACGGCGAACTTCACCTGCTCGACGGCATGACCGACCGCGCCGCGGGCAAGCTGGGCTGGGGAAGCGACATTGCCGGTGTCAAAAGCAATTGTGGCTCCGGCTGGCAAGTGCTGGCGACGCGCAGCGGGGAGGGCCCGAACGACAGCGTCCGCGCCTACGAATTTCCCGATCGCGAGCCGGTCGCGGTCAGCCAGCCGGTGGATTTTGTCGGCAGTATCACCGCGCTGTGGGCCGAGGCCGCGGGAAATAGCGCCATTGCCGTGTCTCACAACGCGGAAACGGGGAGATATGAGGCGTATCGCCTTAGTATTACTTGCGGCCAGTAGCCTGCTGCCGGCGGTCATGGCCAGCGCGGCTACGCGTCCACGCTACGGCGGAATCCTGCGCGTTGCGCTGCGTGCTGCCCCTACGACTCTGGACCCTGCGGACCTCTATCAATCCGATTCCCCCACGCGCAGCAATCTCTCGCGCCTGATGTTCGATACCCTGGTTACGCTGGACAGCCGTGGCCGGCCCCAGCCGTCCCTCGCCACCTCCTGGCAGGCTGAGCCTGGCAACCAGCGGTGGCATTTCTACTTGCGCCCCAATGTCAGCTTTCACGATGGCACCGCGCTCACCTCGGATGCGGTCGCGGCCTCGCTGCGCGCTGCCAATCCCAACTGGAAAGTGTTCCCCACCGGCGACGCAGTGGTCATCGAGAGCGATGCTCCCGATGCGGACCTTCCCGCTCAACTTGCCCTGGCGCGCAACGGCATCGCCAAGCGCGACGGAAGGCTGCTCGGAACCGGGCCGTTTGCCATCGCCGACTGGCAACCGGGAAAGATGTTGACCCTGGCCGCGCGCGACGATTACTGGGGCGGCCGCTCCTTCGTGGACTCCGTCGTCATCGAAATGGGCAAAAGCTATCGTGACCAGATGATCTCGCTTGACCTGGGGAAGGTGGACCTGATCGAAGTCGCGTCCGGGCAGGCCCGCCAAGCCGCCGCGGAGAATCGGAGAATTGAGAGTTCCGCACCCCTGGAACTCATGTGCCTGCTCTTCACGCGCGCCCCCCAGTCGTCTGAGGAAGGACGACTGCGCCAGGCGCTCGCCCTCAGCATTGACCGTGCTTCCCTGAACAGCGTATTGCTGCAAGGCAGCGGCGAAGTGTCCGGCGGGCTTCTGCCCGACTGGCTCACAGGCTACGGTTTTCTCTTCCCCGCGGAGGTCAACCTGCCGCAGGCCCGCCAGCTGCGCGCTGATCTACACCAGGCATCTCCCTGGACTCTGGGCTACGATTCGGCGGACCCGTTGGAAGGGCTGATTGCCGAGAGAATCGCTCTTAATGCCCGCGATGTCGGCATCGTCCTGCAACTTACCAGTTCGAATTCTCCCGACGTGCGCCTGGTCCGCGTCCCCCTGGCCTCGCTGGATTCCGGCGTTGCGCTCAAAATGATTGCCCAAGCGCTGGGCATTCCATTTCCCGCACTCGCCGGCAACTCAGTTCACGACCTCTACGTCGCAGAAAACGGACTGCTCGAGTCGCAGCGCGTCATTCCGCTGCTTTACGTGCGGGTGGCGGTTGGGATTGGCCCTACGGTCCGAAACTGGAGCGCTCGCCCCGATGGCATCTGGCCTGTGCAGGATGTGTGGCTGGGTGCGGAGAGGCCATGAGTTTCCGCCGCAAACTTCTGGCGGTGTTTGCCCTGACGGTTTGCCTGTCCGTGGCGGCGGTCACCTGGATCGTGTCCGCGACCACGCGCCGGGCTTTTGAGCGCTCGGACGAGGAACGTACTCTCTCGCTGATCGCTCAATTTCGCCGCGAGTTCAACCGCCGTGGCGACGAGGTAGTCCGTCGTGTAGCGACCATTGCTGCCAGCGATGCCACGACCCGCATGGCGCTCGCTCTCAGCCGGGGCGTTCCCGACTACGGAGCGTATCTCTCCGAAGCTAAGAACATCGCCGACAACCAGCAACTGGACTTCCTCGAGTTCGTGGACAACCAGGGAACCATCATCTCTTCTGCGCAGTGGCCCGCCAAGTTCGGCTACCGAGAAACCTCGTTACCGGCGCAGCCCACTCCCAAGGAAGCGTTTCTCCGGCGGGAAGATCTGCCCGATGCTGCTGGCTTGAGCCTCTCTGCTATCCGCCAGGTGAACGTTGGCGACAAGCCGCTGTACGTCATCGGCGGGCGGCGCATTGACAAGGATTTTCTCAATACCCTGGAGCTCCCCACGGGAATGCGGGCAATGTTTTATCAGAACTTCAGCCCGGGATTTTCGCCCCAGTTCCTGATTGATCCCTCGGGGACGGTGCAGCAACCCGACCGCATCGCGCCTTTGGTTGAACGAGTGCAGCAGCAGAGACAGGATGCCACCGAACTCATTCATTGGTCCTCTGGCGCCGTCGACGATGAAACCGTCCACGCGATTCCGCTGCCCGGGCAGGACGGCCAATTGCTTGGAATTCTGCTCGTGGGCAACTCGCGGCGTCCTTACGTCGAACTCCGGCAGCGCATCCGCTCAGCGGCCCTGCTCGTCGGTGGGGGCGGCATTCTGCTGGCCATTCTGCTGAGCGGCTGGGTTGCCGCTCGCGTCACTCGCCCGGTCGAACAACTGGCGGCGGCCGCCCGTGAAGTCGCCGCCGGCAACTGGAACACGCGAGTCGAAGTCAGCACCTCCGACGAACTTGGCGAACTGGCGGAGTCGTTTAACCGCATGACCGGCGAACTGCTCGACCAAAAAGAACGTCTGGTGCAAGCCGAGCGTGTGGCGGCCTGGCGGGAACTGGCGCGGCGCCTCGCCCACGAACTCAAGAATCCGCTGTTTCCCCTGCAGTTGACGGTCGAAAACCTGATTCGGGCCCGCCAGCAGACTCCGGAGCAATTCGAGGAGGTCCTGCGCGAAAGCTCGTCTACCCTCCTGGCTGAAATCTCCAACCTGAAGGCCATCATCTCCCGCTTCAGCGAGTTCTCGAAGATGCCGCAGCCACAGTTTCGGCGCGTGCAGCTGAATGATGTGGTGGCCAACGTCGCACGTCTATTCCAGGCCCAGCTTCACGCACCGGATCGCGCGGCCATTGATTGTCAACTGCAACTCGCCGAGCCCATGGATTCCGTTGTCGCCGATCCCGAGCTGCTGCATCGCGCCATCTCCAATCTTGTGCTCAATGCCATGGACGCGATGCCGCAGGGTGGGACGCTTAGGCTGCGTACTCATCAGCAGGATGACCGGGCTTTTCTCGAGGTCTCGGACACCGGATCTGGCCTCACGCCAGAAGAGTGCGAGCGCCTGTTCACGCCCTACTACACCAGCAAGCCCCACGGAACCGGGCTCGGCCTGGCGATTGTCCAGTCGGTGGTGAGCGATCATGGAGGCAGAATCAACGTGCAAAGCCAGGCGGGGCGCGGTACAACATTTGTGATCGAGCTGCCGAAAAGGCAGCAATTAGCAGTTAGCAATTAGCCGTTAGCAATTGGCATTGCCGGGTCGCTTCCGATTGGAAACGCCGGGCAGGATGATCAATTCCGGTAAGGGCAGTTGCTGATCGCTAATTGCCAATCGCTAACCGCTGATTGCTGATTTCAGGAGCCACTGTTGCCCCCGAAAGCCAACCTACTGATTGTCGACGACGAAGCCAACACCCTGGCCTCGCTTTCTCGCGCGTTCCGCTTGGCCGGTTACGAGGCCGCTGTCTGCGACAACGCCGCCAGGGCCCTCGAACTCGCCAAGTCACAGAATTTCGACCTCATCTTCTCCGACGTGGTTATGCCGGGCAAAGACGGCCTTTCGCTGCTCGAAGATCTCAAGTCGCAAGGCGTCAGCACGCCGGTGGTGATGATGTCCGGCCAGGCCCATATTGAGATGGCGGTGCGTGCAACCCGCCTCGGAGCCCTCGATTTCCTCGAAAAACCGATTTCCAGCGAAAAGCTGCTGCTCACCGTCGAGAACGCCCTCAAGCTCCAGCGATTGGAGTTGGAGAACCGCCAGCTTCGCCAGTGGCTGGGCAAGCACGAAATCGTCTGGAGCGGGGACGCCATGCGCAGGGTCATGGCCCAGGTGGAGCGTGTCGCCGCCAGCGAGACCCGCGTCTGCATCCTGGGCGAAACCGGCACCGGCAAGGAACTCGTGGCCCGCACCTTGCATGAGCGCAGCCCGCGCGCCGCGGGGCCCTTCGTGACTCTGAACTGCGCCGCCGTCCCCGCCGAACTGATCGAGTCCGAACTTTTCGGCCACGAGAAAGGTTCCTTCACCGGGGCCGCTGGCCGCCACCTGGGAAAATTCGAGCAGGCGGAGCACGGCACCATCTTTCTCGACGAGATCGGCGACATGCCGCTCGCCATGCAGGCCAAGTTGCTGCGCGTCCTCGAAGAGGGCGAAGTCGAACGCATCGGCGGCGATAAAGCCATCCCCGTGGACGTGCGCGTGATCGTCGCCACCCATCGCAACCTCGAAACCTTGGTGAGGGAGGGCAAGTTTCGTCAGGACCTGTTTCACCGTGTCTATGTCTTTCCACTCGTGCTGCCACCGCTGCGCGAGCGCCGCGAGGACATCCCGGCGCTGGTGGAACACTTTGCCCGCCAGGTCTGCGCGCAAAACAACTGGAAGCCCATTCCCTTTGCGCCGGACGCGATTGAAGAACTTCAGGCCCACTCCTGGCCGGGAAATGTCCGCGAACTGCGCAACGTGGTAGAGCGCCTGATGCTGCTTGCCACCGAAGGACAAGTCTCTCTCGAGACCGTGCATCTGGCCTTGCCCCAGGCGGTGGCTGCGCCGGGCTCCCTCCTCGGATCAGGACCGCTGGCGGATCGCGTTCAGAGCTTCGAACGCGAGGTCATTCTCGCCGAACTCAAACGCAGCAACTACCACATCACCAATGCGGCCAAGGCGCTCGGTCTGGAGCGCAGCCACCTGTACAAGAAAGCCGAACAGCTGGGGATCGATATCCAGAAACAACGGCGGGAGGAAGAGCCGTCCGGCGCTCTCTGACCCTTTTCACGAGTGCTACAATCGAGCTGTCTATGGGCCGAAAGCGCGCACACTTCGCGATTGTTCTGTGCCTGCTGCTGGTAACGCAAGTCCAGGCGGCCAAGCCCCGGCCGCTCTCGAACCGCATCTCCGCCGTACTTTCCGACCCCGGTCTGGCGCGCGGCTTTTGGGGTATCGAGGTCGTCTCGCTTAAGACCGGCAAGGTGCTTTATTCACAGAATCCAGACAAGCTGTTCACTCCTGCATCCAACACCAAGCTGTTCACCACCGCCGCCGCACTGGCCCTGATCGGTCCGGATTACAAGTTTCGCACCACCGTCGAAACCACCGGCACCCTCGACAAACACGGTCGTTTGACCGGTGATCTGGTGCTCGTGGGGCGCGGTGACCCCAACCTTTCCGGCCGTGAACTGCCTTACGCGCTGCGTACCCAGCGCAACGACCATCCCATTCAGGTCCTTGAGCAGTTGGCCGACGTGCTGGTGCAGCAAGGCGTGAAGTACGTGGACGGCGACATCGTGGCAGATGACTCCTACTTCGCCTTCGAGCGCTACGGAGAAGGCTGGAGCCAGGACGATTTGGTTTGGGCCGATGGTGCGCCCGTCTCTGCTCTCACCATCAACGACAACGTCGTTTTTGTGAGTATTCTGCCTGCCGACCGGGCGGGAGAGCGCGCTTTCGTCAGCATCACTCCGTTCGCTGATTACTACCGCATTGACAACCGCATCATCACCACGCCCGCGGGCACCGGCCGCAAGATCTTCATTAATCGCGAACCCGGTTCGACTGAGCTGACGCTCTGGGGCAACATGCCGCTCGATGATGCCGGCGCCAACGAAGCCCTGGCGATCGAAGATCCCGCCGAATTTGCAGCGCAGCTGTTTCGCCAGTTGCTGGAAAATCGCGGCATCGTCGTCTATGGCCGCCAGCGCACTCGACACACCGAGTTAGCCAGTTTGTCTACGTTCACGGTTACGGCCACTGCGCCGGCCCGCGGCGGCGACGAGCCTTCGCGCATCATGCAGAACCAGCCTCTGGTGCTGGCCAGCTACCAATCGAAACCTCTTATCGACGATGTGCGCGTCATCAACAAGGTCAGCCAGAATCTGCATGCAGAAATTCTGCTGCGCCTCCTGGGCCGCGAAAAGGGCACCGCCGGGACGGTCGAAGGCGGCCTAGAAGTGCTGCGTGGCTTTCTGAACCAGGCGGGTATCTCCCCCGATCAGTATGTCTTCTACGACGGGTCAGGCCTTTCCCGCCAGAACCTGGTCACGCCCCACGCCACTGTGCAGCTTCTCCGTTATGCGACTTCTCAGCCCTGGGGCACCAGTTTTCGCGACACTCTGCCCCTGGCCGGCGTGGACGGTTCCCTGGCCGAGCGTTTCAAGAACTTGCAGGTACAGGGACGGGTTTATGGCAAGACCGGCGCCCTGGGTGGTGTCAAGACGCTCTCCGGATACGCCACAACCGACAGTGGCGACGAGGTCGCGTTCTCCATTCTCTCCAACAATCTCAACCTGCCCGAGAAGCGCGTCACCGACACCATTGACAGTTTGGTGGGAGCCATCCTGAACGACGGGCGGAAGGCGAAGTAAGCATCTGGCGCCGCCTTGAAACGCCCCCATCGCCCCGGCAACTGATACATTCGGTGTTGGTTATCCATCTTGACCCGGGATTGTTTCACCTTGAGTCAGCCGATCCTGGCCGGTACTCGGAGTCAAAAACTCCTTGCCGCCGTGTTTAGACCGTAGTAACTTGTCGCGGTCATTGGGGGAGGAGAAAACCTTGAGTCTTGACATGGAGCGGTATCTGGTCGCCGTGAGGAAATTCAACCAGTTGGTCTCTGAGCTTGCCGGCAAGCTGGAGGAAATCAGCGATGCCCGCGATGAGGCGTTGAAAGCGAGTTCCGATTTGCAGAGGGAGCTGGCATCTACCGACCAGAAGCTGCAGGACATCGCCAGCGCCGTGCGCCAGCAGGTCACCCTGGAGTTCACCAGAAAGACGCCTCGACCGGAAACCGCTGCCGATTCGGCAATGGCCAGAAGAGTCAGCTAGGCGCGGCTTCCCCATCCGCTGATTTCGCCCGCGCGGTGCACTGCCCATAACTGCGGCCCGGCTTCACCCACAGCGTTGCCTGTCCTTCGGAGTACGTAAGCGGGGCTGTAGGCGCTATGCCAACAGGAGGGGGAGGGGCGTCGCACACCCCGGCTCCGTGCCAGGAAACCTGCGCGCCCGCACCGCCAGGCTGGCCCCCCTTCCGAACAGAGGCGGATCGCTGCGGAGCAGTTCCGCCTCGCGATGGATGCGAATGGCCCGTCCCTCGAACCTCTGCGGGAACTCCACCGCCTCGCGCGCTCCGCAGCATAGGTACAGCGAGAGCAGGTCGCAGAACTGCAGGACCTCCACCAGCATGCTGATCTCTTCCGGCCCCCGGTCCTGTCGGTGGTAAAGCAGTCGCTGTCGCTCCCCCTCGCGCTCCAGAAAGCTCTCCACCGCGGCGTCATCTTCAGGATTGTCCTGCATCATTTGCCGCCGCCAGCGTCCCAGACGGCAAAAATGTTGGCTCACCAGGATGCCGCCGATTGGCGATTCCTGCTCGGCCCGCGCAATCGAGTCTCGCCACGCTCGTAAGAAGTCCGCCAACGCCATATCCACAAACGATAGCGGACGCCCCCGTCCGTTCAGGCTCGGTGCGCGGTCAAACGCAGCCCAACCTTCGTCATGCCACGCTATAGCCCGCACCACCTCCGTATCAAGCTGAGGGAACTCCGGAGAACGGATGCACGTGGCCAGATCCCCCGCCAGCGCCGCATGATCCGGTTGCGCCACCAGCCACCATTCCGTGGCGTCCTGTTTTTGAGTTCGCAGAATCACGTCCCAGGCAGGTACGGTGACGTGCTCGCCAGAAGCAGCGTGATGCTCAGCCGGCGCGTTGAGCGGATAGAGAACCATGGAATCCAGCAATTAGCAGGTTAGCAACTAGCACCCCGCCGTCGGGGCACGATTGCATGACAGAATGACTCCAATTTCAGGGACCAAGAGCTAATTGCCAGTTGCTAATCGCGGCCCTACCGCCGTGGCCGGCTCTTTGCCTGCCGCTCTCGCACGGCCCGAACCGCGCCCGGGCCGGTGCCGGTAGGCGGCTTGCGCATTCCCTCGAGCAGATCCTTCAAAACCACAGCGTTGTTGTATTTTTCATTCTTCGATGCGAACAGCAGCGTGAGCTTCTTGCGCCCTTCCGCAAGCCGGTAGAGTTCCTGCAGCGCATCGGCCGCCTCGGGATGCGCCAGTTCCCGCAGATAGCGCTTGCGAAATGCGATCCAGGCCTGCGGACGCGCGTGAAACCAATGCCGAAGCTCGTCCGAAGGCGCCAACTCGCGCAGCCAGGCATCAATCGCTGCCCGCGCCTTGGTCATCCCCCGCGGCCACAGGCGATCTACCAGCACGCGCGTGCCGTCTGTCCGTACCGGTTTCTCATATACTCGTTTAACCGCAACCGGCATGGCTACCACTATCATTGTACGTCTGTACGATCGAGCATGTTTGAGGCTCTAATGGAATCATTCAGCCGGTTTTCCAATCAGCAAGCAACCATCAAGAATCAACCGTCCTCGGTGCGCGGTCTCGCTATTTTTCTGTTGCTGCTCCTGCTTGCCGCCTGCACCGCCGAGCGCCGCAAGACCGACGCCGAACTCGGGCTTACTCCCCAGCAATCCGCCGGGCGCAAAGTATATGACGCCTATTGCGACCGCTGCCACGAGCCCTACTCTTCCCGCGGCAAACAGGGCCCCAGCTTGAAAGGCATCTTCAGGAGGTCGTTTCTGCCACTCAGTGGCCTACCAGCCAACGATGATCGGGTCGCCGAGATCATCCGGTTTGGGCGCAGCAAAATGCCCGGCTACGGGCAGGTACTCTCGCAGCAGCAGGTCGAGGACCTGCTAGCATACCTGCACACACTATGAGGGCAGCAACCGGACGAATTAACGCCCCCGGTGCAGCGCACGTCCTAAAATAGGACTTAACCATGACCTTGCCCCTCCCCGAATTTCGTGCCCCTTCCGCTCCCGAGCGCGTCTTCAACCGCATCTACGGATTTCTGGTCGGACATGGCCTCGGTCTCTCTCACAGCTATCTGCTGCAAGTCCGGGGTCGCAAGAGCGGGCGAATCTACTCCACGCCCGTCGACCTGCTGGAACTCAACGGCAAGCGCTGGCTGGTGGCGCCGCGCGGCCGCACGCAGTGGGTCCGCAATGCCGAAGCCGCGGGAGAAATCATTCTTAAGCGAGGCCGGCACTGCCAGAGTTTTCACTTGCGCCCGCTCTCCGATGCCGAGAAGCCGGAAATCCTGAAAGCCTATTTGGATACCTTCAAGCGCGAGGTGCAGCGCTACTTTCCTGTGCCCGCGGATTCTCCGTCCCAGGCATTCGCCGAGCTTGCGGAGAGCTATCCGGCATTTGAGCTGCTGCTACTCTAAACGCACTATCCAACCATCACCTTGGTTCTAGCCTGACCGTAACTTTCCCCAAGAGACCTGCCGGTCGCATACTGCGGGCAATGGTTCAGTGGCTTTTTTTCGATTTTCTTTGGCGGGTCGCGCTTGGGTTGGGGGCCGTGCTTGGTCTGATTGCGATTATCGGCCTCGGGATCCCGCAGCGCAAGTTACGGACCATGCGTCCCCACGTTCCTGATTAGGGAACCGCGTCTCCTTCCGCATCTGTTTGAAATTCCCTCCATCTCCCACGATGATTGCCGGCGCCCTTCTCGGGTTTTTTTCACCGGCCTCGGGCTATTTGACTCGATTCAAAGGCGCGTGAGATATTGACTGGCTCTCTCTTCAAGCCAAGGATCATCACACGAACCCTGGAGCCGTCTCTCGACAATGGTTCGCCTCATTCCCAGAGATGTGAGCTTCTTCGCCATGTTCTCCGACATGGCGGACAACTTGATTTCCGGCGCCCGCGTCCTGGCGAATCTTTTTGCCGACTATCGCGACGTCGAAGAACGTGCCATCGAAATCAAGCGCATCGAACACGTTGGCGACGAGATGACCCACAACATCCTGACCAAGCTGAACCAGACCTTCATCACCCCGTTCGATCGCGAGGACTTGCACCGGCTGGCGTCATCGCTGGACGATGTGCTGGACTTCATCAATTCGGCAGCCGACCGCATTACCCTGTACAAGATCACCGCGCCGCCCCCTGCCGCCGGGGAACTGGCCAAGGTGATCCTGGAGCAAGGCCAGGAAATTGGTCTCGCGATCTCGCACCTGCGGAAGAGTGGGAACGTGCTGAGCCGTTGCGTGGAAATCAATCGCCTGGAGAACGATGCTGACAAGATCTCGCGCGAGGCCATTGCTCGCCTGTTCGAGGGGGAAAAGGATCCTATTAACCTGATCAAGATCAAGGAACTGATCGAAATCCTGGAAATGGCCACCGATAAGGCCGAAGATGTGGCCAACGTACTGGAAACCGTAGTCCTGAAAAGTACCTGATCTCACAGGAGCCCCTGTTGGTGAAAGTTGATCTCCTGCTGCTCATTATCACCATCCTGGTCGCCTTGACGTTCGATTTCCTGAACGGCTTTCACGATGCTGCTAACAGCATCGCTACAGTGGTTTCCACCCGGGTCCTCTCTCCCAGGCTGGCCGTTGTGTGGGCAGCATTCTTCAACTTTGTAGCGGCGTTTCTTCTCGGGACTGCGGTCGCCAAGACCATTGGCAGCGGCATGATTCACATCGAGTTCGTGACTCAGTACGTGGTGATTGCCGGCCTGATCGGTGCCATTGTCTGGGACCTGCTGACGTGGTTGTTGGGATTACCCACCTCTTCCTCCCACGCCTTGATCGGGGGCTACGCCGGCGCCGCAGTCATGCGCGCTGGGTTCGGGGTGATTTTGCCAGCAGGCTGGACCAAGACCCTCGTCTTTATTGTGGTGGCACCCATCATGGGGCTGATTCTCGGCCTGGTCCTCATGGTGGCCGTGTTCTGGTTGCTGCAGAACAGAGCGCCCCAGCGGATTGATGTGTGGTTTCGCAGATTGCAGTTGCTCTCCGCCGCGGCTTACAGCCTCGGCCATGGCGGCAACGACGCGCAAAAGACCATGGGCATCGTGGCCGGCGCTCTGTATGCCGCGAAAATCATCACTGCGTCAGAACTCGCCCGCGACTGGGGACGCTATCACTGGCCCATCATTCTCGCCGCGCATGCATCCATCGCCCTGGGTACCTACTTCGGCGGATGGCGCATTGTGCACACTATGGGCTCGCGTATCACGAAGCTCAAGCCGGTGGGAGGCTTTTGCGCAGAGACCGCGGGCGCGATCACGCTTTTTTCGACCGCGCTGGCCGGAATCCCCGTGAGCACCACCCACACCATCACGGGAGCAATCGTGGGGGTAGGCGCAACCACCAGGCTGTCCGCCGTGCGCTGGGGCGTAGCGCGCCGCATTGTTTGGGCGTGGATCCTCACCATCCCCGCATCGGCCGCCGTGGCCGCAATCGCGTACTGGATGATCAGCCTGATCAAGCCCGGCGCCTGATTGCGGTTTCCCGACACGTGACACCTGGGACCTGTCACCTGCCTACAAACGATACAATGACGGCGTGCTAGTCGAAACCAGTTACGAAGTGTCCAGCGAGCCCGTCGCACCGGATGGCGTCTATTCCATGCGTCAAAGGCTGCTGCTGGCACTCATAACCTGCGCAGGATTTCTCGCCATTCGTCTCATCGGCCCGACTCTGCGGTTCGCGGTTTCATGGGAAGACGGTGCTCCCGGAAGCCTGGAGAAGCGTCCCGTCATTTATTCCTTCTGGCATCGCTGCGTGTTTCCTGCTGCCTATTTGTGGCGAAATCTGAACATCCGCGTAATGACCAGCCAGAGCTTCGACGGCGAGTACATCGCGCGCATCATCCAGAGGTTCGGCTTTGTGCCGGTGCGGGGATCAAGCACCCGCGGGGCTGTCCGGGCCCTCCTGGGCATGCGCCGTGACACTGAAGAAGGCTGGACGGTGGCGTTCACCATCGATGGCCCGCGCGGCCCGTGTTACGTGGCTAAGCCCGGTCCTGTTCTGCTCGCGCGCTCCACCGGCGTGCCCATGTCGGTCTTTCACATGGCGGTGGACAATGCCTGGGTGCTGAACACCTGGGACCGGTTCATGATCCCGAAGCCGTTCTCGCGGGTTTTGATGCGGGTGGCAACACAGATCATGGTTCCAGCCGACGCAGATGAGGCGCAGCGGGAGCAGTTGCATGTCCAACTGCAGGCTGCCCTCGACCGCGTGCGCGAGTTTGCCGAAGCCAATGTGAACAAGGTGGGGCGGGAGTTGCCGATCTTCCACAGAGCATCAGTGAACTGAATCCTCTCCCCGACCGGGCGTCATCCCGAGCCCGTGAGGGCGAGGGATCTGGCGTGCAGCGCCCCATTTCGTCGCGTTCAACACAGCAATCGTTCCGAGGGTCTGACGTCGGAGGTCTGAGGTCCATTGACATCCTGTCCGCGCCGCATTAGATTCTTCCCGTCGTTCGCTCTTTCCCAACCGAATCTGGTTCGCGCGCCCTCATCGCCGTGATGAGGAAATGGGAAGCGGGTGAGAATCCCGCGCTGCCGCGCAACTGTATGCGAGGAAACAGCAGCCGGCCACTGGGTGATCCTGGGAAGGCCGTGTTGCGGTCGTCGGACGGACTCGTCCTGACTCGCGAAGCCAGGAGACCGGCGCGAACTGCCAACACCAACCCCTTTTCGCGTGACAAAAGGAGGAGTGCATGCAGTTCTCTCAGATTTTCGCTTCCATATTGCTACTGCTGGCCGCCGCTTCCGCCACCGATCTAAGAGTGAAGGTTGTCGATCCCAGGTCCGCCGCAGTCGCCGGAGCCCAGGTGGAGTTACTGCAACAAAACAAGCTCATCAGCATAGCGACCACATCAGCGGAAGGCTTCGCGGTGTTTCGCAACCCGGACCAGGGCCCATATCGCGTGCGAATCCTGGCCCCCGGCTTTGCTCCTCTGACTGCGGACGACCTTCACCCTTCGGCAACTCCGGTCACCCTCGGGCTTCGCCTGGCGTCCGCCTCCGAGACCGTGGTGGTCAGCGCAACTCGTGGTCCAGTCCCGGGCGAAGCTGCTGGAGCGGTCGTCGAAAGCCTGAACGGCGGACAGCTCCAGGCTATGGACCCTGTTGCAACCAACGAAGCGCTGCGCTACCTGCCGGGCACGGTCATCGAAACTGCTGGACAGCGCGGCGGCCTGTCTTCTCTCTTTGTCCGTGGAGGCGATTCCCGTTACAACAAAGTCATTGTGGACGGCGTCCCAATCAACGAACCAGGCGGGACATTCGACTTCGGCGTCGTCCCGATGAACGAAACCGATCGCATGGAGTTTGTCCGTGGTGCACAAAGCACCTTGTACGGCTCCGATGCCATGACCGGCGTCGTGCAATTGTGGACCCGTTCGGGTAGCACCCCGGTCCCGGAACTGCGCTTCGGCGCCGACGGAGGAAACTTCAACACGGCAAATGGATATGCATCACTCGCGGGAGCGCACGGCCCCTTGGACTACAACTTGTTCGCCGACCAGTTCAACACGACTGGGCAGGGGGTCAATGACGACTACTCCAACTCCCTCCAAGGCGCGAATCTGGGCGTAGCCTTCAGTGAGCGCGTTTCTCTCCGGGTGCGCGTCCGCCATTCGAATAACCGCACCGGCGTCTCCGGGGCTTGGGACTTCAATGGCGCTGCGCTCGAACCGCCGGACTCCGATCAGTGGGCCCGGCAAAACAACCTGCTGGGCAGCGCCGAACTCACCCTGACCGGACCCTCTCGCTGGCAGCATCGCTTTACCGGATTCGAGTACAGCCACCAGCGCACCAACGTAGATGTATTCGCCGACCCCGGCCGGGTCTTCGATTTCCCCACTCACGCCATCGCCGACATCAACCGTGCCGGTTTCGAGTACCAGGGCGACTACCAGGCGCGAATCTGGGCGCGCACCACCGTGGGATACGAGTTCGAGGATGAAAACGGATTCGTCGGTGACCTGGATTTTCCACCCCTGGTCCACGGCCTGCGCTTGAACCACGCCATCTACGGACAGGAATTGCTGACCCTGGGGAGAGTGTCTCTGGTGTTAGGCGCACGCTTCGTGCACAACCAAACCTTCGGCAACAAAGCGGTGCCCCGCGCCGCACTCACGGTGCAGGCGCTGAAAGGCGGCGGCGTACTTTCCGGCACCCAACTGCGCTTTTCCTACGCCACAGGGATCAAGGAGCCGCGCTTGGAGGAATCCTTCGCCCGGGGCTTTGGCATCGTCCCTAATCCCAATCTGAAAGCTGAAGAGAACCGCGCCTTCGAGGCGGGATTCCAGCAGAGTTTTTTCGGCGGCAAGTACGCTTTCACCGCCACCTACTTCCACAATCTGTTCCGCCATCAGATAGACTTTGCCATTCTCGATCCGGTGACCTTCACCGGGCAGTACGAGAACATAGACAAGTCCATGGCCCACGGTGCCGAACTCGAACTGCACGCCCGTCCCTGTTCGCGCCTGTCGCTGGACGCCGGCTACAACTACACCTCCACCCAGATACTCGAGCAACCGTTTGCCTTTGACCCGCTCCACGAGCCTGGACAACCCCTGTTGCGTCGCCCCAGGCACTCCGGCAGCTTGCTGCTGACCTGGCTCGGCAGCCGCTGGGGAGGAAACCTGGGTGGAAGCTTTGTCGGGCGCCGTCCGGACTCTGACTTCTCCGGATTTGGCATCACCCACGCCGCCGGTTACGCCCGCCTGGATGTGGGTGGCTGGTATGCCCTGAATCCGCGGATTACCGCCTATGTGAATATCGAGAACGCTCTCGACAAGCAATACAACGAAGTGGTCGGCTATCCGGCACTCGGGGTGAATTTCCGTGCAGGAATGCGCTTCCGCCTGGGAGGGGAGTAACGGCTAGCGCGGGCGGGAAGCAACCCGGCGGTCCTTAGACGGTGTTTCTCGCTGGGCCGGTTCGGCTGCAGGCTGGGGATGATCGTGGTGGTTCCCGCCCTCGCACACTGTGGCAATGGGCAGCGCCGCTGCCGACTTTGTTCCCTGATACTTGCTGCGCGCCACCAGCAGCTTTTCCAGTTCCGCGGCGCGCAGGGGCTGCTGCCGTCCAAGCAAGTGCGTGACCAGAGCTATCTGCGCAAAGTGTTCGACGGTCTCCATCTTCATGTAGGCGTGGTGCAAAGTATCGCCGTAGGCCACCACCCCGTGATTGGACATGAGGATGGCATCGTACTCCGGGATCAGCGGCTCCAGGGCATCGCTTAACTCCGGTGTACCGGGCGTGCCGTAGCGGGCCAGCGGAATCGAGCCCAGCCCGATGACCACCTCGCAGACCAGCGGCTGATTGAGCGCGATGCCGGCGGCGGCAAATCCGGTGGCGGTCGGCGGATGGGCGTGCACAATGCCGCCCACGTCCGGACGCAGCTTGTAAATCAGCAGGTGCATGGCGATTTCGCTGGACACATGGCGGCGCCCCGCGAGCCGGCGGCCTTCCATGTCCACAATCACCAGGTCAGTGGGACGCATCCGGCTCTTGCTCATGGCCGTGGGCGTTGCCAGGATGCGGCGCTCGTCCAGGCGCACAGAAAGATTGCCGTCCGTGGCGGCCACAAAGCCACACTGGTGCAACATCTTGCCCCAGTGGACAATTTCGCGCCGAGATTCGCGTTCGCTGGGCATAAGACCGAGAGCGGATGGGACCGGAGCAGAAACTCCGATGGCCGTATGGTAACCCACCCGCTCGGGTGGAGACAACGCGTTTCCACCTTCCGATGATTTTCTAAGTCGCAACTAGGCCAAGAAAACAAGGCGACTACGCCCCCTTTCCAAACCGAATCTATAATCAAGCCCCGTGCTGGTTTCCGAATTCCACTATGATCTGCCAAGAGAGCTGATTGCTCAGGAACCGCTGGCGGATCGGGCAGCCTCGCGGTTGCTGCACCTCGACCGGTTGTCGGGAGAGTTGCGCGATCGCACTTTTCGTGAATTCCCTCAGCTGCTCCGTGCGGACGACCTGGTGGTCTTCAACAACACCCGGGTGTTTCCCGCTCGGCTCTATGGGCGCAGAAGCGGGTCCAGGGCCCAAGCGGTGAGTCCGCGCAACCCGGCGGCACGGGACTTCCTCCAAGGCCGGGTGGAGGTGCTGCTCACCCGGCAACTCTCCGATTCGCCGCTCGAGTGGGAATGCCTGGTGCATCCCGGCCGCAAGATTGGCGTGCGCGAACGCTTGTTCTTTGGAGAGCGTGCTGAACTGCAGGCGGTGGTGACAGCTCGCGGCAGCTTCGGGGAGCGGCGCATCCGCTTCGATCCCGTACCTGACTTCTTCGCCCTGGTCGAGCGGCTGGGCCACGTGCCGCTGCCTCCGTACATCGCGCGGGAGGACCGCCCGGCAGACCGTGACCGCTATCAGACCGTCTACGCGCGCGAGCGGGGTTCGGTCGCCGCGCCGACGGCGGGACTGCACTTTACGTCGGAGATTCTTAAGCAGATGAGAGAGCGAGGGATTGAAACCGCTGAGGTTACCCTTCACGTCGGCTTGGGGACCTTCCAACCCGTTCGAGTCGAGCAGGTGGAGGAGCACAAACTGCATGAGGAACGGTACTGCATCTCTCCGGAAGCAGCGTCGCGCATCAACGACACACTCGATGCCGGGCGGCGGGTGGTAGCGGTGGGAACCACCACCGTGCGGACGCTGGAGGATTCCGCGCGCCACACGGGCCGGGTGGGGGCCGGCAGTGCGGAAGCTGAAATCTTCATCTATCCGGGTTTCCGATTTCGCGTCGTGGGTGCGCTGCTGACTAACTTTCACCTGCCACAATCCACACTGCTCATGCTCGTCTGCGCCTTCGCGGGAAAAGAGCGGGTGCTCGCAGCCTACCGCCACGCCGTCGAGCAGAAGTACCGCTTCTATTCCTATGGGGATTGCATGTTTGTGGGGTGAACTAGCACTTGGCACTTGGCCACAATAGGTTCATCTTGGGTTCCCGATGTCTCCCAGGGGCCAAATGCCAAGTGCTAAGTGCCAGATGCCAACTGCCGAAACAGCGATATACTATGCCCCACAACGGGGTGGACGATGGGCACGCAGGCAGCGTCTAAGCAAATTTCCATTCACGATTTCGTCGCGGAGCTGCGCAAGTTCCCCGAGAACGCGTTCAACCACACCGTCGAGATCATTCACTTTCTTGAGAACGTGACCGTTGCCCCTGACACTCTGACGCCGTATTTGTGCTGGGACCGCCAGCACTATACCCGCAACCTGATTGACAAGACGCCGTTGTATGAACTGATCGCCATCTGCTGGGAGGTCGGCCAGGTAAGCTCAGTGCATAACCATCGCGACCAGAACTGCTGGATGGCCGTGCCCATCGGCAGGCTCCTGGTGCAGAACTACCGCACTATCTTGCAGGATCTCGAGCAAGGCCGGTGCAAGCTGGAAGCGACAGACACAGTCGAGATGAACCCCGCGCACCCCTGCGCTGTGGATCCCAAAGAACCGGTCCATCGCGTATTCAATCCCCGCGAATTCAACCAGCGCGCCGTCAGCCTGCACGTCTACTCCCGTCCCTTCGACCGTTGCGTGGTGTATTCGCCCGAACAAGGCACCTGTGGCGAGATTCAGCTGCACTACAACACCGAGTACGGAAAGAGAGTCTGATCTCGAACGGCAGACCTCAGCGCCCGGCCCGTACCCCACTGAATCCCGGCGAAGCCGGGAGAAGGAATCCCGCGTGCAGCACCGCCACCCCCTGACCGCTGACGGCTGACTGCTACCTGCTAAACTTAAATTCTTGTCCCCCGCCAGCAAATCCCCGGCGATGTCTGGTGGCGCGCCCGCCCCCAAAGCCCCAGCCCCGCAGCCCCGCGCCCTCTCCAAAGACCAAGGCCGCATCTTTCTGATGGACGCCATGTCCTTCATCTTCCGCGCCTATCACGCCATGGCGCGGCAGCGTGGAATGTCCACTAAGACCGGTGTACCCACTGCGGCGACCTATGTCTTTGTCAACATGCTGCGCAAATTGCGCGAGGACTTCTCGCCCCAGTACCTAGCAGCGGTGTTTGACGTGGCCGCGCCCACCTTCCGCGATCAGCAGGCCGAAGCCATGCCCGCGCTGCGCAAGTTCGACGCCAAGACGCAGACCTTCCAGGAAGTGGAGTACGCCGGCTACAAGGCCACCCGCGCGGAAATGCCCGGCGATCTGGCCCAGCAGTTGCCCTACATCCGCCGCGCGCTGGAGGCGTACCGCATTCCCATCCTGGAGTCGAAAGGCTACGAGGCCGATGACGTCATCGGCACACTGGCGCGCAAGGCCGCCGACCAGCACTATGGCGTCTATGTCGTCTCCAACGACAAAGACATGATGCAGCTAGTCAACGACCGCGTGCTGGTGCTCAATCCTCCCAAGGACAACCTGATCTGTGACGCTGCCAAGGTCGAGGAGATTCTGGGTGTTCCGCCGGAGCGGGTGGTGGACGTGATGGCCCTGCGCGGCGACACCATTGACAACATCCCAGGCGCGCCTGGCGTCGGCGACAAGGGTTCGGTCGAGATCATCAAGCGCTTCGGCAGCGTTGAAGCCGCGCTGGATCGCGCCTCCGAGATAGAGAAGAAGACCTATCGCGAATCGTTGCAGCACAATCGCGACGCCGTGCTGCTCAGCAAGAAGCTGGCGACGATCAGCACCGACGCGCCAATCGAGCTGGATGTCAACGCAATGAAGGTTGGGGAGCCCGATGTCGAGGCCCTGCGCGCGTTGTTCACCGAGCTGGAGTTCACCTCTCTGCTGAAAGACCTGCTGCCAGTCGTGGAAGTGAGCGAAGCCCACTATGCCGAAGCCAAGTCGGCCGCAGATGTGGAGGCTGTGCTGAAGGCCGTGCCTGCAGGAAATGCCCTGGCAGTAGCAGTGGAAGGCGAAGTGATTTCCCCTGCCGAGGAAGAGGAAGCCGAAGAGGAGGAACCGGAAACCGGGCTGCTGCCGCTGACCGCAGATTCGGGTCCGGCGCGCAAACCGGCGCAGCAGATTGCCATCTCCGCGTCGCCGGGCACGGCGCTCAGCATTTCGGCCGAAGCCGGCGGCGCGCGAGACCGGCTCCTCTCCGCCCTGGCCGATGAACATCTGCCCAAGGCCCTGCACGATTACAAGTCCGCCATTCACGCTCTGGACGAGCAGGGAGTCCCATTGCGCGGAGTTCAGCATGATCCCATGCTCTATTCCTATCTCCTCGATCCCACCTATTCCTCGCACCGCCTGGCCGAGGTCGCGCTGCGGCGGCTGAATCTCAAGTTGAGCGGAACCCTGCCGGAGGCCGCCGACATCACTGGCCGCCTGACAACGGCACTGCGGCATGAGGTCGAACAGGCGGGCCTGCTCAAGTTGTACAAACAGATCGATCTGCCGCTGGTGCCGGTGCTGGCCCGCATGGAGCAGGCGGGCGTAAAGATTGACCGTCACGCGCTGGCAGAGATGTCCACCCGCCTCGAGCGGGAAATTGACATCAAGGCCCGCGAGATTTATGACCAAGCCGGCTGCGAGTTCAACATCAGTTCGCCCAAGCAACTGGGCGACGTCCTCTTCAACAAGTTGAATCTGCCAAAGCCGGTGAAATACGGTAAGGGTAAGACCATCTCCACCGCGGTGGACGTGCTGGAAGGCCTGGCCGAGACTCACGCCGTTCCCCGGCTGGTCCTGGAGTACCGGCAACTGTCCAAACTCAAATCCACGTACGTGGATGCGCTGCCCGCGCTGCTGAGCCCGGCGACCGGCCGCCTGCACACCACGTTCGGGCAGACCGGCACCGCCACCGGCCGGCTCTCGTCGGCCAACCCCAATCTGCAGAATATTCCTATCCGCACTGAATTGGGCCGCGAGATTCGCGCTGCCTTCACCGCCGATCCCGGCCACGTAATCCTGTCCGCGGACTACTCCCAGATCGAACTGCGCCTGCTGGCGCACTTCTCGAAGGACCCGCTGCTGGTCGAGGCCTACCGCCGCGGCGACGACATTCATACGCTGACCGCATCGCAGGTCTTCGGCGTGCCCCCACTCATGGTGACCGCCGAACACCGCCGCCAGGCCAAGGTGGTGAATTTTGGGATTGTGTACGGACTCTCCGCCTTCGGATTGTCACAGAATCTCGGGATCGAGCAGAGCGAGGCCAAGCAGTTCATCAATGCCTATTTCGAGAAGTACAGCGGGGTCCGCAAGTTCATTGACGCCACGCTGGAAGAAGCGCGCCGCGAGCAGAAGGTGAAGACGCTGTTCGGGCGGATACGGCCCATCCCCGACATCAACAGCAAGAACCCTAACTTACGCGGCTTCGCCGAGCGCACTGCGGTGAACACGCCCCTGCAGGGGACCGCGGCGGACCTGATCAAGCTCGCGATGATCCGCATCGACGCCATCCTGCGCGAGCGCGGTCTGAAATCCCGCATGACCCTTCAAGTGCACGACGAACTGGTGTTCGAGGTGCCGGAGGCGGAGATCGAACCGATGAAGTCTCTGGTGCGGGAGCACATGGAGAATGTGTATCCACTGGCTGTCCCGTTGCTGGTCGAGATCGGCGTGGGACCGAACTGGCGGGACGTGGAATAGCACACTCAGCAGTAATCGGAACCCTCCGCGCGGCGCCAACGTACCTCCAAATGTAGGCCATATGCGCCGCTTCCTCCAAATCGCTATCGCGCTTCTGGTCCTTATTCCACTGGCGGCCGCCCTGGCGGGACTATTGATTGGTCCTGGAATCCTCCACCCGACAAACCTGAATCCAGAACGATTGCAGCAAACCGCTGAGATGCTCCAGCGCGCTTCCGCGACTAAAGAGGATTTTGAAGTGCAGGCGCCAGATGGCGCGGTGCTCCGCGGTTGGAAGGTTCGTCCCGCTGTGCCCAGCGGCGACTGGGTCCTGCTATTCCACGGAGTGTCGGACAATCGGACCGGGATGCTGGGTGCAGCGGAGTTCTTGCTCCGTCACCGATACAGTGTGGTCATGATGGACGCGCGGGCGCACGGGCACAGCGGCGGCCAAATGGCGACCTACGGGTGGACGGAGCGGTACGACACGGTCGCCATCACACAAGCCCTGTTTTCTACCGAACGAGTGCGGCACTTGTATGCCCTCGGCGTGTCCATGGGAGCAGCGATCGCTCTGCAATCCGCTGCGGTTGAGCCTAGGATCGAAGCCGTAGTCGCGGAAGCGCCATTCGCCAGTCTCCGCGAGGTCTCTTATGACTACGCTGGTCTCGACATCAGCCCGTGGCTGGGGAGGACCTTGTTCCGGCCTGCTGCTTACCTAGCCCTTTGCGAAGTGGCACACACAGGTCATTTCGACCCGGACAATGTATCTCCAGAAATGGACGTGACTCAGCGCGAGTTTCCTATTCTGCTCATCTGCGGCACTGGGGATCGAAGAATTCCATGCCAGCATGCGGAGCGCATTTACCATGCGGCGCACGGCGCAAAAGAGCTATGGATCGTGGACGGAGCACAACATGCGGGAGCCTTGGGAATGGCGCCTCATGAGTATGAAGAACGAGTCATTCGATTCTTCAAGGAGCATTCAGGATGAATTCCGGATCGAGCCTCGACCCCGCTGTGTGCCTGCCGATTCTCTCTCCGCCGCTTCCCGCAGCATGCGCTTGTCCCTCAAATGCGCGATTCTTCGCGCCCGCAGAATGCGTCGCAGGTAAACCCAATAGACAAACCACAGCAGCGTTCCCACCGCCAACGCCAGCACGGCCAGTTGCCACAGTGCGGCGAGACCTCCAAAGAGATTCCTCATGCGCGCTCTCCGCCCACAGCCAGCGGCCTTCCATCGACCTCAAACAGCGTCGGCAGCAACTCCCCCGCTCTTCCGAGATATACCTCGGCGAACGAAGCACGATTGCCAGGCTCCTCGGGGCCAAGGTAAACCGCGCGGGCGCGGCGGCCGACGTGCGCCACGAAACTGGACGCCGGTTCGACCACTCCCGAGGTGCCAATGGCCATGAACAGCGTGCAGCGTTCCAGCGCTTCGAAGATAGAGTCCAACTCGAAGGGAATCTCTCCGAACCAGCAGATGTGGGGGCGGATTCTGCCGCCACACTCGCAGCGAGGGAGTTCCGCGGGCGGCTCATACGTTCGGCTGTCGGCGAACGGCGGCCGATTGCAGGAATCGCAGCGGCTTTTGAAAAGTTCTCCGTGCATATGAACGACACGCTGCGACCCCGCCTGCTCGTGCAGGTTGTCCACATTCTGGGTGCAGAGAAAAAGATGCTCGTTAAGCGCCGCTTCGAGGAGGGCCAGGGTGAAGTGGGCGGGATTTGGCTTGGCCTCCGCGGCCACCCGGCGCCGCATCGAGTAGAACTCCCATACCATCGGGGGGTCGCGCTGCCACGCGTACGGCGAGGCCACTTCTTCGATGCGGTAGTTGCGCCACAAGCCGCTGGCTCCACGGAAGGTGGGGATGCCGCTCTCCGCGCTGATGCCGGCTCCCGTCAGGATGAAAACGTGGTCGCTGGAGGTAAGGCGGACCATCACGTATTCACTCAACCACAGAGGACACAGCGGACACAGAGGAAATCAAGTGCCCTACCCAAGAGCTAAATCCCGAGGCTACGCTGGATGCTGCTCGCAATTGAACCCGCGATCCGCCGCATCTTCTCTTCCGACTCCGCTTCCACCATCACCCGAGCCAGCGCCTCAGTCCCCGAGTAGCGCACCACCACCCGCCCGTTGCCGTCGAGCTCGCGCTGGGCACCTTCGATGGCGGTCTGGACCTCCGGGACTTGGGCGAACGGAGTTTTCTCCCGCACCCGGATATTCTGAATGACCTGCGGAAAAACCTTCAGATCAGACACCAAGTCGGCGAGCGGCCGCCCGCTGCGCGCCATGATTTCCATTACCCGCAGGGCTGTAAGCAGGCCATCGCCCGTGGTCGCCTCGCCGTCGCGGAAAATAATGTGCCCGGATTGTTCCCCACCGAGGGTCGCGCCGGTCTTCCGCATCTCCTCCAGCACGTACTTGTCGCCCACATTGGCCCGCAGCATGCGGATGCCGGAGTCGCGCAGTGCAATCTCCAGCCCCATGTTCGACATGGTAGTGGCCACCACGGTCGCACCGGTCAGAACCCCGCGCACGTGCATGTCCCGAGCCGCCAGCAGCAGCACTGCGTCTCCGTTGACGACTCGCCCTGCGGCGTCGCTGAACAAAGCCCGATCCGCGTCGCCGTCGAAAGTGACACCCAGATCGAACTGGCCCTTTTTCTCCGCCACCGTGCTTGCAACTGTTTCCGGGTGCAAGGCTCCGCAACCTTCGTTGATGTTCTTTCCATCGGGGACTGCGCTCAGAAACGTTGCCTGTACGCCGCAGGCGCGAAATAGTTCAGGAGCTTCTGCGGTGGCTGCGCCGTGGGCGCAATCCACCAGGATGCGCAAGCGCCTCAGATCTGCTTGCACGTTCTCCGCGAGCCACTCGATATAGGCCCGGCGCAGGCCGACCTCTCCGGGCAGGCTGGGCACCGGCTTGGCCGCAGGGGCCGCTTCCGGTTGCGGGTTCTGCAGCAGGGCGAAAATTTCCTGTTCGATCGCCAATTCGTGGGCATCGGGCAGCTTGTAACCGTCGCCGGAAAAAACCTTGATGCCATTGTCCGTCCAGGGATTGTGCGAAGCGGAAATGACCACGCCCGCCGCATAGTTCCGCGAGCGCGCCAGGTAAGCCACGCCGGGAGTGGTGATTATCCCAGCGCTATGCACCTCAACTCCGGCGGAGACCAAACCGAGCGTGACGCGATCGGCGATCCACGAACTGGATTCCCGGGTGTCCTGTCCGATCACCACCCGCGCCTGCCGGTTGGTGCGCGTCAAGTCGTGTCCCAAGGCGCGTCCGATCAGGTACGTACTTTCCAGCGTGAGCGGAAATTCCCCGGCCACGCCGCGAATGCCATCGGTTCCGAAGAGCTGTCGCGTCTGCAAGGTCATTCTAATTGCCGGTTAATGCCCGCCACTGTCAGCGGAAGGCTTCCCCATGATAACCGTCACCCGGATGGGAACGGGGCGCACCACCTGCACGAGAGGATCGGGAACGTAAGCGTGGGTGACGAAGGTGCCGTGTTCCAGCGTGCCGCTCACGTCGATAGGATCAGTGATTGCGGCCTCCACCGCCTCCACGTGCTTCTGCGGGCCAGTGATGGTGACCGTCGGCGGATCCGCCACCACCCGCTCAATCCGGTATCCCCCCGCGAAAGCCCCGATCACGCGGGGGTGTACCTCGACTTGGCGGCTCAGGCGGGTGTCGAAGGTGAGATGCAGTTGGCCGGGGATCACCTGGACCACCTCAAGGTCGTGCGGCACCCGGATGTTGTGCCCTGAGAGGTCGAAGGTGCGTTCTCCGGTGGGGGTATGTCTGAGGTCGATTTCTACGTGGACGTCCGATGGCTGCAGCCGGCGAATGATGCGTTCGGGCCCCCGCACCCGAATCTGCGCTTGTGGAACGTTCTCTGAGCTGATCTCCAGGTTCTCCGGGATGTTGTGCAACTCGATGGGCACATCCACGGGGACTTCGGCGATGGGATCGCGTGCCACCGCCAGCCACAGACCCACCGCCAGTGCCAGAGACACCAGCTTCAGGCCGAAATTGTGCATGACATAGCGCTGGAAGAAGTCGGCCATGGCTAGTCGTCCGCTCCCGAGTCCACGCGGGAGTCTGCAGTACGCGGCAGGGCCCGAGGGCTCTCCGATTCCATTTCCAAGGCCGCGCTGCCGTTGGTGATGGGAGTAGGCAAAGTGGAGGGGGGCACGTAGCGACGCAACAGAGCGCCCAGGCGCTCACGCAGTTGCTCGACTGTGAGATCGCGCTCGATCTTTCCTGCCACCGCCAGGCTGATGGCGCCGGTTTCTTCAGAAACAATCACCGCGATGGCGTCGGTTTCCTCGGTGATGCCGATGCCGGCGCGATGGCGCGTGCCGAGCTGGGTGGACAGAATGGGATTCATGGAGAGCGGCAGAAAACAAGCCGCTGCGGCAATGCGGTCCCGCTGGATGATCACCGCGCCGTCGTGCAGCGGAGCGCTGGGCCGGAACACGGTCGCCAGCAGATCATAGGAAAGATGCGCGTCGAGGGGAACGCCGCTTTCAATGTAAGTTCGCAGCCCGATTTCGCGCTCGATCACGATCAAGGCGCCCGTCTGGTTCTGGGCAAAGAGATTGGCTGCGAGCACGATGTCATCGTATACGTCGCCTTCCGACGTTCTACCGCGACTGAGGGTGAGTCGGCGGCCGAGCCGAGCCAGGGCTTGCCGGATCTCCGCCGCGAACACCACGATGAGGGCAAACACGGCATACGGGAGCAGCGTGCTGATCAGCCAGTTCAGGGTGGATAACTCGCCCAGGCGGGAGAAATAAAAGGCGAGGGCCAGCGCCGCCACGCCCACCAGCATGAGCGCGGCACGAGTGCCCTTGATCAGGGCCAGAAACTCGTAAATGATCGCCGCGACCAGCAGAATGTCGATGATGGACATCACCGACACGTGTGGCCAAGGCGTTAAGAACTGCGTCAACCCCAACCTCTTTCCAGGGAATGCCCGACTTGCCCGACCGCTAGCTCCATTGTAATCCAGTACTTGGGGTTACAAACTGTTACCGAAGGAATGAGTCATCGACGCCACCGCAAGCTCGCACCAGCATCCCTAGCTAGTCCGTTTCTTCACAGTGGCAGTGAGCTGGCCGCGCGCCAGGCGGGCAGAGATTTCATCTCCTGCCTTGACCCGCGCGGCATCCTTCAAGAGTCTTCCGCTGGAGTCAAACACCAGGGCGTAGCCCCGTTCGAGGATGGCAAGGGGAGAGAGCGCTTCCAACTGGCCGGCAAGCTGGTCGAGGCGCGATTGCCTTTCGAGTAGCCGGGTTTTGATCGCGGCGGTAAGCGCAGCTACGCGCGCCTCGAGCTCCTGGCGAACTCCAGCCAGCATGCGGCGGACATCGTAGTGGCGGACCGCGGCTGCCGCCACCTCCCAGCGCCGACGATGTTGCTCCAATTTCTGGCGCTCGGCCCGCTCTAGGCGGTAAAGCAAATCGTCGAGCTTCTGCTGCCGCTGGTGGATGGACTCCATCATGCGGCCGAAGGCGCCATGCTGGGCAAGTTCGGTGAGCGCTTGCCGTCCCATGAGCAACCGGTAACGTATGGCGCGGGCCAAACGCTGGCGCAACCCCTCGGCCTGCTCTTCAACTTCCTGGCGAGAGCGGATCACCAGTTCGGCCGCGGCGGAAGGCGTGGGCGCGCGCAGATCGGCGACAAAATCAAGGATGGTGAAATCGGTTTCGTGGCCCACGGCTGAAATAATCGGAATGCGCGAATCGGCAATCTCCCTCGCCAGGCCCTCGTGGTTGAATGCTGCCAGGTCCTCGGCCGAGCCTCCGCCGCGCGCCACGATGATGACGTCTACATTGCGTGCCCGATTGAAGTAGCGGATCCCGGCGCCCAGCTCGAGGGGCGCGGCCTCTCCTTGCACCTGGGCGGGGAAAATCAGGACATTCGCAGTATGGTGGCGGCGCTGCAAAATGTTCAGAATGTCGCGCAGCGCCGCGGCTTGCGGGGAGGTCACGATGCCGATGCGACGGGGCAGCGTGGGAATCGGCTGCTTGCGGGCGGCAGCGAACAGGCCTTCGACTTCCAGCTTGGCTTTGAGCTGCTCAAACGCGACCTGCAACGCGCCCGCGCCCTTGGGTTCCACGTACTCCGCCGAAATCTGCAACTCGCCCCGATCCTCATAAATCGTGACCCGGCCGCGCACCACTACCTGCATGCCGTCTTCCGGACGAAATCGCAGCAGTCGCGCCTGCGAGCGGAACATCACAATGCGGATTTGCGAACTCGCGTCCTTCAGCGTGAAGTAGAGGTGGCCGGAGTCGTGTGCGCGGAAATTCGAGATCTCCCCTTCCACCCAGGTGTCAGAGTATTCACTCTCGACATGGGTACGCACCGCCGCGACCAGTTCACGCACCGTCCAGATGCGGCGGCCCGGGGGTCTGAAGCTGAAGTCGAGCTGGTCAGCCGAGGACACTGCGGGCAGTGTAGCAAGAAAAGGTCTCAGGTCTCCGGTGTCAGGTCGCCAGATTTCATTAGCGCCCCGGGGGCTCGGGCCTGAGACCGGACACGTGAGACCCGCTAGTGCCGGAACCGGGTGATCACATACAGCAACACCGAAAGCACCACGCTGAGGACAATGGAAGTCACAATCGGAAAATAGAACGTGGTGTGTTTGCCGCGGTAGATAATGTCGCCGGGGAGGCGCCCAAGCGGAAGCTGGGTGCGGCCGAGCAACATGAGCGCCAGCCCTGTCACCACCAGAATCACTCCGAAGAGAACCAGCATCCTGCCCAGGTCTGTCATTGCAAAAAGTGTAAATCAGGCTTCGCGCGGGAGCGTCTGACGCCCAGTCCATGAGACCTTACTTTGCACCAAAAAGTACTTGACCAGCGTAGCAACGCCTCGGTATCCTGACCGCAATGCTGGAGTCCCGGCCTCATCGCCCGCGTCGCCGCCCCAGGCATCCTCATTCCGTGCCCACGGGTGCGCTGGACGACCTGCGCTTCATCCGCGAGACCATGGAGCGCTCCTCGGCCTTCACCGCCGTGCCGGGCTGGGGGCAGGTCGCGATGGGAGCGACTGCCTTTGCCGCTGCCTGGATCGCCGCGCGGCAGTCCTCCTCTTCGATGTGGCTGCGGGTCTGGCTGTCCGACGCTGTCGTTGCTTCTGCCATTGCCCTGGTTGCGGCCCACCGCAAGGCCCAGCGGGCCGGTTCGCCGCTCACCAGCGGCCCCGCCCGCAAGTTCGCGGTTGCCTTCTTGCCGCCGATAGTGGTGGGTGCACTGCTGACCCCGGCGCTGTTCAACGCAGGTCTGGCGCGGTCCCTCCCGGCCATGTGGCTACTGCTCTATGGCGCTGGGGTGACCACCAGCGGAGCATTCTCGGTCAGCATCGTCCCGGTGATGGGAGTGTGCTTCATGGGAACCGGCGTGCTGGCGCTGCTCGCGCCCGCAGCGTGGGGCAACCTGTTCATGGCCGCGGGCTTTGGCGGGCTGCACTCGATTTTCGGAGTTCTCATCGCAAGGAGGCACGGTGGCTAGACCGGCCATGCGCGAACGGAGTACCCACTCGCCAGAGGATCCGGCCCCGGCGAGAAAGATGCAACCGGCGCCGGCGGCGGAGTTACCCGAACTTGACCGCATGATCCATGAACGCTTGCGCCTGGGGATCGTCAGCGCGCTGGCGATCAATGATTGCTTGAGCTTCAATGACCTGAAGCGCCTGCTCAAAACTACTGACGGCAACCTCAGCGTGCACGCCCGCAAACTGGAAGATGCCGATTACATCCGCTGCACCAAGTTCTTCGAAGGCCGCGTTCCGCGGACGGAGTACCGCCTCACCCCGGCGGGCCGCAAAGCGCTCGAGGAATATCTCAGGCAGATGGAACAGTTCATCCAGGTCACGCGCGCGACATAGTGCCGCTGTCCCGCTCTCAGATTGTCCGCAGCAAAACCCACCGGTATGCGGATGCTACAATTCGCGCCATGAACGTCCGGCTCGGAATACCTTTTCTCCTCCTGCTTTCAGCTGTGCTCGCGGCGCAAATAGCTGCCCCCTCCGAAGTCGAGATCACCGCCGAACCCTCCCACCACTTGGTCTTGGAAAACGAATACGTGCGCGTGTTCAAGGTCGAGGTTGCGCCCCATGCCCAGACGCTCATGCACCGCCACCGCCACGACTACATGTTCGTCACTCTAGGCGCGACCCGCATCGAGAACGACGTTGCCGGCAAGCCGCCGGTTACGCTCACGCTGCAGGACGGCGAGACACGTTTCTCCACCGGCGATTTCGCCCACATCGCCAAGAATCTCTCCGACACACTCTTCCGCAACGTGACCATCGAACTCCTCAAGGATGAGGAAGCCAGGAAAACGCCTCCGCCGAAGTGGGATGAGGAGCGCGGACTGCACGTCCTCGAAGGCGGGACGCAAGACATCCTGTTCGTGAAGGATGGTGTCCGCGTGTCGGAGATCGATCTGCAGCCAGGCGCGACCTTGCCCAGGCATCACCACGCTGGCCCGCACCTGCTGGTGGCCGTCAGCGACCTGGAACTGCGCAGCGATGTCGAAGGCCAGGGCCCCATGCCGGGTCACTTCAAGTCCGGGGATGTGAAATGGCTACCGGGCGGCTACACCCACACCCTGACCAATGTCGGGAAGAGCCCGGCGAAGCTTGTGACCTTGGAGTTCCCAAGCCAGCAATCAACAGCACTCAAGACCGGATCAGAGACTATCGGCACGGTCGTGCTAAGAGTAGTCATCAGTGAGAGGGGTAAAGTGCTGGGTGCGGAGGTGGAGAGATCCCTGAATCCCACGGCCGACAAGCAGGCCTTGCGGGCCGTCAAGACATGGACTTTTGAGCCCGCCAAGAAGGACGGACATCCGGTGACTGTGCAGGCATTGGTTGAAGTCGCGGTAACGAGCGACGGGGACGTTTTGCGAGCGGACGGAAAGAACTGAAAACGAAATGGCTTCTACTGCCCGCTCGCCAGGCACGCGGGGATCTCGATGTCCACCGGCTTGCCGATGTCCACATAGTCCATGTGCATGCTCCCGTGTCCCTGGGGGTCGGTCATCTCCACACGCAGGGGCAGCCCGCTGTCTTTGGCAATGTACAACCGCACCGGCCCCTGCAGGCGGCCCTCCTCGCGGGCGTAGAACTCGTATGCGGTCGCGGGCGTGCCTTCTACCGCCTGATCCCCCAGGCTTCGCAGGTCGGTCAGCGGTGTCACCGTCTTCTGATTTTCAGCTCCGCCCTCAGCCCCGGACACACATTTCCACGAGAAGAAATCTTTCTCTTTCTTCAACAACCGCGGAGCCTCCACATTGGTCATAGCCGTCATACCCGCCACCAGACCGGCGTTGATAGCGCCCATCGGGCCATTGGCCAGGGATTGCGCAATGGTGATGCTGGCCTGTTTGTCTAGCATTGCCATCTGCATGGCGAGCGCCTGTTCGGACAGTTTCAGGTAGCGCGGCACCGCCGGCGAGGTAATCAGCCGCGCCGCCCGTCCGTTCTGCGCCACCGAGCGAATCTCCCAATCGTCGATCGTGCCGGGCAGGTCCGTCGCCGGAAAGCGCATGTGCATGCTCACCTGACGGGTACCTCCTTTGACCACGGTCTCCATTGAGCCCAGCCCCATCCCCATGGCTGCCATTTGCGCCATCTGGGGATCATTCGATTCCAGGGTCATGCGGATGCGGTAGGAGGGTTGCTTTTCCAGTTGCCGGAAGGCGTTATACACCGGGCTGTCGTCGGGGACAGGGGCGCCGGAGGGTTGTGCCTGCGCTAGGGCAAAGTAACCGCTTTGGGCTCCCACCACCAGCGCAACCAGGAAAACGATGTGCACGGCACTAGTTGCGATTGCTCGAAGTCGCATTCGGTCTTCTCCAAAAAACGTGGGGCAGTTTGCCGGGACGAGGCGGCTTTGTCAACAGGGGCACCAACGGACCCTGGTTATGCGTTGGCCGGGGTAACCTTCTGGATGCCCATCTTGCAAGAAGCCGGGTCTTCTGGTATAAAGAAGGACGTCGAGAGCAGTGTGTGGCTAGCCGGGCGTTTTCCGCAACTCTCGTCGCTCGTCCGGCATCTAATTGAAAAACAGGTTGATACCTGTCAATCGCTCCGGCCACGGGGCTGCATTCGGGGACAAGGCTCCTCGAAGGGTTTTCGCGTTACCGCAAGAACCTCCAAGTGATCTTTCATGAATCCGTCTTCTTCCGCTTCGGCACGTGCCGAAAAGGCATGGGTGCGGACAGCGGAAGATGCGTTCTGTTGCGCGCAAAATGAGCTCCCCCAGCCCGACGCACTGTGCGGTGAAGCTCCCCAGGCTGTGCAAATCAGGTGGAAATCCTGTGGCCACAATGGGTTGACAGGTTCGCGCCGGAACGCGTAACTTTAGAGGGTTTCGAGGACAGGCGAACTCGCATTTGTGTGGGTTCGCTCTGGACTGAATACGCGCCGCTCAGGCGGACTGCGATTCGGTCTTTGACAACTAGGTTGAACGTGCCAGTCGTGAGAGGAAAGGTTCGGGCTCAAGTCCGAACGTACTCACAAGATAATCTCCGCAGCTACGGCTGCGGGGTGGTCTGCTCTGTCTTCTTCACGGAAGACCGGACAGGCTTCAGGTTTCAAACGAGAGTTTGATCCTGGCTCAGAATCAACGCTGGCGGCGTGCCTAACACATGCAAGTCGAACGGGAAAGGGGAGCAATCCCTGAGTATAGTGGCGACCGGGTGAGTAACACGTGACTAACCTGCCCTTGAGTGGGGGATAACCTCGGGAAACCGGGGCTAATACCGCATAACATCTCCGGGATGAGAAGCTGGAGATCAAAGGAGGAATTCGCTGAAGGAGGGGGTCGCGGCTGATTAGCTAGTTGGCGGGGTAACGGCCCACCAAGGCGATGATCGGTAGCCGGCCTGAGAGGGCGCACGGCCACACTGGAACTGAAACACGGTCCAGACT
>Ga0335070_10000398_pt1 | contig 49337 bp, 41 predicted proteins | sample Lox_Sample_13_FD_206722 | JGI IMG/M metagenome (GOLD analysis project Ga0335070, IMG submission 206722) | Soil microbial communities from Loxahatchee National Wildlife Refuge, Florida, United States - Lox_Sample_1.3 | ecosystem: Environmental > Terrestrial > Soil > Wetlands | place: USA...
AGGCGAAATTCGTGACGCTCGATTTCAAATGAGATGTTCGGACCGCTGAACGTTATCGGCTCAGCGAATCCAACTCAGCCAGGCCCAACCCAGCAGCATGGTGCCCATCGTGATGGGCACACCGGAGCGCAGATAGTCGCGAAAACTGATTTGTACGTCGGGTTTGGCGGTTTCGACCACGATGATGTTGGCCACGCTGCCAGTGATTGTGAGGTTTCCCGCCAAAGTTGAAGCCATAGCCAGAACAAGCCATGCCGTGTGCGGATTGGCAAACCCAGGCGCCAGCGATTTCAAGAGCATTACCGCAGGGACGTTGCTCACGATGTTGCTGAGCAGACCGACGGCGACCGTGAAAACGCCGGGTTTCTGCAGGTTCCAGTGCTCAGCCACCTCGAGTAGCTTGCGGACAATGCCGGCATTCTCCTCGCCACCCACAATCAGAAACAATCCTACGAAAAACACCAGCAGTCCCCAATCGACCTCCTGATATACCTTGTGCGGATCGAGGGTATGGGTGATTAAGAGAAACGCAGCGCCCAACGCGGCCATCATCGGGTGGAACGCCAAAGAAGAACTCGGCGACGACTGCAGTCACCACGATAACCGGCTTGGTCAACCGCGAAAGATCAAGCGGAGGCAGAGGGATGGAGGGTTCAGTTCCCGCCGGGAGTTTCACATCGCGCAAATGAAGCCGGTACAGGATCGCCCAATCGAGGAATAGGCCTGCCAAGGCAATCGGTCCCAGGTGCCACAGGAAGTCGCGGTAACCAATCCGCGAAAAAGACCCGATCAGCATGTTCTGCGGGTTACCCGTGATGGTGGCCACACTGCCAATGTTCGAGGCGGTAGCTACGGCCAGCAAATAGGGCAAAGGGGCAAGTTTCATCCGCTTGGTAGTGCTCAAGACGAACGGAACCATCACCAGGCAGACGATGTCGTTGACGAAGAATGCCGAGAGGAAGCCGCTGGTGAAAATCACCGCGGGCAGAAGCAGGCTAGGTTTCAGACGCCGCAGAATCGCTTCCGCGTTCCATTCGAAGAATCCCACCAAATGGAGGTTGCCGACGATCAGCATCATCGAAAAGAGCAGGACGATGGTTCCGAAGTCGATGAAGTGCAACGCCTCGCTCGGTCTCACGATGCGGAATGCGACCATGGCAACGGCGCCAATGATGGCGGCACCCGTGCGGTCAATCTTCGTTCCGGGAAATTTACCTAGCGCGAAGACCATGTAGCTGGCCAGGAAGATGGCGTAAGCGGCAAGGATTCGTACGTCGGAGAGGGCGGTGGGGGGAATCTGCGGCATCGTTGCGAAGCAGGATAACAGCGGGTAGCCCGAAACCGAGGCGTCAGCCCTCGGCATCACTGCAAAATGCAGTGGTCGCTGCAAAACGCAGTGGTTCAACTGCCTACTTAGCAGCACGTCTACAGCTAAGTCCTTTCCCTCCAACAGGAAGATGTCGTGGCGAGTTTGTCCTCAACGTGCATCAGGCATGGTGGAAGCTGGCCGCGAAACGTGCGTCCGGCAACGGTCCCGTCCGGTGGGTACGCGGGCACCGCAGGAGGCTTACATGTCGATCTTATTCGTGCTCCTGATGTTCCTGCTGATCGTAGCGATCAGCCAACTGCGCAGACCCCAGGGGCAGCCGGCCGTGAAGCCGGTGTTGGCGGCGGGGCCACAGCCTCCGCGCATGCAGCGCGAGTATGGTTTTCAGATTCCGGAAGGGTACTGCTTCCATCCCGGGCACACCTGGGCACTGAAGGAGAGTCCGGAGAGTGCCCGCGTGGGCGTGGACAGCTTTGCCACGAACTTGCTGGGGAAGATCGATCGCATCGAAGTGCTAGGCCCGAACCGGTGGGTACGGCAGGGGCAGAAGATCATGACCATCCACGCGGGCGGAGCATCGGTCGAACTGATTGCCCCCGTGGAAGGAGTCATTACCGCGATCAACAGCGACGTTCTGCAGGATCCCAGCCTGGTAACGCGCGATCCCTACAAAGATGGCTGGATCGCCACGGTGAAGGCTCCTGATCTAGCCATCAACCAGAAAAACCTGGTGCAGGGAGCGATGGTTGCGCCCTGGCTGCAGAACAACGTGACGCGGCTGAACGGAATGTTGGCGCAAACCTCACCGGCGTTGGCGCAAGACGGCGGCTTGCCGGTCGGCGGTCTTCTCGGGCGAGTCGAGCCGCAGTTGAGGCAGAAGTTGGTGAAGGAGTTCTTTCTGTAGCCAAGAAACGGCAGGCAGCTTGTTGTCTTGCCGAGTTCGGACGAAGGAGAAAGATCATGAACGGGACAAAGGCCATCCTGGTGGACATCACGAAGTGCATCGGATGCCGGAGTTGCGAGCAGGCGTGCAAGGAAATCCATGGCCTCCCCCAGGAAACGGAGGTGAAGCTCTCCCCTACCGCGCTTACTGTGGTGGAAGACCATGGCGACCGCTTTGTGCGTCGCATGTGCATGCACTGCCAGGACCCGGCCTGCGCTTCAGCGTGCCTGGTGGGTGCGCTGAAAAAGACTGCCGCAGGGCCGGTGACTTACGACGCGAGCAAGTGTATTGGCTGCCGCTACTGCCTGGTGGCATGCCCATTCAGCGTGCCGCGGTACGAGTGGTCGAAGCTGGTTCCCTACGTTAAGAAGTGTGACATGTGCGCGGAGCGCCAGGCGAAAGGCCAAATGCCCGCTTGCGTGGAAGCTTGCCCGGTGCAGGCGTCGATCTCGGGCAATCGCGAGGACATTCTGGAAGAGGCGGAGCGGCGCATTCTGAGCGATTCCAAGTATGTCCGGCACATCTACGGCAGCGAGGAAGCTGGCGGGACCTCGGTATTCTTCATCTCGGACATCCCCTTCGAGAAGTTGGGATTTGCCGCCGCGCCCAAGCAGGCTCTTCCCGTGCTGACCGCCAGTGCGCTCGGTGATTCACCGACCGTGGTGCTGGTGGGCGGTTCTTTATTGGCGGGCCTCTACTGGATCACACAACGCCGCTCCGCGGTGGCGTTGGCAGAAGCACGGGAAAACCCACAAGTGACCTCCGGGCAGGCGAGCGAAAAGGAAAGGAGCTGAGCCATGACCAACCCTCGGTTTCCACGAATTACTCTGTGGCGCGTGATTGTCGCGCTGATCTTTGCGGCCGGCGTCTATGCCACTTATGCTCGATTCGCGCTCGGATTCAGCCGGGCCACCAATCTCACTGACCCGCAACCCTGGGGTCTGTGGGTGGGGCTGGGGACGCTCTGCGGCGTAGGGTTGTCCGCCGGAGGGTTCGCCATTGCTGCGGCTGTTTACCTGCTCGGATTTGAGCGGTACCGGCCGGTGCTGCGTGCGGCGGTTCTGGTTTCATTCTTGGGTTACATGTCGGTCATCGTGGGGATGATGTACGAGCTCGGCTTGCCCTGGAGGATCTGGCATCCGATCGTGATGTGGAACCGGCGCTCGGTGCTGTTCGAAGTCTCCTGGTGCGTGATGCTTTACTCCACAGTCCTAGCGCTGGAGTTTTCTCCAGCCCTGGTGGAGAAGATTCCGTGGCGCAGCGTGCGGGAATTCTATTTGCGCTGGCATCACAGGATTCTGATCGCGCTGGTGCTCTGCGGAACGCTACTCTCCTCCATGCACCAATCCTTCCTGGGCGGACTCTATCTGATCACGAAGGGCAAACTTGACGCGCTGTGGTACAGCCCCTACCTCACCACGATGTTCTATCTTTCGGCGATTCCCGCCGGCCTGGCCGTGACCATCATGGCGTTGTACCTGTGTGTACGGTCGCTCAATGTGAAGCTCGACGTGAGCATCCTGAGCGACGTCAGCAAGGTGATCGTGCCTCTGCTGGCGATCTATGGGCTATTCCGCGCAGTGGATTTAATCAACCGCGACGCTCTTTCTTATCTGTGGATGTGGCGGGAAGAGACGCTTTCTTTCTGGCTGGAGATTGGGTTGTTCGTTATCGCACCGCTGATACTCCTTAACCGGGAAAAGGTGCGGAACAACCCGCAATCCCTGTACTGGACCTGCGCCGTGATCGTGATGGGATTCATGACCAACCGGCTGAATGTGTCCATCACCGGGCTGCAGGCCAGTTCCGGCGTGTATTACGTGCCGAAGTGGACTGAGTTTGCCGCAACGCTCGCGGTCATGACTGCTGCCGTATTGGCGTTCCGCTTCGCCGTAATCTATCTGGACATTCTGCCGAAGAATCCCCCGCCGGCGCGGTGGATTGCCATCAGTGCGCCAGCAGAAGCGTAGAGTTTTAAAGTTTTCAATTCATCCCCGAGGGCGGCAATGCCCTCGGGGTTTTGTTTGTAATGTGGACGGGCTTCTAGCCTAAGTCTGCGAGAGTGAGAGACGTGTATCCCCCTCCCGATGCTTCCAGTCCCACCACAGTTCGAACCTGTCCCGAAGAAAGGTTGATCGCGCCCGTGTTGACCAATACAAATTTCGTCCCGGGAATGGTGAAGTAGACCTGATAGGTCGCGGCCACCAAAGATTGATAAGTGGTGGCCCCTTCGAAGGCCAGACCGCTCACAGTGGGCGCGATGCTGCTGATGTCCGCGCCGGTGGGAACCACGTAGACGTCAACCGTGGCGAGGGACGGCGCTGCATTGATCACCCGAATTGCGATGTTGCCGCTCGTGGGTGCGGTGCTTTGGTCTGTGAAGGGCAAGGCAACGACGTTTGGGGTGATGTTGGCCACGATGAAGGTGGTTTGCGAGCTACTGTCCAGGCTAATGGTCTCGTCGATAAATGGCGTCGAAGATCCCGTAGGCTCGATTTGCAGATGATGGCTTCCAGAACTTTCCGATATGTATGTGGTTGCAGCTCCGTAACCCACATCGGTGGCCGCGCTCTTTCCATCGACCAGCACATCCACGTTGGACTGGCTGGGCGACGCCTGCAATACCCGCAGTTTGGCGCCACTGCCTCCTCCACCGCAACTTACGGACACCAGAACCAGAGCAGAACACAACAGCCCAAGCGACAATCGGCTCGCCATGGAACTCCTCTCCGTTTGGAATGCGCGCAGAACTGCGCTGTGCTGTGTGATGCAAGCGGCGAACAGATTCAAGCCGCACGATACGCAAAGTTGCGTAAAGAGTCGGTCAAGGTTTGTAAAGAGAAGAAAAGAGCTACGCGTTAGCTGGAGGAGTGTTCCTTCTTCAAGCGGCGCAGGAGTGAGGTGGGATGGATGCCGAGTATCCTGGCCGCCTGAGTCTTGTTATTGCCGGTCGCAGCCAGCACTTGCTCAATGTAATTGTCTTCGAGTTCACGCAGGCTGACGAAGTGTTGATCTGTCAAGGGTCCCGTGCCGGACTGTCCATCGCTGGACTCTTCGAGGTGATCGCGAATCTCTTCCGGCAAGTAGAGTGCGTCGATGTCGCCTTCCGGGGCCAAAATCATAGTGCGCTCGATCACATTTTTCAGTTCGCGGATGTTTCCCGGCCAGGAATACTTCTGTAGCAGGCTGGCGGCGGCTGGTGTGAAGCCAGTGAACTTCTTCTTCAGTTCACGGTTGAAGTGTTGCAGCAGGTCAAGCGCCAGCGGCAGGACATCTTCTTTGCGTTCGCGTAGCGGGGGAATGAACAGCGGAACCACATTTAGCCGATAGTAAAGGTCCTCGCGAAATTGGCCGCGAGCCACCGCGCTCTTGAGGTTGGAATTGGTGGCAGCGATGAGACGGACGTCTACCTTTATGAGACGGGTCCCGCCCAAGCGCATGAACGCGCCTTCTTCCAGAACCCGCAACAATTTGGCCTGCACACTGGCCGACATGTTCCCGATCTCGTCGAGGAACAGCGTACCCTCGTGGGCCCGTTCGAGCAGGCCTTCTTTTCGACGCCGGGCGTCGGTGAAAGCGCCGGGTTCGAAGCCGAATAATTCGCTTTCCAGCAGCGTGTCCGGTAATGCCGCACAGTTCAATTCCAAAAGCGGCATGGCGGAGCGTGGGCTAGCGTAGTGAATGGCTCGGGCAAGAACGCCCTTGCCGGTGCCGCTCTCTCCCTGGATCAGAATCGTGGTGTGGTCGGACTCGGCGGCTTTGCGAGCCACCTCGAGCATCTTGATGGTCGCAGCGTTCTGGGTGAGAACGCGGCCAAAGTCGTATCGCCCTTTGGCGAACTCGATGGTGTCGCGCACCCGCACGCGCAGCGCCAGCATCTCCGTGGCGCGGCGCATGGTAGCGGCAAGGTCTGTGAGATGGAAGGGTTTGATCAGGTAGTCGAAGGCGCCGAGCTTCATGGCTTCGACAGCGCGGTCCACCAGATGGTACGCGCTCATCATCACGATGATGGCGGCGGGAGCCGCCTCTTTCATGCGGCGCAAAGTCTCAACGCCATCCATCCCAGGCAGTACGATATCGAGCAGTGTTAGGTCGGGTTTTTCATCGCAGAAAACGCGCAACCCCTCCTCGCCGGAGGCAGCCGTGAAGACGTCGAACCCCTCCTGCCGCAACCCGCGGGAAACCGTCCGCAGCGTCAGTTCTTCGTCATCCACGACCAGTATGGAATAAGGCATGCCCTTCTCCAGAATTGCCAATCAAACCACAATCTCCGACTGCTCGACGGCATTCTCGGCTGCACGTTCTTGCCGTATAGGCAGGGTGATGGTAATCGTCGTCCCATGATGCAACACGCTGTCGGCGCGAATCTCGCCGTTGTGGCTGCGAACATAGGCCTGGCTGATGCTCAGTCCCAGTCCCGTGCCTTTGCCCCGCTTTGTGGTGAAAAAAGGCTCGAAGACGTGAGGTAAAATGTCGGGAGGGATTCCCGAACCGGTGTCGCGCACCCGAATCTCGACACTGTCCACATACGTAAGCTTGCTGGCAGAGAGCGTGATCGATCCGCCCTCCGGAGTGGCCTCGGCGGCATTCAGCAACAGGTTCATCAGCACCTGAGCCAGCTGGGTAGCATCGGCATAGATCGGTGGCAGATCGGGCGGCACCAGGTTTTCCAGATGCTTGCCGCGCAGCATCGGCTGCCCTTCCAGGAAACTGAGCGTGTCCGTAGCCAGGCGATGCAAGCTAACTTTGCTTACCACAAGCGGTCCCGGACGCGCATAGTTCACTAAACCACGCAATGTGTTGGAAATCCGTTTCGCCCCGGCGATGCATTGCTCGATCTCGGCACGCTGTTCTGGGTCCTTGGTCTCTCCAAGTTCCAGTTCGAGGTGGGAAAGAATCCCCAGCAGAGGGTTGTTGATCTCGTGGGCCGCGCCCAGGGCAAGGCGGGCCAAGGCTGCGTATTTTTCGTATTCGGCCAGCTGCGACTGAAACTGAACCTTTTCCTTGTTCAGTTCGCGCTCTTCGTAAAGACGGCGAAACAACTCCTCCTGGGCGAGATCGCGTTCGCGCTCGGACTGTTGCACTTTCTCCCGGCTGTTCTTCAGTTCCTTTTCCAGTCTCCCTATTTCATCGCGCCGCAGCCACCAGACGATAAGGACCACGGCAAGCAGGGCTATCACCGGCGGTGACCAGTAACCGGACGCCGGTAACCCTGGCCACAGGCTGCTCCAAGCGGCAATTGGCGAGGCTGAAATTGACGCAATCATCCAGCTACAACATGAGGCTGAATGTCGCAGGGCGCAGTGATGCAGATCACGAGGGGAAGTGCGGTGAACGCAGGATCCAGTGACCGCTATCTCACGATGGGGCTAGTGTTTGTCGTCGCGGTGGCGCAGCCAGTCCAGAAACATCTGCTCGATCGGCTTGTCATAGGTCATCAGCACATGCCGGACGGTGTGGCCGCTAACAAAATGGCAGACTTCTTCAGCCAGGTTCTTGACGTGGTCGCCGGCACGCTCCAGCGACTGGGTCATGAAGATGACTTGCAGGCTGGCTTGCCGCTGCACGCTCTCCGGATTCTCGATGTGACGTAGGAAAATCAGATTGCGAAGGCGATCCATCTCAGCATCGGCGCGGAGGACGTCGATGGCCTTCTTCACATCGCGCCCGGAAAATGCAGCGCCCACGTCGCTCAGCATCTTCTCCAGCACCGTGGCCATGTGGGTGAGATCGCGAGTGTCTTGCGGGTCGAGGCGGGAACTTGCCGCCTGGGCGCTGTTGGCAAAGCTGAGCAGAAGATCGCCGATGCGCTCCAGTCCAATCATCACCTTCATGCAAGCCAGCAGTTCGCGCGCCTCGGGCTCGGTAACCTGGGTGATGATCTCGGTCACACCGGCATCAATTTCCATGTCGATGGTGTCGAGTTGCTTTTCCCGTTCGCGAAGGCTGTTCAGAAGGGGCGAGGAACCGGTGGCGATGCCCTCTGCCGCCGCCGCTGCCGCGTCCTTCGCGACCTGGCAGGCTTCAACTGTGCGTTTGACCAGATGCGCGTAGGGTGGTTCAGGTACAGGACTCTTGATTATGGCCGCACTCATCAGCCCATTTCTCCGCTGGATGTCTGGTCGCATTCGCCTGGTGCCGGTCGTCCTTTGTCGTCTGTTTCAGATGGACGGCTGAGCGGAGCATAAGCTTTTTTCCTGGGTTCTTGGTTAAAGTAGCGTAAATTTCTCGTTAACTCTGAAGCCTCAGAGGTCTTCTCCGGACGCCTATGGATGCTTTGTAAAGGGCAGGCAGATCCCACCTTTTTGCTTAGCTTGCCGCCGACAGGCCAGACTCTGTCGCAGGCAAAGTGAACAAGAAGGTAGATCCGTGGTTGAGTTCGCTCTCAGCGCGGATGCTGCCTCCGTGGGCGAGGACGATGTGTTTTGCAATGGCCAGGCCGAGTCCAGTCCCGCCGGACTCGCGAGAACGCGCCTTGTCCACGCGATAGAAACGTTCAAAGAGCCGGGGCAGGTGTTCGGAAGAAATCCCCGGGCCGAAATCGCGAACGTAAAATTCGGTTCCTCGTTCGGTGGTGCGGGCACCTAGAACGATGCGGCCTCCAGAAGCGCCGTACTTCAAAGCATTGTCCACAAGGTTGGAAAAGACCTGGTGGATGGCTTCCCGGTCGGCTTTCACAAAACTGGCGTTGTCTTCTTCGATCTGCAGGTCGATGCCATGGGTACGCGCGGTCTCACGAAAACTCTCCAGAACCTCTTCCAGAAGCTCGCGTGAAGCGACGGGCTGAGTATCGAAACGCTGTTCGCCCGATTCCACTCGGGCCAACGTCAGCAAATCCTCGGTCAAACGCGACATGCGGGTAGCATTCTTGCGAATGATTTCAAGAAATTCGCGTGCGTGGTTGTTTTCGGGCGCACTGTCGATCAGCGTCTCTGTGTATCCCTGAATGGAGGTGAGTGGTGTGCGCAGTTCGTGCGAGACATTAGCAATGAAGTCGCGCCGGGTTTTTTCCACCCGTTCCGTTTCGGTAAGGTCGCGCAGCACTGCCACGGCGCCTCCGCCCGGCAGTGGCGCCGCCGTGACGTCATAAGTGCGGCCGGGCCGGATGGAGCTGGCGCGGGTCGTGCATACGCTCTTGTTTTGTTCGGCGCCGCGCACAGCGCGAAGAAAATCCGGATCGCGCACGGTTTCCACCACCGGCGCATCCAGCCGGGTGCGCTGAGGGACAAGCCGGTCCATGCTGCGATTGGCCCACTGCACGCGTTCGTCAGGTCCCACTGCGATGACGGCGTCCTGCATGGAGTTAAGCAGGGTTTCGAGCTGGTGCTGACTGGTCTTCAAGGCCACGAAGCTTTCTTCCAGGTGACGCGCAGTTTTGTCGAGCGCAGATGCCACTTGTCCGATTTCATCGCCGGAGTCCCCGGCCACGCGCGCGGAAAGGTCCCCGGAGGCGATCCGGTCGGCAAATCGCACGATCCGCTGCAAGCGGCGCGAGGTCAATTGTGCGGCTCCACCGGCAATTATCAGGGCCAGGACGAACGCTACTGCGGAGGCAGCCAACAGCGTGCGCCGGATTTGTACCGTAGCCGCCTCAATGTCAGAGAGCGGGTAGGCCAGCCGCACTGCCCCTCCGGAGACTGGCGCCGCTACGTACAGACAAGGAATACCCAGGGTATGACTGCGACGGGTGTCTTCGCCGATGTCGCCGTGAAGGGCTGCGAGGAACTCGGGCCGGTGAGCATGGTTCTCCATCTCGGCCGCCTGTCCCTCAGAGTCAGCCAGGACTCTGCCTTCTACATCGATGATCGTGGCTCGCGCGCCGGCATCCTGGCCTTCCTGGGAAACAATGTCCTGCAAAGCGTGCTGGCGGTCGGAATTCACGCGAGCCGCGAACAACAGAGTCTTCTGGCGCAAATTACGCTCGATCTCCCGGCGGAAAGAGTCTTCCCAGGCGCGGCGAACGGAGAAATCCAGAGTGATGGTAACGGCGGCGATCACCAGCAAAAAAGCGCCCAGTAACTTGAAGAAGATCCGGTTCCTCACTTCGGAACCTCGAAGCGGTATCCCGCTCCGCGCACGGTTTTCAAGTAGCGCGGGTTCTCAGGATCGGGCTCAATCTTCTCCCGAATGCGCCTGACATATACATCCACGGAACGCGGGGTAACGTAGGCAGTATCGCGCCACACGGAGTCGAGAAGCTGGTCGCGAGTAAAAACGCGCCCGATGTGCCGGGCAAAATGGTCGAGCAAACGGAACTCAGTGGCGGTAGTGGTCACCGGATTGCCGTTGACCAGCAAAGTCATGGCGCCAGGATCGATCTCAATGTCACCCGCGCGGATCGGAGTGTTGGGAAGAGGCCGCTCGAAACGTCGCAAAACCGCCTTCACCCGTGCCACCAGTTCTCGTGGGCTGAAAGGCTTGGGGATGTAGTCGTCAGCGCCGAGCTCAAGGCCCAGTACGCGGTCCGCTTCACTGCTCTTCGCGGTGAGAAAAATCACTGGGATGGAAGCCAGCGATGGTGTCTGGCGAATCTGGCGGCAAAGCTCCAGGCCGTCCTTCCCCGGAACCATGATGTCGAGGACAAAGAGCGTAGGCCGCTGCCGCTCCGACTCTGCCAAAGCCGTGTTCCCGGTAGGGAGCACTTTCACGGCGAACCCGGCTGCTTCCAGGTGATGGCGAACCAGGCGCGAAATATCGGGATCGTCTTCCACCACAAGAATGTGTGGTTTCACAGCAGCTATTGTAGCCGTCTCCGGCGCTGCCTACCTAGGCCAGATTTGCGTACGGATTCGGATAGGAGTGATGGCTAACTTCCGTAACGGCGCGAGGGAATTCTCGCTGAAAACCAAAGGCAAAGCTGCCGATTCTGCAAGCAGGGCCGTTCTTTCTCTGTCGTGCGCGGCCCGCCTCTTCCATGCTGACCGGTACCGCGTGTCTGATTGCCGCACTGGGATTGCTCACCGAACCGGGCCCGCCGCGAGACTCTGTCTGCCACAACGACGGCACGAATTCTGGGACTTACACATTGCGCAGGACGGTGGAAGAAGTTCGTGTTGCCTTCACCCTGGAGCGCCCTAGAGGAAGGTCGGCAGCACACCTCACGCGTGAAGATATCTTTATTCTTGAAGATGGTTTGCCAGTCCCTGCTATCACATCCTTCTATCGCGGGGATGACACGCCCTCACAGCTGGCTTTGATCGTGGACCGGAGTGATTCGATGCGAGGGCAGTTCGCCGCAGAGCAGAGTGCGGCAAATGAAGTCCTAAGTGTCTTAAGCAAGGCCTCCGCGGACCAGATGACACTAACCAGCTTTGCCACTGGCTCGCGCACCGCGAACGGCAAATCGGCGCAAGTCCTTTCGGCGAGCTTGAAAGGCCTGCATGCCGAAGGACAGACCGCGCTCTACGACACTTTGTACAGCGCTGCGCAACACTTTCATACGACCTCGGCGAATAACCCTGCGCGCCGAGCCATCATCCTGCTGAGCGACGGCGAGGACAGCTGGAGCAAGCATTCTCTAGAGGATGCAATCGTCGCGGCACAACAAGCCGACGTCGCGATCTACGCGGTCACGGCGCACAACCGCCGGCTGGAATTCGCCGGAGACCGGGTTCTCAGCCGGCTCGCCGATGCCACCGGAGGACGAGCGTTTGTGCTCTCCAGCTACAACGATCTACACAAGGTGCTGGCGGCAATTGCTGCGGATTTGAGGACGCAATATGTGATTGGCTTCCATCCGCGACAGGGCGACGGTAGGTATCACACAGTAAAGGTTCTGGTCCGCGGAGGAAGACTCAAGCTAAGGGCCCGGACCGGCTATTACGCGGAACCCGACTGTCCTAGTCAAGAGCGATAATCAAGTTCTTTGCCGCATCAATCCAGAATTCTCTGCCGGGATGGACTACGGTGGTCGCGCTGTACTCGGCGATCACAGCGGGTCCGGAATATTTCTCACCGACTTGCAACCACTCGCGTTGGTAGATCGCAGTGCGCAGTCTTCGCCCATCGAACGAAACGGGAGCGAACTCCAGGGGCACGTTCAGTCGAGGTTTGCCCTTGTGAAGCTGTTGCCGGGCGTTACGTAGTCGTGGTTGTGCTGTTTTTACGGTGGCGCGCAGGCGAAGCGTGACCAACTCGATCTCGCGCCCCTCATAGATATAACCGTAGCGGCGTTGATGCTCGCTCTGGAAGTCGTCGAGGAGTCGGCGCGTGAACGGCACATTGAGCTCGTAGCCTTGGCCGCGATAGCGCACATCGATGGTGTGCACGTAGCGGACCGCACCGCGCCAGCCTTCGCTGCGCAAGTCTTGTTCCGCGGAGTTCTTCAGGGCAGCGAAGCACTTCTCCAATTGTTCCAACGGCAGGCGGTTCTTCACCGTTCGCCAGAGCACCGTTTGCGAGTAGTCCTTCACCACATCGCTGACGAGAATGCCAAGGGCCGACAGCGCGCCCGGCATCGCCGGAACAATCACTCGTGGGATGTTGAGTGCCGCTGCCAATTCCTCCGCATGCAATCCTCCCGCGCCACCGAAGGCCACCAAAACAAACTCGCGGGGATCAAAGCCGCGTTCGATCGATACCACGCGAATAGCCTTCTCCATCGTGGCATTGACCACGCGGACCACCCCGGCGGCGAACTGCCCGAGGCTGAGCGTGGAGCCACCAGCTTTCAACCATTCTCTGACCACGCAGCGAGTCCGCTCCAGGTCCAACGTGAAGTCGCCACCAAGAAAATGGTGAGGCTGCAGCCGCCCCAGGAGCAGATTGGCGTCGGTCACGGTAGGTTCGGTGCCGCGCCCATAGCAGATCGGACCGGGATCGGCGCCTGCTGACTCCGGTCCCACGCGCAGCGCTCCCGCAGCATCGAAGCGCGCGATGGAACCACCACCAGCACCGACGGTATGGATGTCCAGCATTGGTGTGCCGACGGGCAGCCCGGCAATCTCGGCTTGCGTAGACGCGCCCAGCTTGTGGTCCACCAGGGCTACATCCGTCGAGGTGCCGCCCATGTCGAAAGAGATGATTCGCTCGTGTCCGCTGCGACGAGCGGTAACCGATGCGCCTACGACTCCACCAGCCGGCCCGGAAAGAACGGTACGCACCGGCTCGCGTGAAGCCGTGGTGAGCGCGGTGATCCCGCCGCTCGACTGCATCACAAAAATACTGGCGTCCTCTTTGTGTGTCCGGGCACGGCGCTGCAGGTCCTCCAGGTACCGCTGCATGACCGGCTGTAGATAAGCGTTGACCACCACCGTGCTGGTGCGTTCGTATTCGCGGAACTCGGGCAGAATCTGGTGCGATACCGAAACAGGCACGCCCAGTGGATGCAGCGCCGCTGCAACCGCTTGTTCGTTTTCAGGATTGGCAAAAGAGAACAACAGAGATACTGCGACGGCCGCGGGTTGCGCCTTACGCAGCTTGCTGACCAGCGCGCGCAGTTCCTCTGTCGTGGGCGCCTTCAGGATATCGCCATTCGAGGCAGTGCGTTCGTTGACTCCGAAGCGTAAGTCTGCCGGCACCAGAGGCGGCACGCGGTCGAAGAAGAAATCGTAAAGCTTCGGACGTGCTTGGCGTCCGATTTCGATCACGTCTTCAAACCCAGCGGTCGTCACGAGGGTGATCTTTGAGCCTTTGCGTTGCAGAAGCGTGTTGGTACCGACTGTCGTGCCATGCAGAAGAATGAGGGAGTCCTGTGCGCCAATCTTCTGCAACGCTTCTGCGATTGCCTGCGACGGGTCGGTGGGAGTCGAAAACACCTTGAGCATGCGCAGCCGTCCGCGCTCAACCCATACGCAGTCGGTGAAGGTTCCGCCGGTATCGACCGCAAGCCGAAGGGCCGGTGTGGTCTTGGTTTTGCGCGAAGCCGCCATGAAGCTGGGACGCTAGGGTACCATTTGCAGCTCGCATTGTGCGGGGTGAACGGCGCCAAGGTGACCCTGCCGGGCGCTGGAGGAAGCCGTTGACGGAAAGGCAGGGATAAAACCCCGCTTACATCGTGAACGCCAGCGTGAGCAGTGTCTTCTGCTCGACTTCGTGAGCCTTCGCCGATCCCGTCGCCGGGCTCGGGCTGGCCGAGCGTTTCACCGAAAGCACCGGACGATCGCCAGCAATACGTCGCAAGCGGGGCAGCAGGTGCGACAACGCACCCATATTGGCAGGTTCTTCCTGCACCCAGACGATGTCCCGTGCGTTGCCGTGCCGTGCCAACTCGGCGGCGAGTTCGGCCTCAGGGAAGGGGTAGAGCTGGTCTAGAAATACGATCGCCGCCGAACTGTCGTTTCTTTTCCTACGCTCTACCCGCAGCTCGTGGCCGATCTTGCCGCTGCAAATCAGCACGCGCACGGCGTTCCGCGTTTCGGTGTCGGGCAGGACGGAGAGGAAGTGTTTGTGTGTGAAGTCTTCGATCGGAGAGCACGCGTCCGGATGGCGAAGCATGCTCTTGGGGGTGAACACCACGAGTGGCTTGCGCCAGTGGCGTAGCGCTTGCCGTCGCAGGAGGTGGAAGTACTGCGCGGCCTTGGAGGGCTGGCAAATCTGGATGTTGTGTTGCGCCGCCAACTGCAGGAAGCGTTCCAGGCGAGCGCTGGAGTGCTCCGGCCCCTGCCCTTCGTAGCCGTGCGGAAGCAGCAGCACCAGCCCGGAGAGCAAATTCCACTTGGCTTCCCCGGCAGCGATGAATTGGTCGATCATCGCCTGAGCGACGTTGACGAAGTCGCCGAATTGCGCTTCCCAAAGCACCAGCGCCTCCGGATAGTCGCGGCTGTAGCCGTATTCGAATCCGAGGACGGCCGCCTCCGACAGCGTCGAGTTGTAGATGTCGCAACGCGCCTGGCCCTCGGCGACGTGCTGCAGGGGAACATATTCCTGCTCGTTTTCGATATCGAGCAGCACCGAGTGGCGATGGTTGAAGGTGCCGCGGCGGGTGTCCTGGCCGCTAAGGCGAACCGGGACCCCTGCTTTCACCAGGGTGCCGAAAGCCAGGGCTTCCGCCATGCCGTAATCCACGGCGCGTTTCCCGCGGCCCATTTCCGCGCGCTGTTCCAGCAGTTTCTTGATCTTGGGGTGAACATGAAAAGCTGGAGGGTAGCCCGTCAGCCGGTCGGCGATCGCCCGGAGCTCTTCGGCAGAGACGCCCGTCTCGACGTCGTATTGCGCCTTGTAACGTCCGCCTTTGTAAGTATCCCAATACCGGGGCAGCTCCCGCAGAGACGGTTTCTTGCGGATAGACTTGGCTTTCTGCTGCGCCGCTTCGAACTCGGCGCGGACTTGACTGGCACGCGTCTGGGCGTCGCCGATTCCAACGTCCTCGGCATAGACCTCCCATAGCGGCGGATGTTCTTTGATTGCTTTGTAGAGAAGCGGCTGCGTGATGGTGGCGTCATCGACCTCGCTGTGCCCGTGCCGGCGGTAGCCGATGAGATCGATCACCACGTCGCTGCCGAAGGTGTAGCGGTACTCGACGGCAATCTGCCCCACGCGGATCACCGCGTCCACATCTTCTCCATTCACGTGGAAAATCGGAATGTCCTGCCGCCGGGCCAGCTGCGCCGCGAAGCGCGAGGAATGGAGTTCGCTGAAGGGTGTGGTGAAGCCGATCAGGTTGTTAACGATCACGTGCACAGTGCCACCCACGGTATACCCCGCAAGATCGGCGTAGTTCAGCGTCTCAGCGAAGATGCCCTGGCCCGCGAAGGCGCCGTCGCCATGCACCAGCAACGGGAGATACTTCTGCGTACCGCCTTCACCCACGCGATCCTGCTTGGCGCGCGTACGGCCTACAGTGACCGGATCGACAGCTTCCAGGTGGCTGGGATTTGAAACCAGGTGAATATGAACTTTGGCCCCCGAACGGGTGACATATTCGCCGGTGGCCCCCATGTGATACTTCACGTCCCCGCCACCCAAAACGCTGCGGGGATCGACGTCTTCAAATCCGGCAAAAACCTCTTCCGGAGCCCGCTTGGCGACGTGCACGATCACGTTGAGCCGTCCGCGGTGGCTCATGCCCATCACCAATTCAACGGCGCCGCGGTCTCCGGCGCTCTCGATGATTTCGTCCACCAACGGAATCAGCGCGGTCACACCCTCCAAAGAAAAACGCTTGTTACCGAGATAGCGTTGCTGCAACACCTGCTCGAACAAGTCGGCGCGAATGAGTTGGTCAAGAACATGTTCCTGATCCACTTCAGGCGTAGCCCCTTCCATCTGTTCCTGAATCCACTGGCGACGCTCCGGGCTGGGGATATGGGCAAATTCCACCCCGATGGTGCCGCAATAAATCCGGCGGGCCTCGGCGGCCCACGCCCCGTCGGTCTGCAACTCAGGATGCGGAGCGGGTGGGAGAAAGCCGAGAGGATCGAGGTCGGCCTCGAGATATCCCCAGCGGCGGAAAGCATCGAACACGCGCTCGCGTTCGAGCGGCGAGCCGTCGAGCGCGAAGCGAGACGCGGCTTGGGATGGGGGCTTTACGTCAGTGGCCATAAGGGTCTTACTAGCATAAAGGATGATGCGGGAAGCGCGGTGGATTCGGTGGCTGTTTCAGCCCTCGCTCTGGGGAGCGGGACTTTCCGCCTCTTCGTCTGCGTGGATGAGGCCAAACTTCTTCAGCTTGTAACGCAAAGCATCCCGCGAAATATCAAGCAGGCGGGCAGCGTGGGTCTGGTTATTGTCAGCCTGGCGCATGGCCAGTTCCACCATTACCCGCTCTACCTCTTCGAGGGAGGTGCCGTTCTCCGGAATGTATAAGCGCGGCAAAGACCGGCCATTGGGCAGCGGTTGGCCGCCGTCGGAAGCAGAGGTTCTTTCGAACGCGGTCAGGCCACCCGATTCCGCCACTGCGAAAGGCAGGTAGATAGGCCGCAGCAGCTGTTCTTCTTCCAAAATCATGGCGCGCTCGATGGAGTTCTTCAATTCGCGCACGTTGCCCGGCCAGTTATGCGCCAGCAAGCGGTTCCGGGTGTCTTCGGTAATGCCGCGCACCGACTTCTTGAACTTGCGGTTGTAGCGATCGATGAAGAAATCCACCAGTGGCAAGACATCTTCTTTGCGCTCCCGTAGTGGCGGGATAAAGATGGCAATGATGGCAAGCCGGTAGTAGAGATCCTGCCGGAACTGGCCCTCGCGAACGGCCTTCTCCAGATCGCGATTGGATGCGGCAATTACCCGCACGTCCACCTGCATATCCCGGACGCCGCCCACGCGCCGGATGACCTGGTCTTCGAGAACGCGCAGCAATTTGGCTTGCAGCAGCGGAGACAGTTCGCCAATCTCGTCCAGGAAGAGGGTGCCGCCGTCAGCCACCTCAAACAGACCTTTCTTCATCTGCTTGGCATCGGTAAATGCGCCCTTTTCGTGACCGAAAAGCTCGGCCTCCATCAGAGTCTCGGGAATGGCGGAGCAGTTTATAGCCACAAACGGCTTCTCGGCGCGCAAGCTCTCGTAGTGGATGGCCTTGGCGATCAGGTCCTTGCCGGTTCCGCTCTCGCCCTGGATCAGAATCGTAGTGGCTTCGCTGGAAGCCACCTTGCGCACGAAGTTCATCAGTTCCGTCATTTTGCCGGAAGTGCCGATGACCTCGTGATAGCCGGTCCGGCGGCGCACCTCCCCGCGGAGAGTCTGCACCTCGCTGCGCAGGCGGGTGGTCTCCAAAGCGTTCTTGATGGCAACATGGAGTTCGTCGAAATCGAGGGGTTTGCCGACAAAATCGTAGGCGCCCAACTTGAGAGCCAACTTCACATCTTCGAGCTGAGGGTCAGCCGTGATCATGATTACGGCGCGGGCATCGCCATTTCTTCGTAGTTGATCGAGCACCTGCAGGCCGCTAAGGTCGGGAAGGCGCACGTCGAGCAAGACGAGGTCGGGCGACTCCGTCTGGGCCAGGCGAAGCGCGGGTTCGCCAGCTTCGGCTTCGGAAACTGAATATCCCCACTCTTCACACTTCTGGCGCAAGGACCAACGCACCAGCCGCTCGTCATCCACCACCAGGATCTTCTCGGCGGGCATTGTTATTTAGCTTACTACGGAACTGAACCGGGTCCCCGCTCGTATGTTAAGCCATTGTGGGAGAAGGCCGTGCCCGAGCCTGCGTTGACGGGGCTGCAGCTACGGCCTACCATCTCAGAATCAGTTTGGAGCTGCCCGGTTCATGATTGGTGAAACAATTTCTCACTACCGCATCCTGCGCCAGCTTGGTGGTGGTGGAATGGGAGTCGTGTACGAGGCGGAAGACCTTAATCTAGGCCGGCATACCGCCCTAAAATTCTTGCCTGATGATACGGAAAAAGACCCTGCGGCGCTGGAACGTTTCCAGCGCGAGGCCCGGGCTTCTTCTGCGCTGAATCACCCCAACATCTGCACCATCTATGAGATCGGGGAGTCCGGCAGCCGGCACTTTATCGCCATGGAGTTGCTTGAAGGACAGATTCTCAAGCAACTGATCGGGACCCACGCCTTGGAGCTGGACCGCCTTCTGGATTTGGCGATTCAGATTGCCGACGCGCTGGACGCGGCGCACAGCAAAGGCATCATTCATCGCGACATCAAGCCCGCCAACATCTTTGTGACCACGCGCAATCAGGCCAAAGTGCTCGACTTTGGATTGGCGAAGCAGGCGCTCAAGCCGGAGGCCGTGCTGGGCGGCGCTACGATCGGCTCGGCAGATACCCTGGCGGCAAGCCTGCTCACCAGTCCCGGTTCCACGGTTGGCACCGTGGCTTACATGTCTCCCGAGCAGGCACGCGGCAAGGAACTGGATTCGCGTACCGACCTGTTTTCCTTCGGTGCTGTCCTATATGAAATGGCGACCGGGACCCTGCCGTTTCGGGGCGACACCTCGGCTGTGATTTTCGAGGCCATTCTGAACCGAGTTCCACCTGCGCCCGTACGCTTGAACCCTGATGTGCCGCCGCAGTTGGAGGAGATCATCAACAAACTGCTGGAGAAAGACCGCGACTTGCGCTATCAGAGCGCGGCGGAGGTGCGGGCGGACCTGAAACGCCTGAAGCGTGACAGCGAATCAGGTGTGACCGCGGCGGCGAAAAGCTCTTCGGGGCGACCATTGTCTGCGAAGCGTGGTCGCTCCCGGCGACTGTGGAACTACGCCGTGGGTGCGGTCGTCGTGCTGGCGGTTACTGCAATGGCCGCCACTTATTTTGTACGTCGCGGCCGGGCGGCAATGACGGAGAAAGATGCGATTTTGGTGACGGATTTCGTCAACACGACAGCCGATCCGGTTTTCGATGGCACATTGAAGAAGGCTCTCGCAGTAGACCTGGAGCAGTCGCCATATCTCAATGTCTTTCCCGAGCAGAAAGTGCGGCAAACCCTGCAATTCATGGGGAGGTCCCCGGAAGACCGCATCACCGGCGATGTCGCGCGGGAAATCTGCGTGCGCGACGGTATCAAGGCCATGTTGAACGGCTCTATCGACAACCTGGGCACGCAATACGTGATCACGTTGGTGGCGGTAAATGCGGCAACGGGCGAATCGTTGGCTCGGGAAGAGGTTCAGGCCGACAGGAAGGAGGACGTGCTTACTTCTCTTCACCGGGCCGGCTCCAACTTGCGCCGAAAACTGGGAGAATCTCTCGGATCAGTAGAAAAATACGACAAGCCTTTGTCGCAGGCGACGACCTCCTCACTCGACGCCTTGAAAGCTTTCTCCCTGGGAGACGCCAAGCACATGACGGGCGAGGAACTGGCCGCAGTCCCGCTCTACCAGCGTGCGATTGATCTCGATCCCAACTTCGCTCTGGCTTACGCCCGGCTCGGCACAGTCTACTCGAATCTGGGCCAGAGCCAGCTTTCCGAACAGAATCGGGAGAAGGCGTTTGAGCTGCGCGACCGCGCCAGCGAACACGAGAAGCTCTACATCATGTCTCACTACTTTGCCGATTCCGGACAACTGGAAAAGGGAATCGCTGCCCTGGAGCTCTATAAACAAACTTATCCCCATGATTCCATTCCTTACAACAATCTGGCCGGGATCTATCTGCAACTGGGCCAGTTTGATAACGCGTTGGATAACGCGAGGCAATCGGTGCGACTGGACCCGGACAGCGTCAGCGGCTACGAAACCTCCGCTGCGGCCTATGCCGGACTTCATCGGTTGGATGAGGCCCGGGCGACGCTGAAAGCAGCGATGGAACGGAAGCTGTCAGGCACCGTCCTGCATGTGCAACTGGCATCATCCTATTGGAACCAGAACGATACCGCCGGTATGGAGCGGGAGTTGGAGCTTGCCAAAGCGGGTGGTGCCGAAGGTGAATTGAACGTGCTGGGCTTCCGATCCTCCATCGCGGCATGCCGCGGCCAACTGCGCAAAGTCCGGGAGTTGGGTCAGGCATTCCGGGAGACCGCTAACCGCCTTTCTCTCAAGGAAGCGGCAGGCTCGGAATCCTTGCAGGAAGCCTTGATTGAAGCTATCTACGGGGATCGATCGCGTGCTCTGAATGATGTGACACAGGCTTTGCAGATATCGAATTCGTCCAACGTAGTGTTGAATTCAGCTGGGGTCCTCTCGATTTTGGGCGACGACAAAAGAGCTCTCAAACTGGCGGAAGATATTGGCCGCCAGCGCCCATACGACACGCTGGTGCAGTCGGTCTACATCCCCCTGATCAAGGCCCAGATAGAAATGAATCACGGCAATGCCCGGGCGGCCATCGACCGGCTGGACGGCGCCATGGTCTATGGGCGCATCAATACTCCCTTACTCTACGTGGCGGGCAACGCACACTTGCAGGCCGGCCAAGGGGCAGAGGCGGCCCAAATCTTCCAGCGGCTACTGGACCTGCAATATTTCGCGGTAGCCGATCCGTTCGTTCCTCTTAGCCGTTTGGGAATGGCGCGCGCCTATGCATTGCAGGGCGACAAAACGCGTAGCCGGATTGCCTATCAGGATTTCCTGGCTTTGTGGAAGGATGCCGATCCCGAAGCCACGGTGTTGCGCCAGGCCAAGGCGGAATACGCCAAACTGCAGTAGCGTCTACCCTACTTCAGAAAGACCACCAGAATCCGGCCATCGGAGTGATATCCGCCCCCGGTAGCATTCCTGGCTTGTTGCACGGGGTCGGGCGGCAGGTAGTAGGAAAGATTCTTCACCTGATCCGCTTTCTGCAAGCTGCCACCGACGTTGTCGCGCTCGCCGTCCACCGCCGGGTCAATCTTGTGTGTGATCTTTCCGTTTCTCTGGTCTTTCTCGAATCCGATGTCATGAGTACCAGCGCCTACCCAGACCTGTTGCCCGTTCCAGGTGAAAGGCGCCTTCCAGATGCGGAAGTGATGGCGGCTGGCCACCATGGCGATGGGCTCCGCTTGCTCGTAGCCGTAGTCCTGATAGCGGCCGAAAAGCATCAGCTTGCTCATCGGCATGGCGAGATAGTCTTTCTTTTGGTAGGTCTGAAGGACTGCCTGTACGACCGCTTGCTGGTTATTGGTGTCGGCGACATGCCAATCGGCCGCGGCAAGGGCGTTCTGCACTTGCTGTTGCGAGCCGACCAGAACGAAATTCACCATGTCTCCCAGATTGTTGAACTCATCATTTACCCGCCTGGGCAGGCCGTCCAGGTCTTTGCAGAGGGCCGCATCCAAAGGAGCATCGGAGATCTTCAGCGCGGGGGTAGCCGTTGCTGCTGTATTCCCCGTGCTGGCCGTGTTACCTGGAGTGGCGTTGTTGCTGGCTGCGGCTGAAGCATTTCCCGAGGCTGCTGTCGATCCTGTACCGAATTGCCCGGCTAGCCAAACCTGAGCCGCATTCGACAGCTTCCTCTTGAGGTCTGCGCCTTGAGACTTGGTTTGTGCCTGTTCTGCCGCGGCAGAAGAATTCGTCAGTTGAACTTTGACCGCGAAACTGCCCTCACACGGCGGCGTACCCAAGGCGTTCACCCCCAAGAAGAGCTCACCTGCCTCGGTAACCTGAATGTCTCTGGTGCTCCCCACCAGACCTGCGGCTGCTCCGGTTTGCAGTTTGGCGATCAGAGCCCCAGCGGCCGCACTCGGTACGGGAAGGTTGGCCGCCGATGCGCTGGCCAAGCCCTGCGGATCGCAGCCGGCGGACGCTGCCGTGATCGCAATGGAGTCTCCGGGTTGGAGCTTGATGTTCGTGTCTGTCCAGGGCTGGGCTGTGGAGATCGTGAAACTGTAGTCATGACTCGCAGCCGAGGCCGTGCCACCTGCAGCTTGTGCACGAGCCTGGAGTGCGGAGAGCGTACTTGCGAGCAGGACGCCGATCAGACAGCGCACGGCTGGCTTCATAAGCCGACTCCCACGGAGAAATCCGCCGCTGATCGTGGCGGACCGGATACGAATATTATGCTCCAACCTGAGCGTCCTGGCAGGGCAAGGCAACAGGCGGGTGAGCACCCGCCCGGGTCCCGCGAGGGCTACTCAGCGGCTTCCTTCTCAATGACCACCTTGAGGTGAGTGGTCACATCCTTGTGGAGTTTAATGGGCACAGTAAACTCGCCCAGAGTCTTCAACGGTTCGTGTAGCTGAATCTTGCGGCGATCCAGGCTAAAACCCTTTTTCTCGAGGGCCTCGGCAAGATCGCTCGAAGTAACCGAACCAAAGAGCTGATCGTGCTCGCCCGAACGCCGCGAGAAGGAAAGCGAGAGGCCATCAAACTGCTTGGCCAGTTCTTCGGCTTGGGCTTTCTCTTTGGCTGTGCGGCGCACAGCGGCGGCCTTCATCTGCTCGATGACCTTCTTGTTGCCCGCGTTCGCCTCAATGGCCAGCTTGCGCGGTAAGAGAAAATTACGGCCGTATCCTTCCGCGACCTTCACCACATCGCCGCGTGAGCCCAGTTTGGCTATGTCTTCCTTCAGAATGACTTCCATGAGATCACTCCCGATTTGTCTGCTGGCCGCGGATTCGCACAGAGTTTTCGCGACCTGTGCTGATCCGAAGCGAGGTTACGACGCGCGGCCCGCGAAGGGCAGAAGAGCAATATTGCGTGCCTGTTTGATTGCCGTCGACAAGCGCCTCTGATGAGGCGTGCACACGCCGGTCAGGCGGCGCGGCACAATCTTGCCGCTTTCAGCCACAAATTGCGCGAGCAGGCGAACGTCCTTGTAGTTGATAGCTTCGATCTTCTCGACGCAGAACTTGCAGACCTTCTTGCGCCGGAAATACTTGCGTCCGCCTTCGCGGCCTCCCGGCCCGCCGGGGCCGGGCCGCGGCGGACGGCGATCGCCGCGCTCGGGGCGATCACTGCGTTCTGTGCGCTCTCCGCCAGAAGGCGCTTCCGCCACTGGGGCCGGTACAGGTTTGGTTTCGTCAGCCATGGTGCTCCTTGAATAAAAGTCGTTGGTCAGTCGTCGTTGGGATTCGGTGTAGTCCGTCTCAACGGATAAAACACGACGGCATGGTCAGGCGGTGACAGCCGGGGCCTCGCCTGCGGCTTCGGCCGAGGCAGGCGCCACCGAAGTCTTGCGACGTGCCTCACGAATCTTCTTGATCTTGTCCAGCCGCTTCTGTTCTTCGTCGATGCGGACGGTCAGGAACTTGATCACCGGCTCGGTGACACGCAGGCGGCGCTCCAATTCATGGATCAATGCGCCCGAGCCCTCAACCGTGAGCAGCATGTAAATCCCGTCATGGAAGCGGCGCACGGTGTACGCAAGCCGCCGCTTGCCCATGCGCTCCATGCTTTTCACGCTGCCCCCTGAGGATGTTACTGCCGACTCCAGGGTTGAGATCAGCTTGTCCTGGTCCTCCTCCGCCATGTCAGGGCGGACGATGAACATCAATTCATACGTACGATTCATCTTTCATCTCCCTACGCCACTGTGCTCGAGCAACATACGGCTAATCTTCCTCGAGCTCGTCTTTCCGGTTGAAGCGATTCATGGCTGCATCCGGCCCCTCGGTTACGATCACCTTCACGGCCTCCGCAGCTTTGTCGAGCACCGCATCGACAATCGCCAGTTGAGCCTTCCGCAGCGGCGCAAGCACATAGCCAGCGCCATCTTCCACCTTCCACTCCGGCGCGATGCCTAACCGGATTCGCAAGAAATCCTGTGTGTCCAGCGAGCCAATGATCGATTCCATGCCGTTGTGACCCGCCGAACTGCCGCGCTTGCGAATACGAATCGTTCCCAACGGCAGGTCCAATTCGTCGTAAATCACGATCAAGTCTTCTTCCGGCTTGATCTCGTGCTCTGCGACCAGTTCGCGTACCGAAAGGCCGCTCCGGTTCATATAGGTTTCCGGCTTGGCCAGCAGTACCTGCTCCGGACCAATCGACGTCTTCGCCGTGAGCGCCCGGCATTGCCGGTTCCTCACGGCCACACCGTATTCACCGGCGATCCGATCCACGGCCAGAAAACCCAAATTGTGCGGCGTGAACTGGTACTCAATTCCCGGATTGCCCAACCCGACAATGAGTTTCACGCCTTCTCAATTTCCCCCGCTTGCACGCAACCAAGCTACGCCCGACAACGTCGCGCAAGCGGCCGTTGCCAGGGTCTGGACTACTTCTTCTCTTTCTCTTTCTTTTCGGCTTTTTCCGGAGCAGGCTCGGCGACTTCGCCCTCTTCGGCCGTCTCCTGTTTGCCCTTCTTGATGACTTCCGGCTCCGCCGGGGCTGCGGCTGCTTCAGCAGCAGCCTCTGGAGTGGGCGCAACTTCTTCTTTCACGGCCGTGATGTGAGCAACAGGCTGGTTCGCATCGCTGATGAACTTGATCTTTTCGCTCCGCGGCAGATCCGACACGCGCAGTACTTGGCCGAACACCAGTTCAGTGACGTCGGCCTCGATGGAGGTCGGAATGTCCGAGGGTAAGCACTCGACGTCCACTTCCCGCAGCATCTGCTCGAGGATGCCGCCCTGCTGTTTCACGCCGGCCGCCTCGCCCTTCAGTACGATGGGCACCGCCACCTTCAGCCTCTGGTCCATGGCGATGCGCTTCAGGTCGATGTGCAGGAGCGCGCCTTTGATCGGTTCGAGCTGCCAGTCCACGATCATCGCTTTGGTCCGCTCGCCGCCATCGAGGGAGAGATCGAAGATGGTGTTGTGGCCGCTCTCCGAGTGGAGGATGCGCGACACTTGCCGCGGATCAAGGCTCAACGAAAGCGTGTCCTTGCCTGCTCCGTAAAGCACCGCGGGGACGTGCCCCGCGCGGCGAACGCGGCGGGCATCATTCTTGTTGCCTGGAGTTCTGGGTTGTGCATGCAAAACGCTGTTGTCAGTTGCTGTAGCCATAATTTCAATTCCCTATAAGAACAGTTTGCTGACGGACGTTTCCTCATGGATCGATTGGATTGCCCGTCCGATCAGGCCGGCGATGGAAAGCACGGTGATCTTTGGTTCCTTCTTGGCTGCTTCGGACAGCGGGATCGTGTTGGTCACGACGACCTCGGTGATGCACGATCCGGAAATATTCTCCACCGCCGGGCCGGAAAGCACAGGGTGTGAGCAGCAGGCATAAACCGCCGATGCACCGTTTTCCATCAGCGCCCCTGCGGTCTTCACCAGCGTGCCGGCAGTATCAATCAGGTCGTCGATGATCAAGCAAGTCCGGCCTTTCACATCGCCAATCACGTGCATGATTTCGGCCACGTTCATGTCCACGCGACGCTTGTCCACGATGGCCAGCGCGGAATCCATCTTCTTGGCGAAGAACCGCGCGCGCTCCACGCCACCGGCGTCGGGTGAGACGACGGTCAGGTTCGGCAGGTTCAGCTTCTTGAAGTGATCCACCAGCACTGGCGACGCAAACAAATGATCCACCGGGATGTTGAAGAAGCCCTGCAGCTGAGGAGCGTGCAAATCTACGATCAAGGCGCGATCCGCGCCCGCTGTCGTCAGCAAGTCCGCGACCAGCTTGGACGAGATCGGCACCCGTGGCTTGTCTTTCCGGTCCTGGCGGGCATACCCGAAGTACGGAATCACCGCGGTGATACGCCGAGCCGACGCCCGCTTCAGGGCGTCGATCATGAGCAACAACTCCATCAAGTGCTCATCGACCGGCCGGCAGGTCGGCTGCAAGACGAACACGTCCGCGCCCCGGACGTTCTCGTGGATTTGAACGTAGGCCTCGCCGTCTTTGAAGCGCGTCACCACGGCTTGGCCGCGCGTCATTCCGAGGAAGGTGCAAACCTCGTCGCAAAGCGCCTCGTTCGCCGTACCACAGAAAATCCTGAACTTGTCGTCCCCGCGAGCACGCTGCGGCTTGCGCTCGGGCTTCTCGTCGGCGCTCATTTGCCCTTTTTTCTCCGCCTTGTCCGTCGCTGTCGCAAGAGTTGCCATGGTTTTAGCTCTCGGCTTTTCAGCCGTCAGCTTAAGATCCGACACCGTCTGTCTCCCCTGCACAAGCTGAAAGCCGGTGACTGAAAGCTGATAGCTGTATTCTGGCTGGGCCGCTAGGATTCGAACCTAGACAAAGTGCTCCAAAGGCACTTGACCTACCATTAGTCGACGGCCCAGTAACCCCAGTCTTGAGTTTCGGTGGGAAGTGCTACACAACTAGCATACCCGAACCTACAAACTCGAAACCAGAAACTTCTTCCGGTACCGTTCTCGCGTTAATGTAACCGTTGCCACCGCCGGAATCCCGCTTTTCCGCAGCCGGGCCGTGGCTCTCTCCGCCGCAAGGCGGGTTGAGAATAACCCGTAAAGAGCAGAGCCCGAGCCGGACAACGAGGCGTAGAAAGCGCCCGCGCTTTCGAGCACACGCTTCACCTCGCACAATTCGGGATGTTGAGGAAAGACGACCTGTTCAAAGTCGTTTTCGATCCCGGTACGGACGAGGTCGAGAAGCGAGGTCTCGGCCCGGCCCCTGCCTCTTTTTGCAGGGACACCGGATAAACCGCTCAGCCACGCGGAAACTCTGCGGCCGACCTCCAACATCTTATCGGAGGGGTCTGGAGGCGTCAATTTTGGCGCAGCGACGCTGGCAGGAGAGATGCTCCGTCCTGCCATTTTCAAGTCCCACTCCGCAAACGCCTGCGGCGTCGATACACCGATCTCCGGCGTAGCGATCACGCAGGGCACCGACGGCAGGTCGGGCAACGGATAGACCTCCTCGCCGTGGCTGACGCCAAGTATGGTGCCCCCGACGAGAAAAAGCGGCAGGTCGGAGCCCACCTCGGCGGCGAGGCGCAGTTTCTCCGGTCCGGGTAATTGCTTCTTCAACGCGCGCTCGAGCGCGAGCAGCGTGGCCACGGCGTTTGCCGACGCGCCCCCTAATCCGCCCTGCACCGGCAGCCGCTTGTCGATGTCAATGACAACCTGCCCCTGCGCCCTCAGCACTGCCATCGCGCGCTCGGCGATTCGGTAGCAGGTGTTGGACTGGTCCTTGGGCACGCGCGGATCGTCGCAATGAATTGCAATCCCCGAGCCCGGCCCTACCCGCACTCGGACAATGTCGTGCAGCGCGATGGTCTGGTACACCGTGCGCAAGTCGTGGTAGCCATCGGAGCGCAAGGCCCCAATCGACAGACCGAGATTGATCTTGGCGAAGGATCGCACGGTGACGGGCATGGACTGACGATTGTACCCACAGAAAGTGCTCTACGACTATGCGAAGCCGGAGAGAGGAATTCTCAGCCGCCGATGTGGACCATGGTGCGGGAGGCGGGCACAAAGTCCGGCTCGCCGATATGGTGGCGCTCTTCTTTCTTTTCCACCACACCGCGAATGAAATTCTGCAATTCCTCGTCAGAAGCTCCGCGGCGCATCTGTCCGTACAGGTCGTGGTCCCACACGGAGAACAGGCAGGTACGAATCTTGCCATCGGAAGTAATGCGAATGCGGCTGCAGTGTCCGCAGAAGGGATGCGAAACCGGAGCAATAATGCCGATCTCTCCGATGCCGTCGTCGAAGCGATAGCGGCGCGCGGTCTCGCTACGCTCATGCGAGATTGGACGCAACGGACGGTACTCGGCCATGCGGTGCAGAATTTCGTCGAGCGTCACTACTTTGCCGGGCGACCAGAAGCGATCTTCCTCGAGGGGCATGAACTCGATTAAACGCACGATGACATTTTCTTCGCGGGCGAACATGCCGAAGGGAATGATCTGGTCCTCGTTGAAACCACGCAGCAGCACGCAGTTGACCTTGACCGGACCCAGGCCCAGATCGCGGGCCACACGGATGCCCGCCAGCACATTGTCAAATCCGTTGGGCACGCGAGTGATGCGGGCGAAGCGGTCGGGATCGACGGCGTCCATGCTGACGGTCACGCGGCCAAGTCCGGCATCTTTCAGTTGAGGGGCGAGGTCGGCGAGCAGATGTCCGTTCGTGGTCAGTGCCAGGTCGAGGGGCGTACCCTCCAGGTCCTTTAGGCGAGCCAACTCGCGGATAAACTCCACCAGGCCTTTACGCAGCAGGGGTTCGCCCCCGGTAAGCCGGACCTTCTTGATCCCCAGCCCCACCAACACCCGCACCATGCGGAGATAGTCGGCAAACGGAAGATCGCCGTAGAGCGCGCCGTTGTTCCCGGTCCGGCAGTAAACGCAGCGGTAGTTGCAGTGGTCCGTGATGGAAATCCGTAGGTCGGTGATCGGACGGCCGAATTTGTCGGTAAGGGGCATCGTTATTGGCCGTTAATCATTGGACGCAGCCGGACTCGTTTTGGCTAATGGCCACGGACTAACGCTGTTTGCAGGAAAGGTCGCAGGCGGAAAACTCCGGCAGGCGTTTCCTTTCCAATTGCTCTCTTTCGAGAAGCAGGGAGGTGCGGGCGTTTCCACCCCCACCCTCGGGATCGTATAGCGCGGGCACACTTGCCCGCGTACTCTCCCTCGCCGCCGCAGCCGGGATATGCCGAAGGCCACGGCGGTCGGAAACCGAGTTCACATTATAGATGCCGGATCGGTGCGGAATGAAACGACTAAGGTTTGCGGTAGTGTCCTAAGAGTGCACTCTTAGGACACTACCAGGTTTGCCGGCCACTGCTTTCGCAATCGCCGCTTTCGCCAGCGGGACCATAGTTTTGTACCCGGCGTCGTTGGGGTGCAGCCCATCGTCGGCCAGTTCGCTCTTGAGCAATCCCTTGTCGTCAACCATGGCGGAAAAGTAGTCGAGATACACGATCCGGTTCTTGGCACAGTATTCCTTGAGCCAACTGTTCAGCTCCAGGATTCTCTGCGGCGGTCGCTGGGCAAAAAAGTCCTGCGCTCTAGGCGTGTAGTTGTGCACCGGAAGGATAGACGAAAAGACCACGCGGATTTTATGGGCCCGCGCCAGTTCGGCCATGGAAGCGAGGTCGGCCTCGATGTCCTCGTTCCGCATGGGCCCGGTGTTGCCGGCGATGTCATTGGTCCCCGCCAGGATGACCACAACCTTCGGGTGCAGGTCGATGACATCCTGACGAAAGCGTACCAGCATCTGCGGTGTCGTCTGTCCGCCGATACCGCGGTTGACGTAAGGCTTGCCGGGGAAATACTGGTCGAGTTTCCAGATATCCGTGATGGAATCGCCAAAGAACACCACGCGGTTTTCGCTCGCGGCGGGGGCTGGTAATTTCGCATTGGCCTCGCGGTAGCGCGCAAGCTGGCCGTAGTCATCGGTAAAGACAGCGATGCGCGAAGCCCGGTATTTGTCCAGACCCGCAAAGCCAGTGGATGGAATACTGGGCGCCGACTCCTGAGCGATTGCGCAGGCACACAAGAGTAGGCCCGCCACAAACTGCAGTCCCCGGTTGCGACGATTCTTGGGTAGCATGCTGTCTCCTTGCTGGGCGAAAGATAGCATTCTACTCGTCTGCAAGACACCGGCAAGCCAAGCGGAGAGGGGTTGGTCTCCGGCGGTGGATCTCGCCAGAGGCCGGGGCGGCCGTGCTCACGTAGGCATTTGGATTCTTGTACCAGATCCTTCGGCTCGGCAGAGGCGCCTCGCTCAGGGATGACCAGCGGGGCTCAGACGCCCCGCTAAACGCGGTCACATGCCGTCGTAGTTCGGACCGCCGCCACCTTCAGGCGGCACCCAGGTGATGATCTGGTAGGGGTCGGCGATGTCGCAGGTCTTGCAGTGCACGCAGTTGGAGGGATTCAGGCTGATGCGCTTGCCGCTGGGCTGCGAGGCGTCGTCCACCATTTCATATACGTTCGCCGGGCAGAAATTCTGGCACGGGCTGCCGAATTCCTTTACGCAACGCGTATTGCAGACGTTGGTGTCCTGAATGACAAGATGAGCGGGCTGGTCTTCTTCGTGCTTCGTGCCGGAGTGGTAGAGGTCGGTCAGCTTATCGAAAGTAAGTTTGCCGTCTCCCTTCGCGGGGCCGATCAAGTGGGCTTCGGCGCCGCCATCCGCAGGCAACTCGGAAAGCTTCTTCATGTGCTCAGGACCAGACTTGTTCCGGTAGCGCGCATAAAGTCCGCGGCCGCCCGTGATCTGTTGCAGTCCGGCATGAAATAGTCCCGGCAGAAGTCCGCCCTCAAAGCCCTGGTGGAAGTTACGGACTCTCCATAATTCTTCCTTGATCCAGCTGGATTCAACTTTGCTTTGAAAAGCACCGAGAGTCACGGCGGAGAAATCGTCTTTGAGCAACGCTTCAAAAGCTGTCTCGGCGGCAAGCATGCCACTCTTGATGGCGAGGTGAATGCCCTTCAGACGGGCGGAGTTGAGGAAGCCGGCCGAGTCCCCGACGATCATCCAGCCGTTGCCCGCCAGCGGCGGCATGGCCCACCATCCACCGTAAGGCAGCGACTTTGCTCCGTAGCGAATCAGCTTTCCGCCCTCGAGCAGCCGGGTCACCAATGGGTGCTTCTTGAATTCCTGCAGCACGCGCTGCGGGTCAAGCCGCGGATCGGGATAATCGAGCGCGATGACGAAGCCGAGCGAAACAATGTTGTCCTTGCCCCCGTAAATCCAAGCGCCGCCGTATTCCTTGGTTGTGAGCGGCCATCCCATGGTGTAAATAACTTCGCCCGGAGCGACCCGGCCTGCTGGCACCTCCCACAATTCCTTCACGCCAACGCCGTAGGTCTGGGGATTGCGGCCGCGCCTCAGATCGAACGTAGTGATGAGTTGCTTGGTGAGAGATCCGCGGGGGCCCTCGGCCAGAATAACCATCTTTGCCTGCAAGTCGTAGCCCGGTTCGAAGTTGGACTTCTGCTGGTTCTGCTTGTCCACGCCCTTGTCGTCGGTGCGGACGCCGGTCACATGGGTGCCGTTGAAAAGCAGTTCGCAGCCGGCAAAGCCAGTAAAAACGGTGATACCGGTTTCCTCCACCTTGCCGCCCAACCACTTCACAAAGCGGTTAAGTGAAATCACGTAGTTGCCGTGGTCGCGCAGAGGCGGCGGAGTGATAGGCAGCTTAAACTTGCCCTGCTGGGCAAGAAAGTAGACCGCTTCCTTGCTGACTTCGGCGTCCAGCGGAGCTTCTTTCTCAAAGCCGGGGAGGAGCTCGCGCATGGAGAGCGGATCGAGCAGCGCGCCGGAGAGACAGTGCTGGCCGATCTCGCGGGCTTTTTCCAGCACGTAGATGTTTTCTTTGCTGAGCTGCGACTCGGGATGCTTGGCGTTGTGCTCGTCGATCAGCTGCGAGAGGCGCAGCGCGCAGGCCATGCCCGCGGGCCCACCGCCGACGATGACGACGTCGGCCGGCATCTGCGGGCGGTCAACGCCTTGGAGGGGTTGGCGAAAGATGAGCATCAGTTTCGAGTGTCAAGTTTCTGGTTTCGAGCGCCTTCCGACCATCACGACCGAAACTAGAAACTATCCTCCCGTCTTCGCTTTCTTAACTTCTTCAATCAGAGGCGGCACGACGTCAAACAGATTCCCCACGACCGCATAGTCGGCGATCTCAAAAATCGGCGCTTCGGAATCTTTATTCACGGCAACGATGGTCCGCGCGCCCTTCATTCCCACAATGTGCTGAATGGCGCCGCTGATGCCAAGTGCGAGGTATAGCTTGGGCGCAACCGTCTGGCCCGACGATCCGATTTGCCGGTCCATCGGAAGCCAACCGGAGTCGCAGATAGGACGCGAAGCCGCCAACTCTCCGCCCAAGGCTTCCGCAAGCTGTTTCGCCATCTCGATGTTCTTCTGCTCTTTAATCCCGCGTCCCACGGCAACAATGATTTCCGCCTGCGTCAGGTCCACCGCCTGCTTGGCTTCTTTGAAGACCTCCTGTGGTTTGTTGCGGATTACACCCTCGGAAATGTCGACGTTCACAGTCTCGACCGGAGCGGCAGAAGTTCCGGCCTCCAACTTGTCGCTGCGGAACGCGCCGTTCTGGAAGGTGACGAACCAGGGTGCGTCACAGGTGAAACTCACGTCCGCCGCCAGCTTGCCCTGGAACATCTGGCGGGTGAACAGCAACTTGTCTCCGTCTTTTCTGTAACCGATGCAATCGCTGATTGCCGTGCGTTCAATCGCCGTGGCCAGTTTGGGAACGAAGTCGCGCACCTGATAGGTGTGCGGCATGAGCACGAGGCTTGGCTGCTTCGAAGTGATGAACTGCTTGAGCGCGACGGCAAAAGCATCGGGTGTGTAAGGCTCGAGTTTGGACGATTCGAGCGCGTAGACCTTGGCCAGCTTCTTGCCGGAAATTTCGTCGGCCAGACTGGCAACTCCGCTGCCCACGACAGCAGCTTCTAAAGCCCAGCCGGTGTCGGCTGCCAGGGCTTGTCCTGCCGTCAGCGTTTCCCAGGAGACACGATTGAGTTTGCCTTCGCGTTGTTCAACGACCACCAGGATTGTGTCGGGCATAAGTCAGCTCTTGAGTATGTAATGCCAGTTCTCGCGGGCGAGAGCGCCCGCGCCACACCTACAGCACCCGCGCTTCGTTGCGCAGCTTCTCCACCAGCTTTTTAGCGACTTCGCCTGCCGGCCCCTCCAGAAACTCTGTCTTCTTCGTCTTCTGCGGAACGTACAGGCGCTCGATCTTCTGCAGGTTCCCGCCGATCGCTGATTGAACTTCCGGTAGCGTTACCTTGCGCAGCGGTTTGTTTTTCGCCTGCTTGATTCCGATCAAGGTCGCGTAGCGCAGCTTGTTGATTCCGGATTGAATGGTGAGCACCGCGGGCAGCGTCATATCGACGAACTGGAAGTATCCGGCCTCTAATTCGCGTTTCACGCGGATGCCCGCATCCTTCTTTTCGATCTGCATGATGATGGTGGCGTGCGGCCAGCCCATCAGTTCCGCCAGAATCACGCCGGTCTGGGCGTAGCCGTAATCGTCCGATTGCAGGCCGGTGAAGATCAGGTCGAACGTCTCGTCTTTGATGGCCGCGGCAAAAGCACGGGCGGTGCTATAGGCATCCAGACCCACGAATGCATTGTCTTCAAGGTGGATGGCGCGGTCGGCGCCCTTGGCGAGAGCCTCGCGCAGCACCTGCTGCGCGCGCGCCGGACCGGCAGTGATCACAACGACCTCGCCGCTGTGCTTCTCTTTCTGGCGCAAAGCTTCCTCGAGTGCGTAGGCATCGGGCTCATTGACCTCGTAGGAAATATCTTCGCGAATCCAGGTGCCCGTCTCGTTGAGTTTCAGTGGCGCATCCTTCTGCGGTACCTGTTTCATGCAGACCAGAATCTTCACGGGAGCTCCTCAAGGAGTGAAACACATTACGACAAGCCGTAAACAAAACGAATCAGTATAAACGAGCAGAGTTGGGAGGGGCTAAATGGGCGCCTAGAAGGATTGACCACAGTGGACACAGAGGAGCACAAAGAACGAGCCGCAATCACAACTGGATTGACGTGCAGATTGACACGGCCAACCGGCAACCAGAACTAGCTGGGCACTTCCGGATTCTTCGTCTTGCGTTTCTCAAGTAGCTCGTCAGCCAGGCGAATCCACAGATCAAACGGAGACTCGCAAGTCTCGGGTTCCACGGGAGGCGGATAGTTGGCGGGAAACTGCATCGGTTTGTGCCAACCTGGGACGACTGTCACGAGGCACCTCCTTCTGCTATGTGGGGATGGGAACGAACCTAGGAAGGTTGCAGAGACTTTGGTACAGGTGCCGGCGGGTGACTAATGATTACCTTGATTGGGCGCTCCCGACTCTGTGAGCTCGACCACCGACTGGACGCCGGAAATCTCGAAGCGTTTGCGGCAGCGCAGATTCTTGCACACCATCAGGTCGTCCCGGCGCAGCATGTACGATCGGGCCTTGGCGAAACGGGCGCGGTCACGTTCGTCGGCGCGGCCGGAAAGCTGGCGTTTCTTGGTACGCACCAGCCAAGTGATTTCGTATTCCGCCGACTGGTGGCAATGGGGACAATGCAGATTGGCGAGCTTCTTGTCGGGGCGCTCGTCGAAAAATTCGCGCTCGTCCATGGCTTATGGCTGCAGTTATCTGCCTGCAGCTAGAAACGATTATTACACCTTCTCCGCGCGGTAGCTATGGCAAGATGAAGGTGTGCCCAGGAAGCGCAAAGTGAAGCGATTCCGCGCGGTGGAAGCCGTCAAGGCGATGGCGCGCGAGCGCATTGGCACGCCGCCGGCAGCACGCATCGTCCCCGATCAAAGAAAGAAGAAAGCCGAGAAGCATAAGCCCACGCTGGGAAAGCTTCTGGAGGAAGACTAACGACAAAGGCCCACGCTGTTGTTCCCCGGAGGCCAGTTATGGTCTTGGAATCTCCGCCCTAGCGTTCAGAATGAGAGGCGGTTGCGGCCCGGTCGAGGAGCCGGTAAAGCAGATCACATTGGCGGTCATGGTTGCAGTTACGATCGCTCCCGACGAAGATACATTCCCGCTGCTGTGATTCGTCTGCACTGTTGCCGATATGAGTGTTCCCCCACAACTGTTGCCGGTGACGGTGATCAGGCCGGTAGAGTTGACGGTCACCATGTCTGGCGTATTCGAAGTCCAGGTAACTTGGTTGGTAATGTCCTTGGTCACTGGCGGGTGGATGTAGGTGCCAAGCGCCCGGAGTTGGACGCTAAGCCCGGCGTCGGCAGAGACCGGAATATTGGTCGCTCCGAAAGTTTCAGTTGTTGGCTGGATGGCGATGGACACCAACTGCTGATCGCGTCCGCAAGTCAGAACACTCAGAAGAAGGAACCCAATTCCGGTAAGGCTCAACCATGACTGCCAACGGCGAGACATACTCACTCCTCCACTTGCGGTTCTCAAGGGCTTGTCTGTGGGAACTGAATCCCGATCCGCGCAGAAGCGCAATCTATTCGAAGCGGTAGGAAAAAGCAATAGTCCTGGCGGACAGTTACCGCCTCAACTCATCAGCCACAAACTTGACGAATCGCCGCACATCTTGCTCCGTGGTATCGAACGAGCACATCCAGCGAACCACCGACGCCTCTTCGTTCCACACGTAGAAGAAGTAGCGCTGTTGGATTCTGGATATCGCTCGTCGAGGGATTTTCGCGAATACTCCGTTCGCTTCGACGGGATAGACAATCTCCAGTTGGGGGATGTCGCGAAGCTGGGCTTCCAGCAGTTTCGCCATCTGGTTGGCGTGGGCAGCGTTCCGTTGCCAGAGATCGCTGGAGAGCAGAGCCTCAAACTGGGCTGAGATGAAGCGCATCTTCGAGGCAAGTTGCATCCCCTGTTTGCGGAGATATAGGAAGTCGCGGGCCTGGCTTCGATTGAAGAACACGACAGCTTCTGCTCCCATCGCGCCGTTCTTCGTTCCTCCGAAAGAGAGAATGTCCACGCCCAGATCGCGAGTAGCTTGCCGCAACGTCAGGTCAAGAGAGACAGCGGCATTAGCGATGCGAGCGCCGTCCATGTGCAAGAACATGCCGCGCTCGTGGACGAAATCAGCCAGGGCCCTGACTTCTTCCGGCTGGTAAACGGTCCCCATTTCCGTGGCTTGGGTAATTGAAATCACGCGGGGTTGCACATGGTGTTGGTCACCGACGCCGTGACAGGCGTGCCCGACAGACTCGATGGTCAACTTTCCGTCTGGCGCCGCAATGGGAATCAACTTGCAGCCGGTGAATTTCTCCGGCGCTCCGCATTCGTCGGTGTAGATGTGGGCGCCTTCGCCGCAAATGACCGCATCGTAGGACGCGGTGAGCGCTTTCAGGCCGAGGCAGTTCGCGGCGGTTCCGTTGAAAACGATGAATACCTCGACGTCACGCCCGAAATGCTGCTGGAACGTGCGAACCGCGGCGTGCGTGTAGCTATCGTCTCCATAGCCCACCGCATGGCCGCGGTTGGCGGCGGAGATCGCCCTCAGAATGGCGGGATGAATGCCGGCATTGTTATCGCTGGCAAAGCTGCGGAGCGGTTTCATGGCGTCAACAATGTAGCAGAGCGAGTGTTTCGGGAATGTGATTGCAGGCGGAGCCTAGGAGGTCGTAAATGTGCTGTCCGCAATCCGGGCGAAGTAACGTGTCCTCAGTACCTTCGTTACCTTGAGCGCAGATATCTGCGGAGCTAGATTGGCCGCAGGTTGAAGTGAATTATGGTTTGGGCGTCCATTGTCGTGATCCTGGCATTCACCCTGCTTTACCTGGCAGTCTCGGTAGAAGAACGACGTCTACAGGCTGCCGCCAGAAGCCGCCGTCGCTGAAGCGGACGCTTGCCCCTCACCGGGGCAGAGCCTCCAGCCATTCCTGCGGACTTGCATTTGAAGTCCGGTCTTGCTCACCTTAACGCTGCTCTGTTGTCTAATAGTCTATTCTGTCGAGGCATGTTTTGATGTCACTGACCTCTAACGGGTTCCATGTTAGGGTGCCTGAATGACTATGAGGATAGTCGTGCATCGGGACAGTGCGCTACCGAAGATGCTGCTGCTGGGGGTGCTCGCGCTCGTACTGTTGGAGACGGCTTGCACCGGAGGATCAGCGCGCGGGGAGCAACCACAAGGCCCGCCCCCCATCCCGGTCAAGTTGCAGGTTGCGCAAGTGTCATCCATCAATGATGCGGCGGACTACGTGGCGACCCTCAAGTCGCGGGACTCCGCTGTGGTCATGCCCGAGGTGGACGGGCGCATCACTACGATCTACGTGCATTCCGGAGATCGTGTTGCCGCCGGCGCAGCTTTAATGCAAATCGATCCCAGAAAGCAGGAAGCTACGGTCAACAGTCAGGAGCATGCCCGGGCAGCTCAGTTAGCCAGTTTGCAGTGGACACGGCAACAGTATGAGAGAACCAACGGCCTTTATGCTGCGGGAGTTGTAAGCAAGCAGGACTTAGACCAGGCAAAAGCTGCCCTCGATTCAGCCGAGTCTCAGTTGCAGGCTTTGGACGCGCAGGTTCAAGAACAGCGTGTGCAACTCCACTACTATCGCGTCGTGGCCCCGACTGCCGGGATCGTGGGCGATGTTCCGGTGCGGGTTGGCGACCGTGTGACCAACTCCACCGTGCTTACCACCGTAGACAAACCGGGAAGTCTCGAGGTGTACATCTACGTGCCCATCGAGCGATCCTCGCAGTTGAAGAAAGGACTGGCGGTGCAAGTAGTGGATGCCGCCGGAGCTCCCATGGCCGACAGCCGGGTCACCTTTATCTCGCCGGAGGTGGACAACACCACCCAGACCGTCCTTACCAAAGCGCTCATTGCGAATAATGCCGAGAAACTGCGTACGGCACAGTTCATCCGCGCACGCATTGTATGGGGCACGCGCCAGAGCCCGCTCGTACCAGTGCTGGCAGTCTCCCGTGTTGCCGGTCAGTATTTCGCTTTCGTGGCGGAAGATCAGGGAGGGAAACTGGTGGCCCATCAGAAGACGGTTCATATCGGGGATATGGTGGGCAACAACTATGCCGTGCTGGATGGGATCAAGCCGGGCGACAAGGTGATCGTCTCAGGAACGCAGTTCCTGGTGGACGGCGCCCCAGTGGTTCCCCAGGGCTAGAGGTGCTGCGAACGGTTTCTCAGTCCAAGTTTTAGGCTTTCCGTTTCTTAAGTCTGCTTTTCCCAGATTGTTCGTTGTATTCGGTTTGAGTGTGCAAGCACTCAGCGATTTCATATGTTCGTTAACTTCTTCATACGGCGACCAGTCTTCGCTACCGTCTGCGCGCTAATGATCATTCTCGCGGGGGCAGTCGTTATTCCCACACTTCCAGTCGCTCAGTTTCCCAACCTGGCTCCCCCGCAAGTCTCCGTAACCAGCGTCTATATCGGCGCCAGTGCGCAGACCGTGGAAACGGCAGTCACCATTCCGCTGGAGGAGCAAATCAACGGCGCTGAGGGGATGAAGTACCTCACCTCGTCGAGCGCCAATGACGGTTCCAGTTCGATTGTTGCCACTTTCGACCTGAATCGTGACCCGGACCTGGCGGCGGTCGATGTGCAGAACCGCGTGAATATAGCTCAAGGACGCCTCCCGAACGCCGTCAAATCGACTGGCATCACGACCACCAAAGCCTCCAACAATTTCGTATTTGGAGCGGCGGTGTTTTCACCGGACGGCCGCTACGATCCGCTGTTCATGAGCAACTACCTGGATGTGTATGTGCGAGATTCGCTCAAGCGCGTGCCGGGCGTGGCTGAGGTTTTCATCTTCGGTGAACGGAAATACTCCATGCGCTTGTGGCTGGACCCGGTACGCATGGCCAGCCGAGCCCTTACTGCGACGGATGTGGTCAGCGCGCTGCAGGAACAGAACGTGGAGGTCGCTGCCGGGCAGGTAGGCCAGCCCCCCATCCAGGCGGGGCAGGCATTTCAGATCAGCGTCCGGGCCATCGGCCGCCTGAGCGAGCCGGGACAGTTCGACAACATCATCCTCAAAACGAATGCCGACGGTACCCTCGTCCGTCTCAAAGATGTGGGGCGAGCAGAGCTGGGCGCCGAGGACTACGGCTCTGATCTGCAATATAACGGGCACGATTCGGTCGGCGTGGCCATCACCCAGCTGTCCAACGCCAACGCGCTGGAAGTGGACCGCCTGGCGCTCGCCGAGCTTGACCGTCTGTCGAAGAGATTTCCGCCCGGCATGAAGTACGAGAATGCCTTCGACACTACTGAAGCGGTCGGGGAATCCATCAAGGACGTCCTCATTACACTGGTGCAGGCAATCCTGCTGGTTATTTTGGTGATCTTCCTGTTTCTGGAAGAATGGCGCAGCACGATCATTCCCGCAGCCACAATCCCTGTGTCGCTGGTGGGAACCTTCGCCTTCGTAAAGCTGCTTGGATTCTCGATCAATACCCTCACTTTATTCGGCATCACACTGGCGACCGGCCTCGTTGTGGACGACGCCATTGTAGTCATCGAAAACATCGAACGTCACCTGCAAGAGGGGGAGCGCGATCCTCGAAAAGCCGCCTCTGCCGCGATGAAGGAAGTCACCGGCGCGGTAATCGCGACCTCGCTAGTGCTGGTGGCCGTGTTTGTGCCGGTGGCTTTCTTTCCCGGGACTACGGGCATTCTGTTCCGCCAGTTCGCTCTCACCATCGCGTTCTCAATCTCGATCTCTGCCTTCAACGCGCTGACCTTGACACCGTCTCTCTCCGCGCTTTTGCTGGGCCGCGAGCATGGCGAGAAGATCTGGCTCTTCCGCGAAGTGGACAAAATCATTGCCGCCGTGACCCGCACGTACCGTTCGTCCTTACGCGGGTTCCTGCGCCTGCGCTGGATCGCCGTGGTGTTGTTTCTGACCGGTCTCAGCCTGACATACGTAGTGTTCCAACGTGTTCCCAAAGGCTTCGTGCCCAACGAAGACCAGGGCTATTTCATCATCGCGGTGCAGGCGCCGTCCGGCGCTTCGCTGGAATACACCAAGGACGTCGAGAAACAGGTGCAGGCGTTCATGCAGACTGTGCCGGAAGCGCACAGTGTGTTCGCAGTTTCCGGCTTCAGTTTCTCCGGGAGTGCTCCCAACCGCGGTCTCATTTTCGTGACCCTTAAACCTTACGCCCAACGCAAGGGGGCTGCGCACACGGCGCAGGCCGTCGTGAGCCGCATTCGCGGGCCGCTATTTGGAATCTCAGGGGCGATCGTCCTACCCTTCCTGCCCGCCGCCGTGGAGGGCTTGGGGCAATTCGGCGGTTTTCAATACGAGCTGCAGGATCAGGGCGGGCACACGCTGGAAGAACTGGCCAATGTCACACAAGACCTCATTCGCCAGGGTGGGCAACGGAAAGACTTGACGGGGCTTTTCGCCACCTACACCGCAAATGATCCCCAATTCCTGGTCACCATCGACCGCGAAAAGGCCAAGAGCTTGCACGTGCCCTTGCAGCAGGTTACTGACACCCTTGGCGTCTACATGGGCTCGGCCTATGTGAACGACTTCGACTTCAGCAACCGCTCCTACCGGGTTTATGTGCAGGCCGACAAGCAGTTCCGGGCGCAGGCGAAAGACATGAAGCAGTACTACGTGCGCAGTGATGCGGGCGTGATGATCCCACTGGAAAACCTGGTGACCATCACGCAGACCACGACGCCGCAGGTGATCAGCCACTACAACTTGTTCCGCTCGGCAGAGATTGATGGATCGGCGCCGCCCGGGTTTAGTTCAGGCCAAGCGATCTCCGCCATGGAAGAGTTGAGCGCGAAAGTCTTGCCGCAGGGCTTCTCCTTTGAATGGACCGGGTTGTCGCTGGAAGAGCTGGCTTCCGGAAGCACAGCACTGATTCTGTTTGGTTTGGGGACGTTGGTAGTCTACCTGACTCTCTCCGCGCAGTACGAAAGCTTCGTTCTGCCTTTCATCGTGCTGCTGGCCGTGCCCATGGCGCTGTTGGGGGCGCTTTCCGGGCAGTGGCTCCGCGGCCTGGAGAACGACGTGTATTGCCAGATCGGATTGGTGATGCTGGTCGGGCTGGCCAGCAAGAATGCAATTCTGATCGTGGAATTCGCAGAACAGTTGCGCGAACGTGGTCTGCCGTTGATCGAGGCCACGGTGGAAGCGGCAAGAATCCGGCTGCGGCCCATCCTCATGACTTCCTTCGCCTTCATCCTTGGCGTGGTACCGTTGGTACTAGCAAGGGGGGCAGGTGAGGCTGGGCGGCATTCGGTCGGCACCACGGTATTCGGCGGAATGATTATGTCCACCGTGCTGAACCTGTTCTTTATCCCTGTGCTGTATCTCATCGTGGAAAGCTGGCGGGAAGCCCGCGGCGCCAAGGTCGGCCGGGCGCAGGAGTGATATGTCAACGAACCGCGGCAAGCGAATGTTGTGCGGACTTGTGGTTCTTCTTCTTTTGACAGCGGCGGCGGCCGGGCAACACCCGGCTGAGACTTGGGCGTTCGTCGTATCCGGCGACTCGCGCAATTGCGGCGACGTGATCATGCCGGCGATCGCCGCCGGAGCGGTCCGGGACCATGCACAGTTCTACTGGCACCTCGGAGACCTGCGACTCACCACCAACGTCGACGAAGACACCCGGCAGGCTGCGACCCTGAAGAACCAGGCTCTCTCGATCGATGACTACCACGGCATCGAATGGGATGACTTCATCGAGGACCAGATTGAGCCTTTTGGGAAGACGCCGTTTTATGTGGGAATCGGAAATCATGAGACAGCCCCGCCCAAGACGCGGGATCAATTCACCGCACAGTTCGCCGACTGGCTGGCGGCTCCCAGGCTGCAGGAACAGCGGCTACGGGACAACCGAAAATGGAGAGAAGAGCATTTAATCGGTGACTTCGAGGCAAATCGCAAGGGGCGCCAGCTCAGGACTTACTTTCACTGGCAGCAAGGCGTCGTCGATTTCATCTACCTGGATAACGCCACGGCCGAACAGTTCGATGCCGAACAAATGACCTGGTTCGATCGCGTGATACAGGATGACTCCCGCGACGCCACGATCCGTACTGTAGTCGTCGGCATGCACAAGGCCTTGCCCTGGAGCATTTCCTGCGATCACAGCATGAACGAGAGCGAGGAAGGGCAGCGCAGCGGGCAGAAGGTATATGAGCAGTTGCTGGAGCTTCAAAACAAGTCGCACAAACGCGTCTACGTGCTGGCCAGCCACTCTCACTTCTTCATGGATGGAACCTTCAACACCCGATTTTGGCGTGACCACGGCGGCGTGCTGCCTGGGTGGATCGTAGGGACAGCGGGGGCGCAACGCTACCGGCTTCCCGCCAATAAAGCTGACGCCAAGGCTTCAGCGGAAGATACGTATGGATATTTGCTCGGAACCGTGCACCCGGATGGCCGGATTGATTTCGCGTTCAAGCCGCTCGCAGAAGATAGTATTCCTGCCGTCGTCAAGGCCCGCTACACAGCCGATTTCGTCCACAACACCTGCTTCGAGGGAAACAAGCGGCTTCAGCCGCAGCCATTGCCGAGTTCCTGCGCAGCGGTGGCGGAGCCGGTGGGCAAGCCGTAGCGGTTCGGCTCTCCCCGACAACCCAGAGAACTCCAAAGCAAAGGCGCGAGCCTTACGGCCCGCGCCTTACCCAAATCGGCCAGAGTGAATTTCAGGCGGCCTGGCTGCCCCCCGACCTTTTTTGCCAGATCGCCGCAAAAAGGACGACCAGAACCATGCTGAGCATGGCCAGAGCGCTTCCCTCCGGAACCGCCACAATGTTGGTCAAGCCTGCAGAAATGATGCTCTTGCCGTCAAAGTAGCACTTTCCGGTGTTGATGGTTAGGACGGTAAATCCATTCCCTGTTGCTCCGGACAGAATGCCGGAGAGCAGGTACTGGTGAAGTCCGCCCGGCAGGACGAGCATTGTCCACGAAACCGGGCTGGTGAACGTCCCGCTGAACAAAACAGCATAAGGAACGCCGTTACTACCGCTGCCGGTGATGGTAAAGCTTCCACCGCTGCCGAAGAGGCCACCGGTCAGAAGCGACCCTGAGGTCAATGCTCCGGTGGAAAGAGTTACGCTGCCGAGATTGGCGCCGACGGTAAGCCCTCCGCCATTCAGGCCGCTGACGGCAATCAGCGATGAACCTGACAGAGAAAGTCCGCTGCTGCCCCCTGTCAAGGCGCCGCCGAGGTTAACGAAGTCCGTATCTGCCAGTGCCCCGATCGGCAGTGTCAGAAGGAACAGAACTACTACGAGGCTCCTCTTGAACATTCACTTCTCCTGGGAAAAGCCTTGCTGCTACGGCGGCTCGGGGGATGCGAGGCAGCTTCTCGCGTGAGGGTTGTGCAGCTTCGCCACGCTCTGTTTAACATCGCGTCCTGTGGAAATTAATGGCCCGTTGGTGGGGTGGAATCTAGTAGGTGGTCATTCAACTCTGTGCAAGGCTTCGCACAGCGTGCAGGCGTTTTCACTGAGTGCAAAAATCCGCGCACCCCGCACCGAGCTCAGAGTTGCAGTTCGCAACGCACACTCGTTAGCGAGGATGTGATTCTTTACGGCGAGATTCGGATACCGGTTTCTCCGTGAACCCCTGTGCCCTCTGTGGTCAATGCTCAGCACGGAGGGCTGAGTCCTAACAGAGGCAGCTTCTTCCCGAGTTCGAATCCTTGGAACTCGAAACTGGTATCATCCACCAGCACATGCACCCCATCCTCCTGAGCATCCTGCTGGGACTGAGCGCGGCAGCGGCCAACGTCTTCGGCGGAGCGATCATTGTCCAGAAACACTGGGACCGTTCTTACCTCAACTACTTTATCGCCCTGGGTGCAGGATTCATGCTGGCAACGGCCGTGGTGGAGATTTTTCCGGCGAGCCTGGAGTTACGAGGTAAGAGCGCGGCGTTTCTGGTTCTGGTGGGATACCTCATCATTCACTTCTTTGAACACGCCGTCACTCCACACTTCCACTTCGGCGAAGAGACTCACAAAGACGAATTCCTGCACGCCCACACGGGATATTCCGTGTTGCTGGGTTTGGTCATTCACACTTTTTTCGACGGCATTGCCATTGCCTCGGGCTTCATCGTTTCCAACTGGCTGGGCTGGATCATCTTTCTGGCCGTGTTTCTGCACAAAATTCCGGAGGGATTCACGGTGGCGTCAGTCATGCTTGCCAGTGGCCGCAGCCGTGGAACGGCCTGGGGAGCGTCTATGGTGCTGGGTGCGGCGACCGTGGCGGGCGTGCTTACCATGGCGCTGTTGCGTCACCAGGTCAGCTTCGGATTGCCCCTGTCGGCGGGAGTGACCATTTACGTCGCGGCCTCCGACCTGATGCCGGAGGTCAATCGCGAGCCGGGGGTACGGATGGCGCTGGTAGTGTTTCTGGGTGTAGGGCTGCTGTTTCTGCTCGACCAGTTGGTGCATGTGCATTAACGGCCCGCGAGTGCTACGACCCGCTATTCAACCGTGTGCTTTGCGGTGTAGCCCTCCCGCGCGATGATCTGGTACTTCACGTCCTTCCCTTTCTGATCTTTCACCTTGAGCGGACCACCATCGGGAGCGATGACTTCCACCTTCAGCTTGCGATAGCTGCCATCCAGTTTCGGATTGGTCGGCCTGTAAGCCAGCAAGTACTGGTTGCGGATGTCGCCCAGGATGCTGTGAAAAATCTCCGGGAATTCAGCTTCGAACCGGGGAAAGTAGGCGCGGCCGCCGGTCAAGCGGGCAAACGTGTTCATTTCGTTGTCGGCCTGCAGATAGTCCATCTGTCCTACAGGAATCCCAAGTCCGTGGGTGTAACCGCAGCTGTGAACTTCGCAGTAATTCCGCAAAGCCCACCCAATGCTCACGGGGAAGATTGTGACGTCCTTGGTGGCCTTGATCTTCTTGGTGATCTGGTCCAGGGTCAGTTTGCTGAAGGTATCCACACCTGTGGTGATCAGGATGATGTACTTGTGGCCCTCGATGCGGTCGAGCCTGTCCAGTGAATCGTACAAGGCGTCGAACAAGTTCGTCTCGGAGAATCCCGGCATCCGCAACTGATTCAGCGCTCCAAAGATCTCCTGTTTGTTCTGCGTGAAGTCAACGATGATCGACGGTTTCATGTCGTATGAAACGACCGCCACCCAGTCGTTCTTCTTCAGGTTGGCCGCGAACGTATAAGCGGCTTCTATCGTGTCCCGGATGAAGTAGTAGTTTGTGGCGGCAAACTCCACCAGGAGAACGGCCGTAATGGGCGCTTCGGATTGGGTGAAACTGCTGACCGTCTGCGGCGTTCCATCTTCGTAGACGCGGAAATTCTCCTTCTTGAGCCCGTTGATGAACTGGCCGTCCTTGGTCATGACCATTACGTCCACGTTCACCAGCGGCACGTCCACATGGATGGAATAGTCGGGCATCCCCTCTAGCTTCTTGGGTTTTTCCGGCGGCGGAGGCGGCGGTTCCTCTTTCTTCTTCGGAATGGCATAAGGTCCCACATCGTTCTGGGGTCCGCCGGCCGCGGGAGGCGCCTCGGTAGACTTCTGTTGGCTGTTGTCCGGGGTGGGCTCCTGCTGTGCCATGAGCCAGCTGGGGGACAGGCAAAAGACGGCTAACACAAAGCTCAGCAATGAGATAAGCGCGAGAATCCGGCGCCACTGTGTCGCAGCGATCAGGTCGTGATGCATGGAAACCCTCGTAGAGACCTTATGTTAGTATAGACGCAAGAGCTTCGCGGTTGGGATGTTTGGCTTGACTACCCTCCTCTACGAAAGAACATTGCTTACTGGGCGCGAAGTGTAGGCTTTTTTGGCGGGCCACCTGGTTTTGGTCCTCCGGGGAAATTTATGAGACGTGCGGTTCTCGTGCGAGCCGGGTTGTGTCTTCTTCTCACCTCGGTTGCGGTCTGGGCGCAAGTTCCCAAGTCCGCGGTGATTCCTCTCAGTCAGATCCACGCTGGAATGAAGGGCGTCGCTTACACCGTATTCCAGGGCACCAAACCGGAGCCGATGGATGTGGAAGTGCTCGGCGTTCTGAAGAACGCCAACGGCCCCAAGGGTGATGTGATTCTGGTTCGCCTCGGAGGAGAAAGAGTTCAGTACACTGGTGTTGTCGCCGGGATGAGCGGCAGTCCGGTTTATTTGGACGGCAAACTCGCAGGGGCACTGGCCTTCCGCATCGGCACGTTCTCGAAAGAACCCATCGCTGGTGTCACGCCCATCGAGGAAATGCTGGAAATCAATGCGATGGATCGCACTCCGGGGGTGGGTCCGGTTGAGGCAAAATCCGGCGCAACGGTTCCGGGAAAAACCTCTGGACCAGGGGTGGCTAACCTTCCGTCCACAGGCGTGGCGAATCCCCTGCAACCGATCGAAGCTCCGCTGGTATTTAACGGCTTCTCCGAGGATGCGGTTCAGCGGTTCGCACCCCAGTTTGCGGCCGCGGGCATTGTTCCCGTGATGGGTGCGGGCTCGGTGAGCGACACAAAACAACCTGAGCCCATGGAGCCCGGGTCCGCTGTTAGCGCCATTCTGGTGCGGGGCGACATGGATATTGCCGCCACCTGCACCGTCACCTACATCGACGCGAAAAGCCTTCTCGCCTGCGGCCATCCCCTGCTTCAGTTCGGCATGGTCGATTTGCCCATGACCAAGGCGCAGGTGATCGCTACCCTGCCGTCGCCGCTCAACGCCTTCAAGATCGTGAACGCTACGGAACCGATCGGCGCATTCGTACAGGACCGCCACACCGGAATCCTGGGGGAGTTTGGCAAAGAGCCGGATATGATTCCGGTCACGCTGACCATCCACGGGGGACCGGCCGATCGCCAGTTCCATTATGAAGTCTTGAACAACGCGCGTTTGAGTCCGATTGCGCTGATGACGACGGTGTTCAACGCGCTGCATGGGGTGAACGAGTACGGCGAAGAGACCACTTACCGGATGAAAGGCAAGATCACGGTAAATGGCTATCCGGATGTGACTCTGCAGAACATGTTCGCGCCGAATGACGGCGGACAGCCCGCAGCCGTCCTTGCGGCACTTTCGCTTGGCGACCGCTTCGGGCGCATCTACGACAACCCCTACACCGCGCCGAGCATCCGCGGGTTGCAACTGGATTTCGATATCGTCCGCGAACGCCGCTGGGCCCGGCTGGAAACTGCCCGCACCGATGTTACAGAAACCCGCCCCGGCGATGAGATCACGATCGAAGTTGTGCTGCGTCCTTACCGTGGCGACCCGGTGGTGCAGCGCATCCCCGTACGTATTCCGACGTCGAGTTCCAAGGGACCATTGCGGGTGCTGGTAAGCGATGGTGACACCATCGATCGCATCCGCCACGCGGCACCCATGTTCGGGCGCAAGATGGATCTGGCTTCGACGATTGCCCTGCTAAACAAACAGCACGTCAACAATCGGGTGTATGTTTCCCTGCTGGAAGCCGATCCCGAGGCCATGGTTGCGGACAAAGTCATGCCCACCCTCCCGCTCTCCATCATGAATGTGATGGATGGCATGCGCGGCACGCAGGAAATGGTCGTGCAGGCCGAATCCTCGGTGCATGAATCGGCGACGCCGCCCCTCGATTACGTCGTTTCGGGTGCGCAGTTGCTGACCATCAACATCAAGTAGAGCGCGAATCGCTCGCGGCAACCGGTTTCCCGTGCGGCGGAACCTGTCACGCCCGTGATAATCTGACTTCTCCTCCACATACGTTTCGGGATTGAGGGACAAACCGTGGACTTCCGTGTGCGAATCGTCTCTGTGCTGCTGGCTGTTTTTGGGGCTTGTGCTCTGGGTTTTGGAGAGGGCACCCGTTCCTGGGAGCAATCGAAGTTCGATCAGTTCAGCAAGGGAACCGCCGACGGGGTAGCTATCACCAGCGACGGAGGGCTCGAACTGGCTCCCGTGTTCAAAGTCCTCACTACTACCCCCTCCACGTATATCTGGTCGATCGCAGCCGACTCTGCAGGGAACATCTATGCGGCCACCGGTGGTCCCGCGCGTGTGTACCGCATCACGCCAGATGGGAAGGCCACCGTCATCTTTGAACCGCAGGAATTGCAGGTTCAGGCGTTAGTGATCGACAAAAACGGAGCGCTTTACGCCGCCACCAATCCGGACGGGAAGGTCTATCGGCTGGAACGGCGCAGCGGCCCCGCGGAGACAACCAAAGCTGCAGAGGCAAAGACTGCACCCGATTCTTCCTGGCGTTCGTCGGTGTATTTCGCGCCGGGGACCAAATACATATGGGACCTGATTCTCGACGCAGTCGGAAACTTGTACGTGGCAACGGGGGACCACGGAGAAATCTTTCGCGTCACACTCAAGGGCGAACACTCGGTGTTTTTCAAGAGTGACGAAGCACATATTCGCGTCCTGGCGCTCGACCAGGCAGGGAACCTGGTCGCGGGTTCGGACGGCAGCGGACTGGTCTATCGCGTTTCGCCCAGTGGCGAGGGTTTTGTCCTCTACAGTGCGCCTAAGAAAGAAATCACTGCTTTAGCTGTAGACAACAGCGGAAATATCTTTGCAGCGGGCGCCGGAGAAAAGCGGGCGGGCGCTGCGCCGTTCCTGCCAACCATGGCCGTGCCTCCCACCGCCACACCCCAGCCTGCCCCTGGCGCCGCACCGCAACCTCAGCAGCCGGGTGTCACGATAGCGCCGGGGGGAGGCGTCGCTCCAGTAATGATGAGCACCTTCCCCTTGCCGGGAATGGGAGCAGCAAACGGCTCGGAGATCTATCGCATCGCACCCGCCGGTTCGCCAACTCGCGTGTGGTCATCGCGGGAAGACTTGGTCTATGCCTTAGCCTTCGACCAGCGCGGACAGCTGCTGGCCGGAACCGGAAACCGCGGCCACATCTTCGCCATCACTGGGGAAGACCGGTTCACCGACCTGGTGAAGGCCAGTGCCACTCAAGTGACTGCTTTCACCAAGGCCCCGGATGGCGGCCTCTATGGCTCGACCAGCAATCTGGGAAAGGTTCTGTTGCTGGGAGCAAATCCCCAGGGCGAGGGAACATACGAAAGCGACGTCTTTGACGCTCACATCTTCTCGCGCTGGGGACGGCTCGAATTCCGCGGGGCAGGGAATGTAGATCTCTTTGTGCGGAGCGGCAACGTGGACAATCCCGACCGCAACTGGAGCCCATGGCAGAAAGTCGATCTCAAGAAGGAAGAAGCCATCAGCGCTCCTCCGGCGCGGTTTGTCCAGTGGAAAGCCATTTTGCATGGCGGTGATCCTGCACCGTTCGTGGACAGCGTGATCGTCAACTATCTGCCGAAAAATGTGGCGCCGGACTTTGACGATGTGACGGTGCAAACTGGCGTGCGCTACACCTCGCTGCCGCAGCCGAAGCCGGTCGTCACCGACACTTCCGGTGGAACTGCTTCTCAACCACACTTCGATGTTCCCCCGCCCTCGACGCGGGATTCAGGCTCTATCGGAGTGCGCTGGAACGTTCACGACGATAACGACGACCAGATGGCGTACTCGGTCTACTACCGCGGCGATGGGGAAAGCCGCT